>Ga0068621_1000042_pt1 | contig 14259 bp, 14 predicted proteins | sample InSIn5SAF170_FD_77485 | JGI IMG/M metagenome (GOLD analysis project Ga0068621, IMG submission 77485) | Clean room microbial communities from NASA Spacecraft Assembly Facility at Jet Propulsion Laboratory, Pasadena, California, USA -... ... | reverse complement strand
GGGTAGAGGTTTGGGAAGTATGATTGAGGCTGTTAACGATGCTACGAACACCCTTAGTAAGACTGGAAATGCTGATGATCCGGCTTGTTCAGGCCGCCAAATAAGCTTGAACCAGAGGTTGCCGTGGTTGATGCAGGAGCTGCTGTGGTGGAAGCTGTGGTTGATGAGCTTCCCGGCCCACCAAATAGTCCAGCTCCACTCGAGGCTGCTGGAGTTGATGACGGTGCAGCACTGGAAGTAGTCGTACTGGCTCCCGAAAACAAACCTCCTGCCGGATTTGTCGATGCTGGCTTATTCAAGCCACCGAACATCCCTCCAGAAGGAGCTGTAGTAGTATTAGCAGCTGCTGGGGTAGAGGTGGAAGTGTTTCCAAAAAGGCTAGGGGTTGGCGTAGTACTTGCTGCAGGAGCAGTAGTGGTTGTAGAAGTTGGAGCGGCGCTTGAAGATTGAGCAGCTCCAAAAAGACTGGGCGTCGAGGAGGACGTTGTAGGTGTGGATGATGCAGCTCCTCCGAACAAGCCACCTGTGTTCGGATTTGTCTTTGCACCAGAAGCAAAAAGACTGCCTGATGAAGACGTAGTTGCAGTCGTTCCAGATCCAAATAGTCCACCTGAAGGAGCAGTCGTAGTTGGTGTGGCAGAGGGTGTAGATCCAAAGAGTCCTCCAGAAGGAGCTGCTGTTGTAGTAGGAGGTTTTGCCGTAGACCCAAATAGCCCACCTGAGGTTGGTGCACTTGTAGTTGCTGTCGAATTACCAAATAGACCGCCTGAAGGTGCAGAAGAAGTTGCAGTTGTTCCTCCTAGATTGCCAAACAAGCCCCCCCGATGAAGTAGTTGTAGATTGTGCTGGCTTATTTAGGTTACCAAACAGACCCGAACTTGGAGCTGCCGCAGGTGTACTCGATGCTGCTGGTGCAGTTGTGCTTGTTGTACTACCGAAGCTGAATGATGGTGTGGTGGTAGCTGCTGGCTTCGACCCGAAGAGTCCTCCAGAAGCTGGTTGAGAACTGCCACCACCGAACAGGCTTGAACCAGACTTGTTTGCATCGCTCGGAGGAGGACCGGCAGGAGTTGTAGAGTTACCAAACAATGGTTTTGAGGCAGGAGTTGTAGAGCCCGCGGGTGCAGTACTTGTTCCGCCAAACAGACTTGTGGTTGCTGCAGGTTTGTTCAGATTCCCAAACAGACCACCACCTCCAGTAGACGCAGGCGTATTCGATGAAGCTGGTGTACCGAAGCTGAATGTAGGTGTTGATGCTGCGGCAGGTGCACTTGTTGTGGTTGTGCCTGAGCTACCAAATAATCCACCTCCAGATGGAGCTGTACCAAATGAGAAGCCAGTAGAAGCTGGAGCAGAGCTTGAAGGAATACCTGTGCTTCCAAAGCTGCCGAAGGGATTTTTGGGAGCTTCCGACATGGTGGAAGATTTCGAAGATTGGTGATGCGACAAGTCTAAGTTAGCTTTCAGGAAGAGCTATGCGCTGTGTACCACTTCTCCAAGTTTCTTCGAAAGGAGCAATAGCGTAGGCTTCGATGCAACCTTTTCGCAAACTTCGCGACGGGGTTATCTGATTGCTTGCGAATTCTTATCGTCAAGGGAATGGGTGCAAAAGTGGCAGGTTATTGGCAAGAACAAATGGTTATTTATTTCTTGGTCGCGTCGTGAACTTTCAGAGCTTCCCTGCCAAGATATATGTGGTACTAGTTTCTAGAGCTGACCGTAGAGATCTCCAACTCTATGTACACGGTCTAGACCACGAGGGAGAACAAGTCCACAAACTTGAACTTGGAACCAAAGAATCAAGTTTGCTAATTTGTTCTCGAGCACATATCATTACAGCTTTGGTTTTTTCAACTTCCAGAAATCATCATGGCAAAGGACGACCTGCCTACCTCACCTCCAACTCTGGACATACCTCCAAGAACCAGCATTGATGATCCAGGAGCACATGAGCTTGGTAACCACTACTACTCTAACACTACATAAGGAATATGCTGACTGTTCTATCTACAGAATCAGAGTCCGAAGACCACTTTTCTGACGCCCGCTCAGGACGTAACTCTCAATCTGGCAGAGCTTCACCTATTCCAATCACTCGTGTAGAGAAAGTAGACGACGAACCCAGCTATGGAGAGGTTCCTGGAACGGAAGCATATCAGAAGCGTGAGCACGATGCGCACCCAGATCAAATAGCTGTCCTGGGGGATCCGAAAACGCCTGAAATTGCCAGTTCCTCCACCCCAGGCGGACAGCCTATTCCATTGACCATTGTCGAACGAGTTGATGATCAACCAGCGCATGGAGAAGTTCCAGGGACTGCTGCTCATGCAAAACATGCTGCAGATGCGGTCCCCGATGTCGTACTTCGATCTGGTTCACGAAGCCGCTCGAACAGCACCCGATCAAGGGCAAACAGCACACCAGGAGATCTTCCGATTCCCATCACGCGAGTAGAGCGTGTGGACTCTGAACCTCGTCATGGAGAAGTGCCAGGCACAGAAGCATACGAGATCAGAAAGGGGGATGCAAAGCCAGATGAAGAAGTGGAAGTGGGCGATGTGCCTGCACCAGGTATGCATATTTCACGTTCACATGCTTCGGAGCGATTGACAGGATCAGGATCACCAACTATAACTGAAAATAGTTCCCAAATCGTAAACACCATCCGACGTAAATCCTCCTCGGCTTCGACGATCAAGAAGGCATCGAGAGGCTTTGAGGACTACGATGAGGAAGCGGATGGAGACGAGGATGGTTTCGGTGATGATTTTGACGATTTTGAAGAGGGCGAGGAAGATGCTGAGTTTGGTGATTTCGATGATGGATTTCAGGAAGCAGAACCAGTGATTTCCCATCCACCTCCACAATCTATATCAAATGTACCTGCATTCGTGAGTAGCAAATTTACAATACACATGACTACTCACCCAAGGTCTCATCCACTAACATCACCCTCCCCAGCCTGTGCTAGACTACTCACATCTCCAAACCCTCGAAGACATCCAAGCCGCAACAGAACCGTACATGGCCGCCCTTTTCCCTCCAGACACAATCGAAACTTCCATACTGCCCACCCCAAAACCCTCACAGAATCCAATCTTCCTAACAGACCGCTCCGCCTCTCTCTGGAACCAACTGGTCGCACCACCGCCGCTGCAACCACCAGACTGGATCCGCTCACGGATCCGGCGCGCCTTCCTTGTCTCCCTCGGTGTACCCGTCGACCTAGATGAGATCCTTCCCAAGTCAACACAGAAGAAGCTGATCCTACCATCCATAAACCTGACCGTCTCCTCGTCAACAAACTCACCGCGCAACAGCAGCTCGATATCCCGCTTGAAGGCCTCGGAAGCAAACGGATCGTCGACGTCAGTTGATTCAAGCGGTAAACCGCGCTCCGATTCACGAAGAAGGAAAGGGCCGCCTCCCGTGCCGCAGCTGGATCTGGTGTGGGCGAGACAGGTGTGTGGGATGACTGAGATAGCCAGGGATGGCCTGACGATGGAGGAGCTGCAAGCTCATGTCAAGACGCTGGAGGAGATGGTGGGGACTGCGAATGAGGTTCTGGATCATTGGACGAAAGAGACGGATCGACTGTTGGGTGAGAGGGAGGCTTTCGAAGGGGTGATTGAAAATCTGGTTAAGCATGCTCGGAAGACTAGGAAATGAGCAAAGGTTTTTGTGAACTCAGGTATTGTTTAGCGAATATACCTATTTGAGACATGCTTAATGAAAGAAGTGTTCTGAAGTGGCATTGTGTGCCTTTGAATTTTGCTTGTTACATCTCTAAATTCTATCACCCACGCTTCTAACTCAGCGAAAATGTTCATTACGTCGTCATCCACCACTATTTACTTCATCCATCATATATGCAAGCATTCTCTAACCAGAATCTCTATATCGTACATGCTTGTTCAGCTATCCCACGCAATCTCAATAGGCCATTCCTCTGTACCCTCCATTTCCACCATACCCTCGGTTTTGACCAGCATACTGATACTGAGCCGGTCTGCCTATATTCGGCGGACTCTGTCGCCCACCTATTGGTGCTGCACCGGCAACCAGATTCGTCTGACTGCCAACAGATCCTAATTGTCTGTGTTGCGGCTGTGAAGGGTATTGCTGTCTACCACCGTCGTAAGGATTAGCGTTATCTACATAACGAGTCTGCTCGTCGAACCCAGATTTTTCACGGAGAAGTGAGGTATCTTGACGTGGAGAGAAAGGGTACTTGGGATCATTGGAATAGACCGATGATGCGGAGCGTGTGTGAGAGTTTGCTGTTGTGTTGAGAAGTGTAGTTGGGTTCAGGAGAAGAGTATTGCGTGCGTCGAGCGGTGTAAGTGCATCAGTTTCACGGTTCATTGCCTCTGCACAGCTTGTTAGTGCCAGTCTCGGGAAGTGAGAGTGATGGGTTGAAGCTTACCAAGTTCCTTGCGTCTCTTTCTGTGTGGGTTCTCTCTGCAGCACAGAATAATGGCATTGACAGCAATCAAGATTGCAAGAAGACCAGTCAAGACAGACTGCACGACGATGAGGACAAGTCCAGTGACAGTTTGTGTCGTTTGTGCAATTCCAAGTTCTTCAACGAAAACCAAGATGCATACAACTGAGAGAACGCGAACAACTTGGATGAAGATATTGATCACGTTACCAGACTTGCGCTCAAAAGGTCGTGACCAAAGAAGCAGACCAAGCACTATAATCTGTCAGTCATGTGGGATTTTAAAAAGACGTTGGAGAGACTTACTCAATGCCTCAACGACAAGCTGGGCGATGGCTTGTGGCATCCCTTTGCCATTCAGTCCAGCTAAGATGATACCTTTTGCCAACATGTAAAGAATGACAGGGACGAAAAGCCACCAGAAATCCTTCTTGTAACTGTCATAGAAGATACTAAACTTGAGCCATGTGGCCTTATCATCATAAAGACCCGAAGCGTCACCATCCGTCTCCTTGAGTTGTCTAGCAGTCTTGAAGATCATGAATATGAAATATCCAAGGACTCCAGTAAACAGGGCAAGGGTTACTCCTGCCAATACTTGCGCAGCCCATGAATCGCCGCGGGTAAACTGAAAGATGCAGTAAAGCACCCATACACCATAGAGAACAAGGACTAAATTGACGATGGTTCGTGCCATAGTCATCCAGTAATGTTCCCTGAAGCCAGATAGACCTTTTGGGAAGCTTCCGAAAAGTGCCCAACCTTCCAAGATCGCCTTGAACAATAAGATACCGACCACGATCGCAGCAATAACAACTGCGGCCACAAGAAGTACGGTCATGAATATATCGGCATCGGGAACCATAAGTTGTTCAGCATAAGCAGTGATACCATTCACGGTCTTCTGCATCGTTTCTTCCTGTGGTTGATTTGTTGCGGTCTCATTGATACCGGTCGTAAGCTCATCTCGAACATACAGCAAAGAATCCATGAAAGCTCGCTTGACTTTGCTTGCGGTACTGTTCGAGCCATCTTGGAAGATCAAAGTAGTGTTACGAAGCACAGCGACACTACTTGCTGTCAAGTTTCCACCAGTCTTTCCACGAAAAGCATCAATTCCTTCTTGAACAGCTGTGATTGGAACCAAGCCAGTTGAAAAAGCAAAGTTCTTGGTGAAACTGCGGTACACTGGTGGCAGGTTCGCAGACATCATTCCGTTCATAGCCATTCCTTGAAACCAAGTGATCACCTCCAAGAAAGAAGGACTGACGGTGCCAGTACCACCGACACTTCCACCGGCAGCCGCTGCACCCAAGGCACTGACACCGGTTAGTACAAGGGCCGCTCCAGCGATTCCCACAGCGACATATGAAACGGCTGGGACATTGACAGTCTTTCCATTGTTGACGGTCGAGGTAATACAGGCGATATCATCTCCTGTCTCAAGCGACTTGAGCTGAATCTTTGCTTCTGCCGCAATATCTGGGACCGAGAAAGCGATGGATGGGATCATGGACGCATATTGTTCGGGAATGGTCTGGACACCCTTAGCAGAGAATGTGCCTTCTGGAACTATTTCAAATGGTCAGCACAGTTATAGATAGAGAAAGCTTCGACATATCCGCTCCTCTGTCAATCTTTACATACCAGGACATAGTTGTTGAACAAAGGTGCTATCAGCACATGGGTTGAAGCTGTTCCTGTAGACCTCCGTTCCATATGCCAACACAACCAGATCAGCCGTCACCTTGGTGGATTTCGTGCTCGTCCCGGCCAAATCGAAGGTCACCTGCTTCAAATCATTGTTGTATTCCACCGCACTCCTTTGCACCGATACTGTTGCGTTTGACAGACATGAACTGAAACCAGAAGTTCTGAGAATTTGATCTGCGGAAGCTCTGTCCGGCAGAGTTCCCAGAAGAAGGACAGAGAGTGTCGCAAATGTAGATAGTGAATTGAACATGATGTCGCGCTATAGCAGAACCTGCTGTCGTTTGTCGCTGTTGACCTCGCACGACCGGTGCGTAGTCGAATCCCGCGTGGTCTATGGTTCCAATCTTCCCAATCAAATGATGTACTCGATGATGCCCGTCATAAAGTGTATGTTCACTTTTCGATCTATACTTTTCCCACAAAGGAATCGTCCTTGCTATTGTCGATAAAGAGGGTATCGATCCAGAAAAGGGCCAAGGTTCAACCTGGAAAGAATGTAATTGACGTAAAGTCAAGGAAAAGACGAAAGAGAATGTCGAATTGTCCCGCAAGCAGAGCGACAAAGTGGGAACGAATGTAGTCAGAAATAGAGTGAATGGAAGAGGTGAGAAGGGGAGAAGAACAGACCTGCCTGCTCGAACTCGACGACCTGTCGTGTGTGAGGGAGAAGTTTGAGATTGAGGATCCGTCCAGCGATCCAGATTCCCAGAAAGTCTCAGCAGCTTGTGCCTTGTCCCACATGAAACCGTCAAGTCAGGAGAGCCCAGGACGGTCATTGGTGGCGACCCCTGATGGAATGGAGATCTCGAGGTGGAATGGGTTAAGCTTGTTGACCCCTGATCCGTGGCGCTCGCGTGATGGTTGGCTGGTATCAACGACATCAACAATCTGAAACACCGTCGAAAACCACGAGGAAGACAACGACAACCTGCCATTGTGCCGGACAACAATGACGATGGTATATGGTCTCGCTAAACACATGACAATGGGTGTTCCAGCATGACATTTGCTGTCATATAAATATAGAAAGCGAAACATCGTTGCGCGGTTAAAGAGCATTCAAGCAGGCTATTTCAGTCAATGTTATGTGATGTCTTTCCTTTTGCTTTTTACATCGAATGGTTCTTGCTGTGATGCCTCAGTTTCAAGACCGACGCACCAAGGTGTGAACTCGCACATCTTTGATGTGTCAAGCTTGGACTACTAAATGAAGTGGGTGCATGAAATGAAAACTTGGGCACGTTAATCAGCTTCAGTCACGCAAAACATGGATGATTAAAAGCAGTTGACAGCAGTTGCGAATATTGAGCTAGTAGTCCTTAGTAGTTCCAGCTAGTCGATTGTATGTACATGTCACATGTCACGCAAGAATAGCCAGCCATGGACATAACCACCGCGTCAACACAATAATAACAGTCATTCAACGCAACTTCCAGCTTGGAGCATATCTACACAATTCAGAGTCTTATACATTGTTACATAGTCCTACAGTCGAGATTACGTAGTAAGAGCAGTGTCTGACTTCTAGATACCGGATCAAAATGACTGTTGAGCGTCTCCAGTCCTCTGTAGCTACAAATCCTCAACGATGCTCTCTAGAATAAGCCGCGATGCCTTCAGATCTGGCGCCTCTTGCTCCCAGTATAGCAGAGTCATCACGGCAGACCTTACCACCTCCTCGCAATGATCTGTCGAGGCTTCTCGCACGCCAGCCTTGCGAGCGGCCAATAAAAGGAGAGCACAAGCGAAGCTCTGTCTGACCATCAGCCACGTCCCATGGTGGCGGTGTTGAACGTTCCAATGTTGGATCAAACTGAGGCAAGCCGCTACGTGTTTTCGCACAAATGCCAAAATATGGGAATGTTCGGGCTCTGACAGATTCTTGTGGATCAACAAGTATAAGAAAGGGCGATGGATTTGTTCCTTTATTTCGAGTTCTCGACCTTGAAAGGTGGAATGCTAACTCGTCCTCGGTGGCAGAGTCGAGATCAAAACTTACCAAGCTGGATAGAGTTTGGTACCTGAATAAATCAGTGAGATCATATGTATGTGGCACCTTGTTTTGCCTACCATCGAGTTAATTGCCGGTCAAGCTCTGCAGCAGTGTCAACCAGATCTTGTTCCGCAATGTTCAGCAGCGAAACCTCTGGTTCCGCATAGAATGTGTCTATCACTCTCTGAAGTATCCAACGAGCTGCAATATCCGCTAAATAGTAATACCATGCTTTCTCGAGTTCTTGTTTCATGCTAGGTAACGGGGAAGTGGCTTCTGCGTCAATATTTTGAAAGCTGTCATATACCTGCTCAGCAAGAGACTCTAGTGGAGGTGCACAGGGAATGAGCTTGTATAGTTGAGTCGAGTAAGACCTGAGGATGGAAAGCGAACTTCTACCGATGTCTCACTGGAGAACTCGTTAGTTATTTCAATATGCATGATTTTGAATTGCTTGACCCACTGCTCGGATTTGAGGCAAGACCAATAGAGTCGACTTGCGCGAGCCTTTCCCAACCTACCCTCACTAATGTAATATTCTGATCGCATCCACGTCAAAGTCTGGAAAGCTACAAAATGCCCTATTAAATGATATCGAGGCTTGTAGAGGTCTGAGGGAATATATTTCGTACACTTCAGCTAGGAAGTGACATTCTGTGGCGGTTAGAGTATTCGTCAGAAGACCGATTCGCTCCCGGGAAGCGGTGTAATATAGCTCTGCCGTATAATCATCCGGCGTATTTGATAAGCTGTTCTCAGTGCTTCCGACTGTGCTGGCTGAGTATATATGGTTCTACTTACGAAAGGAGATGAGATGATTGCTAGAGCACAAACCACAAGCTGGAAGACATTGTCAGTCGAGACTCCTGGCACTCGAAAATGCCTATACGCACCACGAGGCAGCTCGAAGCTCTCCAGTCGAAACCATTCTCTACCACAGATCTGGCCATTCTGCGCAGATAATCTGGATCAAAGATAGGATTTTTTGTGTGGACATTTGATAAGAACACCTCCACAACGACGGATGGGAGTATTTGCAATCTTGAATCGATGCACCTTCACTGCTTCTTGTCAGGCAGAGTCTTTGAAAGTCACGTTTTTGTTATGCAGACTCGTATGGTCAGAGGAGTTCATATAATATCATAACTTCTTCTTTCTTTTGTCAGCAGTGCTCGAGAATTATTGACTCCGATACACACTTGTTGAAAGATTCTGAAGACCCTCTCAGACATAAGATCTTTATCAACCAATTATCTGCACTGCTAAATAGCACATGTCAGCTCTTTGTCAAGCACCAGCAGCCCCTTATTCGTAGTAGCAATATCACATAATCCCTTTGCATCACCACCAAATACAAGTTGGGCGGTTGAAACAAGAAGCTCATCCAAAGTTCCAGCTAACTCCTGCCCATCAACACTTCCCAAAACAGCTTCTACCACAGGCTTATATTCGTCTGGAATATCAGCACGCAATGTCACCAAGAATGGCGCATCACAAAATGACAAATGCTGAGTGTCATTAACGATGACAAGCATCTTCTCCCTCCGTAGACGATCGTATAGACCATCAAACAGCTCACCGATAGGTAGGTCAACCGGTACCGGCCTTCCTACTAGAACAAAAGGTTTGTTCAGACCAGATTCCTTCACAGAACCATATATCGAGCCATCAAGATCAAGACCACCAATGACACGAGAGTCAAGCAATGCTGCTAAAGCTGCTGTGGCTCCACCCAAGGAATGGCCGTATACGAAGACCTTTGGCTTTCTGTTGCGCGAGAAACCTAGCAGAGAGGGTAGCTGATCATTGAGAAACGAAATATCTGCTGCTCGAATCTAAGAAAGCAATCAGCCATGCACCATCTCGTAAGAGTAAATGGCGCTCATAAAGTTACTCACCTTGACAAACTTCTCGGCCAAGTCGTTATTAAAGTCAGTCAGATTGTAGCCATACACAACTTCGCCACTAGGAAACTCCACAATTGTAGCCTCGTAGGGGTGGTCAACTGTAATAACTGTATAACCATGGCTAGCCAAAGATTGTGCCTGGGCGCTCGATAGCAATCGAGAATTGCCAAACCCTGGCGAGAATATGACGACTGGGTAGTCAATATCTGACTTTGGCTCGTGTGACAAAGGCTGACAGAATTGCAATTCGAAGCCGTCGAGCAAGTAATTGGGCAGTCCTAGACTTTCCAATACGCCGCCGTATGTTGTCGCAGTTGCTGGAGGCAAGTAGCTCAGCGGCTGTGCTAAATGACAATCTGCGTTTTTGTTGAGGGGAGAGAATATGGAAATTAAGATGCGACGCTTATGAGGTTTTGCTAAGGGTATAGAAGACCCCCATCGTCTCGTATCGGTCAGTGCTTTGACGCTGTAAGTTACTTGATGCGGACCAACAGGACCACGAACGATAACAGACGCTACGACGGTCGCGAGGAGAAGAACCAAAAGATAAATCATTTTGCTAATCAAGCTTAATTAGATGACAATTTCTAGAGCTGTATGTTGTAAACAAAAGGTGTTTTGGTCCAGAAGCCTTATTCTTGTCTTTATTTATAGCTGTCCATCTCTCATATGCCAACCAATCTAGTGATTAGCATCAATCGCATCATATTACACCTCCTGCTCAATCCCGGATCAGACGTGTTTTTTATTCATCACCATGCTGAGCCGCAGATCTGCAGAATGTACCTTGACTACAATTAGCAGTTGCCAAAGGGCATAATGTATATTATTCCCACGGATACGTCACTTGCACGCGCGGCGCAGACGAGAACGTACCATGCGATAAAAATCGCTGCAGAGACTGTTTCTCAATTTAAAACATCTATTATGGCGCTTAAATCGAAGTCTTTCTCCTCCTCCTTGCAAATAGATTACGCCGCAAGTGTGACGCGGCCTAGCGTTGACAACGCAAGATTCTCACACACAAACTTGGAAACGACGATTCTCCATAAAGTCTTGGAAATATGAAAACCTTGCAATCCAGACGTATGACAAAGCTAAAGAGTAACGCGACATGGCATGAGCTATAACATCAAATGATACACAGTTTCCTAGACGCTTACGTTCAGGACAGACGATTGCGAATCCTATGTGACCAACCTACAACACGAACGTAGTGTAGCATACGTTCATTCTTTACCCCCAGTAAAGTCAAAATATAGAATGGTGTCTTATTCATCTCGAGCACAAGGTAATCGAACTTCTAAGGGCAAAACGAGGGGATCTTCCTGCCTTGACAATTACGGAGGAACCCGTGGCTGATCTTGACCATCAAGACGAGAGCCAGTAGTACCGAGAGTTTTAATCTACTGGATAATTAGTCATTGAAATCGCAATATGTCCATTTACAATGATCAAGACATCAAGATTTGTCGACTTATCAAAAATTCGTAGAGATCTCCGTTCAATAGACTACGGCAGTCAAGAAATTGCAAGACACTCATTCAATCCCTCCCTTCCAGAACAATAAATACATACATACATATTAACAATTAGTACAGAAAAAGAGCTTGTTAACTGTAGAAATGGATAATGGGGCTCTGTTCAAAACCGTGCAATTGTAACCATCGAGACCCTCACTGCTTCTATTGATTTGATTGGTATATTATCACAAACCTCAAGACGTAAACACATTACACACCTAGAATCTCATTTAATGAATTCCGCAGGTAAGTTTGCAGTCACTTTCAATCCTATAGATGAGTGGCACGGAGCAAAACTAAGAGAAATGTCTAGAGAATAACCTCGCAACGACGGGAAAAAAAAAACAATTCATCCTTGATTCCACCTTATTGTCGTGTAACAAGACGGTTGGCCAAATCCTCTACTCCATATGTGAAGGAATGAAAACGCTTGGTTTCCGCTAAAGCACTTGATGATCTCGACATTGACGATTTGCTCCAGGCAAAGGCAATAAATGACTCATAACCTTTAGGAGAAGAGCGTCCCTTTCGCGAAATCGGTACTTATAGTGCTGAACGAGAGTCACTATACCCTACTTTGGATTTAATTCCTCACAATCAAGCTTGTGATCAAGATACACCAGCCTTTCACTCACTCAAAGAGCAGCAATCCACCTGTATTCCATCAGCAACGGCAGACACTACTAATGAGTCTCTGATTAAATTTGATAGAAAGGGAAAAGGCATGAGTTAGCCTACTCACTCTGAAATTACGCTTATACTAATATTTGACAGAACACAGTTTATCGCGCAACTGACAGCTACTTACTCTTGGAGAAGACTCATCTTTTAAAAAGAGAAAAGTTCCTTCTTCACAAAACTTCAAGCAACAACATAATAATCATAAAAAATCATTTCGAGCATGTGCTATTACACTAACGCATAAACAGGGCTCTGCTTCTGCGTTCAGCGCTCGCAATCATTGTCAGCCACCCTCACGCAATAGCGTTCCAGCTCGAGTTAACACAAGATTACAAGAGGGTCAAGAACTGCCCTCTTTCATTGAGATCACGTTAATTCAATTTCCTAACAACCTGTTGAAATTCATAGCGTTTCCAAGGGAAGCGAATCATAATAAAGGAGTTTCAACCGAACAAGCAAAACAAGTTATCAAAGCAAATATTAAAAGTATTATCTGTCTCCGTTTGAAGCCGCTAAAAGAACAAGGAAATTATCTCGTGACTGGAGTCGGCCATTGCTCTCAAAACGACTCTTGCGACGGAACTCAATCACTTACTTTTTATTCACCGGAAAACTCTATCATCAGAAACAGAGTCAACGGTAGGCCCAAGTCCAAATCACTTTAGGTGCTGAAGATTTGACATTCATAGCATGCGAAGAAGATCCCAGTGCAGACAATCTCAATCCCGTGCTACTAAGATCACCCTAGTCAGAGGCTGAGAAAAGTCGGTTGAAAGCATACAGAACGTCCGGGATAACTTGGAAATGGATACTCAGGTACTTCCCTGATAAAAGGCGCAATGAAGTGCTCAGCCAGTGGTAGACTATCGTTGAGGAGCAGAAGGACGAAAAGGAGGAGGAGGAGGAGAATTGTATTGCTTCGGTCCACGCATAGCGAGCGCTGGTTTCTCGACGGAGTCCTGGCCATGATCGCCTGTTTTACCAATTTATTGAATAAGTTCGTTCCATCTACATATGTTCTTGAAGCCTTTCCTTGCTCGTGATTGAGGTGCAGTTATATGTCGAAGAACCTTGTTTCCTAAGAAAGATTGTGGGGCAAAGAGTAATTGACATTGTGAATCGAGGAGTGACGAGAGTGTTCTCCGAGATGAGGTACTGAAATTTTAGGATTAAGCGTCTGTGGAATTCCACGGTACCAAACCTCAGACCTTGTTGACTATAACGTCTGATGGGATCCCTCCTTCAACTCCTCATCTTCATCTTTATTACCTTCTGGGTTACACCATCACAGACTATCTACAAGCAGACTTTGGGGTCTACTAAACGCCTCGCTCATTTAGGGTCGTGCCATGATTAACATAAAACATTATGTACACATACGATTCGGGATGCGCTCGGCTGGGATACAGTAAAAAGCCCCTTCCGAAGAAGCAGAGATGTAGATGATAGACAAATCTTCCAAAGACGCGTTTGTCGCTACACGGTATGCTATTCACAAGTGATCATGTAGTTTTGGGGACGTGAGAAACTGGCGCCTTCTGAAGATCATTCCTAGTCGCTGAAGGTCACGATTTCTGCACTTTGTCGTCACGAGAAGAATGGAAACATGGCTGGAGGGTCTACATTGTAGACGACTTGACATCTATTTAGGATATCTTAGCAGTTACCACCGTGGTTTGAATTACTTTCTTGAAAATAATATAGAATATTAGTGCCGGTTGCCCGCAACGTGCTGCCTGACCCCAACCCGCGGCACGGACTGATAAGCGCGTACGCAGCGACAGTCATATCGCTCTCGATGACTGGCTGTCCAGTGCCTGGAATTATGTCGCCTTTTTGAGTAGTGAACAGCTTGGTGATCGCAGACTGAGGAACCACAGCATTGGGCCCTTTACGTGTGTAGGGACTAGTCCAGAAAATGATACAACCTAGGAAAGTCCGCGTGTCTGCAATGCTACCACAAGAAAGCTGTTTCTCCGATAGCTGGATACCGTCCGT
>Ga0068621_1000041_pt1 | contig 14478 bp, 20 predicted proteins | sample InSIn5SAF170_FD_77485 | JGI IMG/M metagenome (GOLD analysis project Ga0068621, IMG submission 77485) | Clean room microbial communities from NASA Spacecraft Assembly Facility at Jet Propulsion Laboratory, Pasadena, California, USA -... ... | reverse complement strand
AGATCCTATGCAGCAGCTTCAGACCGCGGTTGCGAGCCAGACCCAGGACAACACTCACCCTGCTTGACCGCCTCCAATGCATACTCGACCTGATGCAGCCGCCCTTGCGGGCTGAAGACGGTATTGTCCGAGTCGTAGCTGGCGTCGTCATCAGCTTGCGCTCGAGCTTTCTGAGGGGACTTACGAGTTGCGGAACTGTGGGAACGCTGATGAGTGGATGCGCTATGTAGGAGGACCGCGTACTCACCATAGCTGCTGGCCTGCACGCTGGAGCAGGCTGACGAGGCTCTCAAGCGCGACGCGTTTCTCCAGGTGGTCTCGTAGCCCCTTGAGGCTTCAGGAGTGAGCGGATGAGCCTGGGGGACTGGCTAATGTTGTTGAGAGAAGAGAGGAAGAGGAAGCCTTCCTGTGCTTTACAGCGCGCCAAAACAGCCATGTGAGTGCCAGTCATCCATGTACAGCTTGCCATTCCATGTCCTAATGCCTGGGTTTTAGGCGACCTCTCACGGAAGAAGAGACCAAGGTGAGCTTTGCGCGACTAGGTCTCATCGGCCACGACTCAAGCAAGCTCGCAGACACTCTTTCAAAAGCTGGCCATCTACCTGGGCTCAAACTTGAAGCAGCTCATCGACCGCTCTTCAGGTGCGCCTTGAAAGCGACCTCTTCGCGACGACTTCTCTGAGCAGCCCACAGACCCGCACGTCTTCCGCCTGCATCGTGACCGCGTCTACTATGTCTCCGAATCCATCCTGCGCATGGCGACATCCATCAAACGCGACCATCTCATGTCGGTCGGCGTCTGCTTTGGCAAATTCTCCAAGTCGGGCAAGTTCAGGCTGCATATCACCTCGCTCGAGTACCTCGCGAAGTACGCAAAGTACAAGGTGGGCTGCTGGGATGGAATGTCCCACTTCAGGTGGCGCTGAAGCACATCGCAGGTCTGGATCAAGCCCAATGGCGAGATGCCCTTCCTGTATGGCAACCACGTGGTGAAGGCGCATCTTGGGCGGATCACCGAGGATACACCAGAACACCAGGGTGTCGTGATCTTCAACATGGCTGATATCGCGGTGGTCAGTCTGAGCCCGTCTGCTGCGATGGTACCCCGCTCAATCCGCTGGCAGGGCTTCGGCGTGACGGCAAGATCAACGATAGACACGCGCAAACTGGATCCGACATCTATCATTGTCTTCAATCAGGCGTGCGTTGTTTTCACGTGGCTGGCCGTGTTTGCGACGTTAACGTACTGTGCAGTGACATCGGGGAGTACCTGAGAGATGAGGTGCGAATAAGGCAGCCTGTTTCGCACACCATACGCTGACCGTCATGCACAGGACAATCTTTTCTGAGCTGGTCTCGGTTGCCGTCTGCACTTGTTGTACTTTTACCCTTCATGCGCATTGTCTTGTCGGCGCTCAATTGCGCAATATCAAGGTGCCATCCCGCCACTCAGGGGTGCTCACCTCCATGCCGCGCCAAGGGCGACCACTCGCATAGAGGAGCGAGCTGCTGCCTTCCCTCACCTCGCAGAACCCCTGCATGTTGCTCGGCTCCTGCGCGTCTCTCAGGACCTACCTCGACCCGCCTTGACCGATTCCTCGACATGGCAGTTGACAGCAGCGCACCCCCTCTGCGGCTCGCTGAGCTCTCGTACGACCGCTTTCTGCAGAACTACCTCTTGCCGAATCAGCCTGTCATCCTCCCGGCTTCCTGCACGACCACCTGGTCAGCACGTCGAGCTTGGACAACGGCCGACGCAACTCTGCCGGACTGGCAAGCTGTCTCGGCACTGTATGGCCATATTACAGTATCCGTTACCGATTGCGCTGTGACTGGCGACGCTGTACCGACTACGGCACTGCTCAGCGACGTAATCGATCGATGGCGGAAAGGCGAGGGACGCACACTCTACGTCAAGGACCTGCATCTGGCCTTGCAGGGCGTGACAGCCTTCTATGAGGCGCCCGAGATGTCCGCGCTCTCTACCATGGATAGCGTTCGTTTCTTGAGCATGTCGACAGCTTTCGCGATGACTGGATGAACGCCTACTATCTCGGCAAGACGGACGATGACTTTCGCTTCGTGGTGCGTTGCAGCCTCAGCTACGATGAGCATCGGGTTCGAGGGGCGCGCACAGTACATGGGTCCTGCGGGCACCTTCACCCCTGTCCATCGCGACGTCTGTGCGTACCTTTCGCTCGAGGAGGCCTTCTCTGACACGAGCATAGACTGCTCCTACTCCTGGTCGACCAACATCGCCGGCCGCAAACGATGGTGGCTTTTCCCGCCCGAAGTGACACCCTGCCTGCGTCGCTTTCCAGACCAGCGAACCTCCGAGCTTGTTCGAGATGTCCGAGATGTGGATGAGACGCGCATCCCTCGCCTTAGGGAAGCCTGGGAGGGGATGCTCGTGATCGACCAAGAGCCTGGCGAGACCCTCTTCGTGTACGATCTTGCCGTTTGACACCTGGGAGCACCCGTAAGGAAGGGGACAGGCCTAGCGGCTGGTACCATCAAGTCTCCAACGAGACCGACTGCATCTCGCTCAATCACAACTGGGCTAACTCGATCGCCCTGCCCGCCATGTACGCCTCCCTCTGTGACGGCGTGACGGACGTCGAGGCGGCTCTCGAGGACGTCTACGAGTCGCTGAGCAAGGCGGGCGGGCCGGGTTGGAATGAAGAGTGGGTGGCGACGGTGCAGCGCATCCTGAAGCTTGATGCGGGATGGGAGTGCGTCACTCCATTCACACGACTCGCAGCAGCGCTCAGGGCGTGTGCAGCTGGCAGACGTTCTGGTCCATGGTCGCGTACGCTTTGCAGCGATCGGACTCGCCTGAGTCATGCGTGCGCACCCCCTTCTGGCTCCAATTCCTCGACTTGACTGCATCTTCAGGCCTTGTCGACCTGGCCAGCACCGCCTCCACATCTGCATCCACCTATGGACAGCATCCTCGACCGTGTCGAGCCTTGCGTGGCGGACTTTATGGCTCGCAAAGAGGTCGAATGGCTAGGGGAGGGGACGGCCGAGCAGATGGAGCTGGTCCGGGGTCTTTGCCGACGCTTGCGGATGTCTCTGAAGGATGTAGGGTAGAGTAGGTGCTCTCACTTCTCAAAAGAGGGAGGAGAGGAGAGGGGTAAGGGGGCCGAGAATGTCGTCTCCAGTAGGGGGCCGCGCCGCTCGTGAGAGCCAGAGAGAAGAGGTGAAAGGACCCCAGCTGCACAGGTCTGCTTGCTCGGCATGGCTACGATAGGCATCCCAACGAAGCTGCAAGCCTTTTATCTGGCCTGTCGATGCGCATCGTGCTGAGACGAAAGCAGGTTGCAAGAGTCGCTGGGGCACATCATCACCTGCGAGCTGAAGACGGGGCAAACGTACCGGGGGAAGCTGTTTGATGGTGAGCCTGGCTCCCCTCTGCTTGTAGAAGCTCGTGGCTGACGTCGAGCTCACAGCCGAGGACAACCTGAACATCTCGCTGAAAGAGATCACCGTCACGCAGAGGGATGGCCGCGTCACCCAGCTCGACCAGGTCTACATCCGGGGACCGATGATCCGCTTCTTCATCGTGCCAGACATGCTCGCCAATGCGCCAATGTGAGCGGTGGCCGAAGGAGTTTTGAGAGTCGTGACGTACTGACGATGCTCGCAGGTTCAAGCGAGTAGGCCCGAACGCGATGAAGGGACGAGGTATCGGCACGGCGAGAGGACGTGCGACCATCCAGCGCGCTCAAGGTGCGTCAGCTTCAGTCTTTCTATGGGTCTACTGACAGCTGCCTTGCAGCACGGCGTGGACGTGGTGGTGGCGGTCCTCCTCAGCGCGCCTACCCTGGCCGTCGCTAGAGGGAGTGCCGGAGCCGGAGTGTCGGTCGAAAAAGGGAGCGCATCTTGTCGTGTTCCTCATGTAGCAATGAACTCGCATCTGGCAGTATGTTCTCTGTGTCCTTCTGCAGCTCTTCTCGCCTCGCCGTTTGCTCCCCTGTATCTTGACACCGCTATGCCTTGCTGAGATCGACCACCATGCCATTCACGCGCTCCTGAGCTGCAGTCATGGCCAGTTTCCTAGGTCTGCCTGTCTGCGTGCTCACAGTAGACGGCCCAAGGTGAGCGGCCATCCTACGTCTTCTCTTCCAGCTCGTCCATGACGGCCGCCCTCACAGCGTCACGGGCACCCTCAAGGAGATCAACGCGACTCAAGGCAGCCTCACCCTCGAGCACTGCGAGCATTCCGCCCAGCCTGGCGTCGTGCTGCCTTTCTACACCTTGCAACGCTCCAATGTCGCCGACCTCGTCTTGCTCTCCGTGTCGGCGGCTGCGTCCCCTGCTCCGCCAGAAGCGGGTCCGTCGAGGGTGACGCCTGTCAAGACGGTCTCGTTTGTGGATCCGGCTATCTTGTCGGTGAGCTGCTGCTGTCCATTAATTGATGTAAAGCAGCGTGAACTCGTTCGCAGATGGGCAAGCCTAGCCCTACGCCGACCGCTCGCGCTTCTACTGCTCAGGTCGGTCGATCATACTAGACTTGACTACACTCATGGTGTGGACAGTCCCCTTTACCCGCCGCACCGCCTTCTCCACCCACCGTGACCATCGCCGCCGCCTCACCTCAGCTCGCCCAGACCGGCTTCTCGAAGCCAATCGCAACCTCTCGCCGACGCAGACGACGCCAGGACCAGCACTTGAACCATCGCGGTTCTGAAGCGGACGAGAGCACGGCGCTAGCGCATGAAGACAGCTATGATGACCATAGTGGCTTCTCATCTGAGGCTGATGGCGCTACGTCGGCGGGCAGGGAGGTGTCGAGCGATGAGCGGACGGTCAGAGGTGATGGTCGGAGTCGACGAGGTGCGCAACAGTCGCAGGAGATGAGGCATCGGTGATGGACAACGCACAGGCGGTCGTCGACCCAGAAAGCCCGCCGAGATCCTGCCCCAGGCTGCAGTGGCCATTGATCCATACGCCGACTTTGACTTTGCAAACGGCTTGAGCAAGTTCGACAAGAAGAAGGCGCGTCGTCCGAACTTGATGTGTATACTAGTCTCATGACTATCGCAGATATTCGCCGAGATCAGGGTGCGTATGCCCGCTGGACTCTCACAAGCATTGTATGCCAACGAGCGCATAGAATAGCGATCAGTCCGACCCCGCTCTGCTGCTCGTGTCGCACAATCGCAGAGGCGCCGATCCACGCTACACGACCAAGCTCTCGCACAAGCAGAACGTGCTGGACGAGCAGTCGACCGCGGACGAAGCGGACTCTGGCCTCGATGCACCGATGCCGCCTGCTATTCCCGAGGCACCTCTTCCCGCTCTTCGCAACATCAGCCGTCGAACATCCGCCAAGTCGCTGAAACCGCTTCGCGTGCATGGACCCGCCGGCCCTATTCAGCTGGTTACGTCAAAGCAGTTCCGCGAAGTCGAGGTGCTCGCCAACATCGAACTGGGACCGAGTCTGCAGCAGCGGATCGAGAACGCTGGACGAGGGATAGCCGAGCTCGTCTTGGACCGCCATTCTGGCTTCTGTCCCGATGACATGCCTGGCGAGGGACGACCGCTGGTAGCCATTCTTGCGGGCGTGGCGGGCACGAAAGGGCCGTGCGCGCTGAGATCTGGATCGCACCTGCTCAACCGAGGCGCGCGAGTGGTCGCCTATGTCCCGTCGAGCGAGACGCTGCCTTCTGTGCGCAGTGGCGACTTCCGATAGCAGTCTATGTCGGTGCTAATGAAGGTACAGTCCTTCGAATTTCATCTTCGCCTCTTCTCCGCGGCAGGCGGCAAGGTCGTCCGCGCCGTGACCGACCTGCCCGCCGAGCCCGACCTCGTCCTTGACGCCTACCTCGATAGCGATGCGCCCTCAACCTCTAGTGGCATCAACTCGCCCACAGCGTCTATCACGCGACTGCCCTCCCTCGAGAATGACGCCGCTCCTGCTTCTTATGCAAATGCGCTCGCTGCGCCGACTCTCAGCATCGGCTGGCCGAGCGGGCTGGACCCTGACACTGGTGCGCCCTGTCGGAGTCTGATTTGCTTTCATCGGTGACGCAGACGCACAGGCGAACCCCTGGCCGGCTGCACGCCCATCACGCCCGCCGCGACCGTCTGCCTCGGTGTCGTTCGCACGGGCGCCAGCGCTGGACCGACCGTCACCGGCGCGCTGTGGCTGGCCGACCTGGGCGTGCCACCTACTGCCTACGAGCGCGTGGCGGGACTGGAGGACTGGCGCAGTCCGTTCGGTCGGCGATGGGTGGTGCCTTTGCGGTATGATTGAAGGAAGGGGATGTTATTGCTCTGTAGGGCCTGGAACGCATGCGGATGCAAAAGAGAAGTACAAGTGACACTCTGCTACCGGTAGAGATTCCCCGAGCCTCATACGCGCGTGGCCTTTTCAGACGTGGGTGTGATGACCTCGACCAGCGAGTCTGGCGGCGTCATGAGGCCTTTGTCGACCAGGATGTCCTTGAAGCCAGTGAGGAAGTCGGCGTGGTCTTCCCCGTAGTCGCTGTAGGACATGACGCCAGGCTGGTCGACCCAGGTGTCGGTCGCGCCCGGTTCGAGAACGTTGTGCGGGCCGATAGCGAGGTGCTGTGATTTGGCGCTCATCAGGATGCAACCCTGTGCACGCATTAGCGATTAGCGAAAACGACAACGAGGCGAGATCGTAAGACGCACTTGATGCAGTGCATGCGAGCGAGCGATGTGCTCTGTCACGCGAGCGCCCACCGCTTCTTGCTCATCAGCTCCCGGCTCGTCGTTCGCATCGCGGTCAGGAAAGGACGTGTCCTTGACCTCCATGGCGATGCGCTCGAGCTCTTTAGCCATGTGCTCGCCGTCGATGTTGACGTTGCCGGCGATCGTAAAGCCGGTCTGCAGAATGACTTAGCCATCTTAGGGGACTGCAGTGCACCGATGCCGACCTTGTCGAAGATCTGTGCACTGCGTCAGCCCGATTCCTTTCCATCGCGCGAGGACGTGAGCGGACCTGAGGCAGCCAGCTCTGGTCACCGCAATCTGTGATGTCCCGTGTCCAATGACGCGCAACGCCAAGACGGACAGACGCACTGGTACACGCCTGCCAAAACGCCCAGTACGGTCTCGCACCGATGCCCGTCTCCTCCGTATCCCCTCTGAGCACCATCGTGTGCCGCTTCACCTTGCCCCCTTCCTCCTCCTCTTTGGCCGGCTCCTCAAACTCGACCATCCAGATGGGGGCCAGAATCGGATACGCGGCCATCCGCGCTTCCAGGGTCTCCGCCTCCAGCGCTATCACCGGTGGATCGCCCGGTCCCATCAGCGGCGCCAGCATCTCCGCATCGTCCACCCGCTCCTGGTTATGGCAGACCTCGTCGTCGTCGTCCTCGTCGCTCTCCTTTGAAGGCGGGACGGTGAGCACGCGGTGCTTCTCTACGAGCTTGCGGAGGACAGAGGCGATGGAGAACGGGTTGCGGGTGAAGGGGAGGATGGTGATGTCTTCGTTGTGCTGGCGGCGATGCCGTGCGAGGTCGAAGGCTTCGAGGTTTTGCAGTTGATCAGGCTCGAGGGTGAAGCGGAGCTGGTCGAGGGGTTTCCAGGCGAAGCCAGGCGCGGTGAAATCGGTGGTGGTGACTGTGCGCCCGATCACACCCAGCGATCATCTGAGAGCGCAAGGGACTGCGCACTGGTGTAGCCGGTCGAATCCTTCGCATTCAGTTTGCACTTGATGCGTGCGTAGCCGTCTATCCTCCATAACGGCACGTAGATGCTGTGCGCGGTGAGTTGCTAGCGTTCGGCCTCGCATCAAAGCGGCAGCGCACGCTTTCAAGCTTCGTATCGTCCAGGTGCTCACGGGTCGGGAGAACAAGCTGCCGACGAACGACTTGATCATGGCCTGTGCGAGCTATCGTGCACGACCTGGAGAAGAGCGTGCCGGCCGCACGCACGACGATCATATTGTTATCAGGATGCTGCGAGCGGATGCTATAGAGTGCACCCGTCGCATACGCCCGCGCTTCAGCATGCTCCCGCGAGAACTGCATGCACGAGCTCGACTCCCCACTCTAGAGCAAGCAGGACCGGTACACACCTTGAGCGGGATGACCTCTACTCGCCCTGAACCCTCCATCCCCTTCAAGGCAGCATCGATGGATTCGCGACATGCCGCTGTTGAGGAGAAGGAGCGAGAGGGGAGGCGCCACTGGCGGGAAGAGGGACCCCTTGACGGTGGCATGGCGAGGGCGAGAGCCGCCGGAAGCTGTGTGATGGTGGTCGACCAGCATGATGAGCAAGCGACGAGGTCACAGTGCGGCAGGACGGTGCACAACAACGGCTACAGTACAGCGTACACCCTATACACACTTCGCACTTCCGACTTCATGCACCCTGAGCAGGAGGAGCACGCGACAACGACCGAGCGATACGAGCACCCAATGAAGAAGGAGTGCGGGGTGGCCGCCCTCTCGAATTCTCCCGCGTAGCCTCTGGAGACGGAAGGCGGGCAGGTGGGCGCTGGGGAGATGGTGAAGGGGAGTGGTCGGATGCTTCCAAGCCGGGCGAAGGCAGGGTAGCAGGAAGGAGAGGTGGGGTGGCGGTCGAGCGCGACAGCAGGGACGATTCCTCGGGATGCGCCACGGTGTAGTCGTACGTGGGAGGGATGGCACCGGTCTCGGACTCGGCGCCCGATACGAGGCGAGCGAACTGGCGCTGACGAGCGAGGGCATCGGGCGAAGCTGCAGCGGGACAGCCACACTCGCCGGCAGGAGCAGTCGAAGCGGCTGCTGTTGCACCGGCTGTGCTGTACGCAGGAAGGGTATTGGTGATGTTCCGGCACTGTGAAGACTCAGTTGACGAAGAGCCCCTGCAGAATGCGGGAACGAGACGCACCGATAGCAGCACGATGGGCGCTTCAATGACAATGTCGAACTGGTAGACTTCAGCATACGCTGTGAGATGCAGCAGCGTATGCAGACCTTTTTCGGCTGGCCCTTCGAATCCAATTCCTCCCGGTCGCCTCGCTCGACCCGCAGCACCAGCTTGAGGATGTGCGTCATCTCCATGTTCGCGCTCGGATGCTTGCAGCTGAAGTGCAGGCGGGACTTGCAGTTCGGAATCTGCAAGTCGGTCTCCAACTCCCAGGGACCGATCGGGTCGAGCAGCGACGGCGCGTGGTCTGTGGGTAGCGTCAGCCGTACGAAGCGACCCAGCCAAGCACAGGCCGCCTCACCATCGTTGGACGTCGCATTGATGATCCAAGGCGTCAAGGGCGAGTGCAGGAGCGCATCGGCGTTGTCGGAGAAGACCGGCAGCACCGGAAGTGCAGGCTCATCGCCTTCCGCTACGTTCTCGGCCTTAGCCAGCGGAAAGCGTCGCGTGCCCTCGTGTCGGGCAATGCGACGGCCATGAGCGTAGTACGAGAGCTTCTCCTCGATCGTGGCGACGATGCGGTACACCTTGACCTTCGCTAGCGGATTCAGGCGGATCGCAATGGGGATCTTGGATCCGATCGGAAAGGCCTGCGCGACTTCCATGAGTACAGGCAAGGCTGACAAGACAGCTCTAGGAGAACGCACCTTTCCGCTGACCGTGATGAGATAGCGCATCTGCAGCTCCCACATCCGCTCAATAACCAAGCTGTCCGTCTCCTCCGTGTCGTCCACGCCAGGACTGCTGACCAGCTCGACTCGCGTATCGGCCGTCAAGTTGGACGTGAGGGCACCAACGCGAGTGACCTGAGCTTTGAGGGTGTATCTGACCGATCCGAAGGTAGCATTGAGTGTGGGCGGCAGCGTGACTGGTATGGCGAGCTGTATCGGCCAGACGTATCGACCCGCCTGTGCGGGCGGATCAGCTGCATCAACAAGGCCAACATCTTGACACACCTTAAACTCTCGCCAATTATGCTGATGCTCTCCATCCTCCTCGTCAGCGTCGTCCCCGTGCTTTCCGCTGCCGTCCACAGACGAAACGAGCGCTTCCCTCAGCGCTTTCAGGTTCATCTGCCGACCTCGACTCCGGCTCCGATTCTTCGACGCAGTCGCCTCTGGCGTCGGCGCATCCGGATCTGCGCGTCCCTTGCCCTTTAGTAAGGACGGCAAGGCGAAGCGAGCGTGGTGCTGCGTATGCGGCTCGATGCCAGCGGATCGACTAGAGGTAGCGATACGCTGATGCGACGAATTGCCCTGGAAGCTCGGTCGTGCCGGCGGCGTTGGATCTCGGTCGCGAGGCGCATCGAAGCTGGAGCGAGCAGAGCTGGAGACGGGTGCGCTGGCCGCTCCGCCGAGGGCTTCCTGCTGGTGCGGGTATTCGGCATGCTCGTGCTCGGGCGTTTGCACGAGCGGCGATTCGGAGATGATGGTGTCGATCTGGTGGATAGAGGACGAAGTGGAGCCGCGGCGACTGCCGAAGAGACGACCGGTGCTCTGACCCGTCGCTATGCCTGCCGACCGGCTCGAAGGCGTCAAGCGACTGGACTGTGAAGAAGAAGGGTGCGGCAGCGGTGGACGAGCGGGTGGTGTTAGGTCGCGGTCTTGCCCATTGACCTGGATGACCGATGTAGGCTCGTCGGTGAACGCCGGCGGATCGTCCGAGGGCGTATCGGGCGGTCGCGTCGGCATGCTTGCAGCGTCGCGAGCGCTGTAGTAGGAAGCTCCGAAGCGGTCCACACTGGGTTCCCGCCCTGGCATGACCGACGCCGCACGAACGTAGCCACGTCCAGACCGTATGACTTGCTCGTCACCCGCATCTTGGCCTCGCAGCCCCGTCTCCATGGAGTTGGCGCGGCGCAGATGTGCAGGCGCAGCTTGGGTGGCAGCGAAGATAGGGTGCGTCACATCGATAAGGGTCGTGTCCTCTGATACCTCAAGACGGCGAGGTCCGATGCCTACAGCTACTCAGAACAAGCTCCCTGAGGCAGTCTGGAGCTCACCTTCTGGCCATTCTGTCCTGGCTACACCCTTGAAGCGCAGATTGATACGCCGAATGCGACTCGGCTTGCTAAGGTTGAGGACGAGCAGACCTCGCAGGATAGCAGGTGGTGGAGGTGCCTCGTCCTCGGTGTCACTCGTGACCTCGTCCTGAGGCACTGGCGAGCCGCCTCGAGGTGTCCCTATAACCGGCGTGCCCGCTCCATCGCCGCTGTGCATGCGAGACGGACCTGGGTGAGGGCTGGTTGTCCCACCATGCCGACCAGGTGACGCGGCTCGTGAGCCAGGGCGAGATGCACGCCCTCGAGAGCGGCTGCGCACTGCTGGCTCGGAACTGGCTGCCGCTGCCTGGATCTGCTCGCGTCGAGCTCGGCGGCGCAGGCTCGCAGAGGCACGTGCGGCATGGGGGAGGAAGACGACGTCGTCGCACTTGATGCTGAGCGACGTGCTCGCCATGGTCGTCGCCTGCACCAAGGGCGATTAGCCAAAACAATTCTCGATTAGCCAGGATTAGCTAATCGAGTCACCGGAAGCAAATCGTGGCCCCTATCTTCTCGTGCCTCCTCTCTGCTGCTCGACATGACCGCCCGCATTGCGATTCAGACTACAGAGTCGGCCATTCATCCAGAGCATCTACAACCGGGCCGCAGTATTGTCTAGCCGCCATCTCTCCGCTTGACGACGTCAGCTGACCATGGCACACGCTGCTGAGGCGTCCGAGCACTCGCTGGTCGAGCGCGACTTAGCAGACTATGTACGGACAGCATCAGGTGGGCTCGGAGCAGCTCGCTCTGCCGTCGCGCCTACCTCGCCCGCACCTACCTATGTCGAGCGCATGCCGTCCCAGCCAGCTCTGCCACGCTTCGTGGGTCCTCCTGCCTGCTCTTGACCTGGTACCAGTTCTGAAGCTACCCAGGCCTCGTGGGATCCGGCCTGGTGCGCACAAGACGGAGCCTGGAGGTGGCGTCCGTTCTCACGACGCACAGGTACTCGGGAGGACACTCGGGCGACGGCCACGCATACACCACTCGTCGACCCGACTCGGACGACATCCTTCCGTCAGCCGACGATGCCGCCTCGAGAGCTGCCAGTCGCGAATGGCAGCCGGTGTACGACAACCCCGAGCCAAGTGGTCACTTCCTGCCCGCCAGATATCGTCCGGAGTCGGACGGCGAGAGTGATGCGGGAGAGGAGATTGCATCGCGACGGAAGCGAGGGAAGAAGCCGCTCAGCGCGAGGAAGAAGGCGGAGCGGGTACGCATGCTCGAGAAAGCGTTCGGCCCTTCGTCGCGGAGCGTAGCACCGACGCGGCTGGCACCTCGCGGGACGAAGAAGCGCTTGGCGGTGCGATGCGTGCAGATATTGCTCACCTTTGCCATCGTGCTGGGCTCGCTCGGCGGTGTTTTCGCGCGTCCTTTTCTTCACCTTGATCAGCGTATGCTAAGGCAGAACAGCTCTCTCACCCGCCTCAGGAGCCGCCACCAGCCGGCAAAATCCCGACCTGGGTTCTCTACGTGCTTTCGGTCCTATCGCTGCTGTCGACACTCTGGCTGCATGGCCTCCGCCGCTGCTGCGCATCCCAACCCGCTGCTGAGCCATCAACGTATGGGCGCTTCGTCCTTATGAGTGGCGGCTACGACGAGGAGATGGGCGGATGCTGTGGTGGCTCGCGCAAGAAGAGGCGGCAACAGTCTGGTCGCCAGCCAGTCGTCAATCTCATCGTCGATCCGGCTGCGTTTGGTCAGTTCGGTAGACGCCAGTCAACAGAGCCGGAGCGGCAACAGGAGAGGCGATCGAGCTATGCGAGCGAGAAGCGTGCGATCCGACGGCCATCCAGCGAGGACGGGCGCGATACCAAGGATGGCGAGCACTCCGATACCGAGACGTTCGCCCTGCCCGAGCTGGAAGATCCGCTGCAGTCTCGAGTCGAACCCTTGCCACCGAGACGACCGCCACGCCCGTTCTCGAGCGTCAAGCTCGTCTGGTTCGATGGCGTTCTGGGCGTGCTCTGGCTCGCTGAGGTCGTCTGGGCCGTCGGCTTCTCTCCAGCGTGTCCGCCGGGTACCGCGAATGGGTTTTGCGATGGCTACAATGGCGCATTGGCGAGTGGCGTCTTCCTCGCTCTAGCGTGCTTCATCGCTGTCTATCTCGGCGTGCGGGATTTGCGTTGTTTGTAGCTGTATAGTGCAGTCCAGCTGTTGTAATTTTAGTTCTTGCCCGTTGAGCCAAAGCCGCCTGCTCCTCGCGTCGTCTCGGTCAAGCTCTGCCCATACTAAGGCCTTCCGCGTATACTAGAGAAGGACAGCGCACCTCCACCTCTTGCACCTCGGGGGTGCTGATTCGCTCGAGCACAAGCTGTGCGATCCGGTCACCGACTGCAACTGCTCCTAATCAGCTTAGCCAGGCACAAATGGGAGCTATGCACCCTCGTAGTCTGTATCGCTGTGGTTAAAGACCAGGACGTGCAGGGTACCGCGGTAGTCTGCGTCCACGACGCCAGCGCCCGTCTGGATGGAGTTCTTCGACGCTGTACACGCTCAGTCAGTGCGATGGCGCGTACGAGATGACGCACCAAGGCCGCTGCGAGGAGCGACGCGTCCGTAGGTGCCTTCTGGCACCGCGACGGCCAAGTCGGTGCTGATCATGGCCTTGCCTCGTCCAGGCACGGTTTTGGCTTCGGCGCTGTTCCACCTCAGCGCGTCGCGACCTATGTAGAAGGCTATCACGCACCTGTACAGGTCATAGCCAGCCGCGAGAGCAGAGCCACGCGTCGGCAGCTTGGCCTTCTCGGACAGGCGCTGAACGAGGAAGGCTTCCTTTGGAGGCGCGACAGCGAGCTCGCTCGACATCTTGGCTTCTTTTGTGGGGCGGACACTGGTAGCAGGCGTGTCGGCGTCGCGCTTCATGCGGTTGAAAGGCAAGAGCGACGCGACTAAGTCAACTCGTCTTTCGTTTTTCCCTCGACGAAGGCGAAGCTGTTCAGACTGGCATTGGGCTCGCGTGGCTAACTCTATGGCTTCTACCGGCTGCCTGTAAATATAGGAGCTGCTGCTGGTCTTCCTTCGACCTCCTAGAGGAGGACCCACAATCAGGGGCCGCTGCCAATGAGTGCCTTGCAGCTGTAGCAACCGTAGCACCAGGCCACAGCGCGTCCGACAGGCAAGCAACTCACTCGAGCGCCTCCTGTTCAGCCTGAGGAGTTTCTTGCGGTCTCGCGTTGATTAGTGTCCGAAGTCACGCGACCCGCGCGCACCCCTTGTCCCCTGTTTCCGGTGCCTGACTCGCAGGCTGAGCAGGGTTGTCACCCGCCACCTCGCTACGTACGACGCGTTCGTACTGACGACTTTATCTTGACGAGGCTGCGAGTGGAGTACGCAGCTGTTCAACCCCCCTTTACAGCGGCACCGCTCGGGCCTCCACCCTCTGCCCTGCTTTGCGCCCTTACTTCTCTTCACCACTCCAACTTCACGGAAACAACCTCTTGCGCGCCACCAGCGACGCACTAACGACCTCACAACCCAGCATCGCATCTCCGCACAAACGCCACTGTCTCCTGACTGTTCGACTGACCACATCTCGTGAGACGATT
>Ga0068621_1000040_pt1 | contig 14578 bp, 9 predicted proteins | sample InSIn5SAF170_FD_77485 | JGI IMG/M metagenome (GOLD analysis project Ga0068621, IMG submission 77485) | Clean room microbial communities from NASA Spacecraft Assembly Facility at Jet Propulsion Laboratory, Pasadena, California, USA -... ... | reverse complement strand
TCGGTATTCCCAGCGTAGTGTCAGGCAAGGAATTATTCAGCGCTTACTAACTCTGCTGTATTCAAAACAGCACCCCAAGGATCAAAACATGAACAGGGGCAAGGATGCTGGAGCTGCTGTGAGATCTGACAAAAATGCTTGCAGGACTTAAACCTGGAGAACCATGTTCCTTGCAATTCCAACAACATCAGTTCAATTCCAACATCAATTACCTATTTCTCGCCCCTAGCACACTTCTCTCCTTCAATACCTGCCACCTCCATACAAAACACTCGCGATCGTCCTATCTATCCCCCACCCTTCCCACGGATCAAATGACAGACTCGCCCTGCTATAGCCCGGGCGTAGTCAACCACCATTACTATGATTGACGGTCGTAGCATTGCTTCGTGAACTCACAACTCTGGACGACGACGTCCTCCCCTCACTTCGGTGATAATGACTCGCCGCACTTTCCTCAAACCTCTCCATCTCACGACATTTCTCCTCATACTTAGCAATGTAATCATCCCTCTCGCGATCAGCGGTATTGCGAGCCGAGATAGCACGTTCCTTTTGCTCTCGAGCCTCTCTCAACATAGTCCGCAGACTCTCGATCTCAAATTCGAGCTCCTTACTATCATCATTGTACGTCGTGACAGTCTCGGTGATCTCTTCGTACTCCTGTCTGGTCTTCTCAAGTTCGCCACGAAGACGATCGCGAGCATCAGTAATAGTTCTGATTTCAGCCTGGAACACCACGATCTTTTCCTTGAGATCATCGATCTCATTGTTCAAATGCCCATGTCTCTCTCGCCCCTCCTCACGCTCGCGGTCGAGAATCTTGATGCGTTCCGTGTGGTTGTGGCTCTCAGAGCGAACTTCAGACAGTGCCAGCTCTGCCTTGCGCAAGGACTCGGAGAGGTTGATTACTTGTCGACGGTTCTCATCGGCCTTTCTTTGTGCTGCTGCGACTTCGTCTCGCAACTCATCTCTTTCAATAATGACGAGTCGGTGTTGCTCACGGGTTCTCTCCACGCCCTCCTGTGCATCGTTCCTTTCCAGCTCGACATCCCTGAGTTTCTCCTTAATGCTGAGCAGCTCACGCTTGATGTGATCGTACTTCAACGTGATATCAGAACACCTTTCATCTGCCTCATCACGGTTGACTGTCATAGTCTTCAGCTCGCGACGAAGGTGCTCAAGGGTGTGCGAGTTCTCATCCCTTTCATCCTCAGCGACTCTGACAGTCTCCCGAAGTTTGTTGACCTCACGTTGAAGCCTTTCGTACTTCTCGGTCACTTCAAGCAAGTCCTTGGACGACTCCTCAGCTCTAGCTCTCGACTTCCGAGCATCATCTTTGAGACGATCGACTTCAAGGTAATGCTCTTCTCTCTCCATGTCGTACATCTTAAGACGATCCGTGATGGACAGCACCTCTTTACGTGATGTCTCATACTTCGAAGTCATGTCACCGAGCTTGCTGCTGATTTCGGTGCGCTCACGATTGATTCTGTGGAGCTCATTCTGATTTCGGTCTGCGTCCTCCCTGGCGGTATCACGGTCCGCTTCAGCGGTCCTGAGCATCATCTGAACGGCGTCGAGTTCACTCCGGATACGCTGATGGTCGGTATGATGGCGAGTGCTGATCTCTCTGACCCCGTGCAGCTCGTTGCGAGTTCTTTCAAGCTCATTGTCACGGTCGACAACCTTCTTCTTCTCGGCAGAAACGCCGGCAATGGCAGTAGACAGCTCAATCAGAAGTTTCTCGACTTGTCTCTTCGTCTCGGTGGCTTCCTGACCATGTCTGTTCTGCTGGTTGCTCTGAACTTCGAGTTCTTCAGACACCTCAGTGATTTGCTCCAGCAACTCTTCACGCTCTCGAGCAAATGACTCCCTCTCAGAGATGATCCTTGACCATACCTCCTTAAGGGAGGAAGCCTCACGGGAGGCATTGGACATGAGGTCCATCAGAGCAAAGAACTTGCCTTCGGCTTGAGAAGTGAGCTCCATCGACATTTTGTTGCGGTGTGATGACATGAATGAGCTGGAGCGGCGGGCTGAGCGGCTGATTTGGCGGCTAGACCTTGCCTGCGATCGCGAAGATGATATTCCATTGGCGAAGTCGAAGGACTTCTGACCACAGGTTGGGGTTGTTGGCTCGGAAAAGAAGTCTCGTTCGTGCTCATGCAAATTGAGCTTCATGATGGCGAGCTTCTCCGGCGCGATAGGTTTGTTGTAGGTGTCGATATGGGAAGTTTCCATGTTGATGCGAGCCTAAGCTTGTGTGTGAGACTAGGTTTGAATGATGTCTGGACTCAAACTGGGCGGATGAGGAGGAAGATAAATGTTCTGGGACAGCAGCTGTCCAAAGACCGTCATTGTCGAGCTTCACACCTACTTGATCTCCATATGGAGATCTCCATGCAAGCTGAAGCCAACCACCTTCTAGCGATAGCTTTATTGTGCGGTTCCACAGCGACCATGTCGCCTTACCGCATCGACAGGATCCAAATGAAGCCCATGCTGTCCACCATTGACATAAAAATGAAGCATCTTGCACCAATTCAGCCGTCAACATGCATGATGAGCATGAGGCTAATGTCAAATAATCAGTGACGAAATATCCGACTCGTGGGAGTCAGCATGAACATACATCACGCTGGAGTAATGGTTCTTGATAGAGGTTGGAGAAACCATACTCAGATTTGACATTCAGTATTTCAACATGCTTTGTTGTATGTGGATGCGATTCGGGGCTTGATACAGGGGTGTGCAGTCCACAAAGGCCCGATGTCGCGGATCAGAAGCTTTCAAGAAGGATATGCTCCAGTCCTTAACCCATGATGGTCCCAGCAAACCATCCGACCATGTCTTGGCAAGACACCCGTTTGGGCGACCAGCGACAATCAACTCTACTCGTTCTGGAGAGCTGCAGCTCGTTTAAGAGAGTCCTACATGATCGGGGTTTTTGTTTTCCGATTCAGCCAATGAATATGTATATGCGGAAGGACTGTCAGTTAATATGCCAGCTCCACATAAGACTTTCCAGCATGCTCAACGGCTCCATCGGCAGTGAAGGAGATTCATGCAACTTGTATCCGTGCTATGATAGTGTCGAAGTCATATGAGACGGTCATTCAAATGTCGTGCAAGGTCCATGCTGCATCGTCGACTATGTCCATATACGTTCGTCTGCCGTACTATCCTTTGTTGGACGAAGGTTGCGACTCAGGCAACTGGGGGAGGGACGTCAAGTTCTGATGTGGAGTTGCAGATCTTCATGCACGAGATCGTACTGATCCTTGGAGCAATTCAGCTAGCTTGGTTTTTGACATAAAAGACGCAAGGTCAATACATCATCCTGGAAGCCGGAACGGGTAGGCCCGCGTGGGAGGGGACCTGGAGAAGCATTTTTCGTCACCACGACTAATACTCGAGAACATACTGAATGCTAAACCCCACTGTGAACACCTTGTATTCGAGTCTGCATCGATGCTCATAGCATTCCAATTTGTTGTTGAAAATCATGCCAGAGACAGCAAGCCATGATAAATGCCGATCCAGAGGTTGCTGCATGCTTCCTTCGCGAACTTTTCCGCAACCCTGAGCACTAAGCCTAAGCAGCACGGAGATAAGCAGCTGAGCGGCGACGAGAGAAGCAGCCTAAAACAGAAGGTATGCCCGGGAGAACGAATCTCCACAAGGACCGCAATAATCAATGCCAATGCTTGTTGGTCTGAATTTACCTCGGCGAGGCATGTCTACTGGACAGTGGTACAGAAGGCACGAGCACGGTCATACAACAGTTCTCCAATCAGAAAGAAAACCAGCATCATGGTGAAGAGCCAAGGTTGAGGGGTGATCTCAAGCGGACTGAATGAACAAACTTCCTTCTTGGGTCTTTCATTTCCTCGAGACTGCATCAAACAGCAGTTTGCCTTGGTTCCTCGTCAGCTGCTTCGCCACTGTCATCGTTGAGATCGTCATCATCCATATGTTGCCTAGCATAAGGACTCTTCGCTCTCAATCTCGTCCCATATCGTTGCAGAATGAACGGGATCGGCACTAGCAGTATAGCCAGCCCGCCCAATATCGTCCCAGCCCAGTTGTATCCTTCATTTTCGAACAGTTGCGTACCGAACAATGGAAACCCAGCTCCAGCCAAATTTCTGACTAGTCCCACACCAGCTAGTGCACTCGCCGAAAAGACCATGTAGCTGTCCTCCACGTACATGTATGTCATGAGAATCAACGTGTAGAACGAGAACCCAAATACGACAGTCGCAAGTACTGGCACAATCCAGTGAATGTTATATTGAGGTGTTGCAGTCCAGCCGAACCAAAAAAGTGACATTGGAAATAGCACTGCCCCCAACTTGCCCAGCTGAAGTCGCGCTTCCGGAATATTCCTGTACCGGCTGTCATCCTTGCTGACAGCAGCATCGTCCCGGCCAGGCTCTTCAGGCTCCCTTTCATGTGAGTGTATTGCTTTACGGTAATGCCTTTCTTGCCAGATGTTCACGATCGGACCTAGCGTGATGCCGACGACAAGGCCAAGGAAACACAGACCGACACCAAGGGTGTTGAAACCATAGCCGTGTTGACCGAAGACCAGGTTGAAGGCGCCATTGAATAGGAAAGATAGCCCATACAAATAGCCGTTGTAAAGAGCCGCGAACATGATGATGGCTTCGGTAGCCAAGAACCGAAACGGTCGAGATAGTGTAACTCTGAACAATTGACCTAAACTCTTTTGCTTCATCTCCTCGGGTACCGACACATTGCTGTTGTTACGTTTGCGTAGTCGATTTGCACGCCGCCGAAGCAACACCGAATGTCTCGTCTCGTTCTTGAAAACAACCAGCACGACCACCATGATCGACCACAGTCCACCATTGATGCCGAGTAGTGCCCAGAAGACATCTCGCCAACCTCGAGTCTGCGCGACAAAAGACATCAGAAAGTACCCAGAGGGACTACCACACACTGCCGCCCAGAGGAATACACTCATCGCTGGACCAATTTGATGTCGAGGCCAAAGATCCGCAATGGTTCCTCCAAAGTTTGCAATGGTGACACTGGCAAAGAGACCTGACAATATTCGGAGCACGAGAAATCCTCCGAGGTTCGTGACGAGGGCCGTGCCAAGGAGGAAGAGCAGAAATACACCGTACGGAACGATATACAACAACGTCCTGCCATAGTACTCCGATAACGGTGCTAATGTCATGGGGCCCAACGCCAGACCCAGCACATACAATGACAGACCTAATATGCCAACCTCAGCACTGACGTGAAAATCCTCGGTGAATTTCTCGCTGGCCGGCGAGAAGCCTGATGCTCCCCATGAAACGGAGAGGTCGACCAGTGTAATGGCTGCCACAACAGTCCATTTCCTCCATTCCGGCCAGTTTCGAGGATCTTCCGGGTCTCCTGGTGAGAAGGTCACGGTTTTCTTCGACTTGTTGCGTGCAAGAGTGCTGGTTGAGGCATTGTGGTCGGGCCTGTCCATATTGCTGTTGTAGATGCTGCTTCATGTGTTCATGCGAGGACAAGGATGCTGGAGAAGTCCTCGTCAAATGTGTGAAAAGAGTCTGATGTCAACACCACAAAATCAGATCGAAGGCGAGATCCCCAATGACGTTTGGGCGCGCAGATCATGTCCATCTGGCGGAGACATCTTTGCGTCACAACCCGTTTTCTGTTGGCAGGCACAACACAACTGAGTATCGGAGAGCAGATTTTCAAGATAACGATGATGTACCCAAGTAAAGACTTTTAATGTGGAGGCAGAGACAGGGTGGATGTCCCAGCACCGTTATGGATGTCCGCGATCAAGCATACAGCGCGGATCTTGGCGGCAGGGATACCACAGGTCAGTGCTTGGTGAAGACAGGCTCAGCTCGCGCCAGAAAGCGCCGAACTCCTTCGACTTACTATGTATTCTTTCTAGATCAACCATCCATTGGGTGGCTATTCGGCACGTTTCTCTGCCTTTTGTTTGAAACTTCCGACTAGCCGCGACATATGGGTTGCGAATAACGATGCCATCCGGCTTTGCAGCGTCTTATGCTCCGACGCAACGCGTTCTGCAGCTAGTCTGAGACTGTGATGCTCGCGATTGCCTCTCGCATCTCGCCAAATCGACAGCCTGTCCGCAACCATGTGCACAGTCTTCAAGCTCTGATTTCTATCAAGCTCTGATTTCTATCGCGCTGGAGATCCACGTTGTATCCCTTGTCGTTGTACAAGATTGCTGTGCACGCATATCGTGCTCCTGCCCGCACCTATACAAGCTGCGTCGCGTCGACGGACACCCTTCGCACAACACTGTAGATCACACAGCCGACCTCGACGCACAGAAACCAGTACTCCTCAGTCGAAGCCGGTCACACGCAGTTCAACAATGAAACAGCCAAGGTAAAAAGTGGTTTACGCGCATCGCGAGCTCGAGCAAGCGATAAAAGGTGGAATGGAGACGAGAAAGATTGTGGAATGAGATTTAGCAGGGCAGTGGAAGGTGGGCTTCCCAGCCTCACCGTCGCCGCTGGACACGCCACCGGTGAGACGCATGCCGAACATGCAACAAAGAAAGCGAACAAGTGGACGCAATGGCGATGAGCAAAAACAGAGCTTTCACAATGAGCGAAAATTTGCACACATACTCGTGCTCGCGCGTCTACCTTTTCCCACCCTATACTGACTTCCTACAGGGTTGACGTGTCGGTTGGTCATTCCGCAAGTCCGAGCAAAGAAGAAGCAGCCAGGAAACTGGCACGGAGCAAGATATAGAATTGCATACTCTGCACGTCCAGGCATCCCGCTACCATATCGAAACTTGTTCTGTGTGCCTCCATGTTTCAACCGAATTCAAACCAACTGACGCGAGTGCGCTCGTCCCTGATGCGGACGGTGACGACCTGTCGCTGTAGCTGCCGGCTTTGCCATTGCCGATCCTGCAGCATTTCCTGTTCTGCTTGCCTTGGCAGATGAAGTCGTCGGGGAACTCTGCACAGCAAGAGAAGTTGCTTGCGCTGGACTCGCAACCTGCCCAGAAGAACCTTCCGCCGGTGCCGCAGACTCTACGGGCTGAGTGCCTCCTGCAGATGCCCCACCAGGACAAAGTGTGAAAGTTAAATCACTGTCCTCGGGGCACACCTTCGTCCTCACATCGTCAGGCAGATTATACGCCGCGTCACATCTATCCTGGCCAGCCGGACAGTTCACTGTCACACAGCTCAGGAATCCATCTGCCCCTTCCATCGACGGCACGAGCGACATTCCACCTGAGGAGAATGGGTTGCCATCAATATTCGAGATATCGTATGCGACATTTTGGCCTTCTACCCAGATGTATTCGAACTGTGTAACGGCACCACTGGTACTGGGCGAGAGCTTGATGGAAATGCCGACACCTGGCTTGCTGAATCCTTCGGAATAGCCGGCGTTAGGAAGTTTTGCCATATCAGCGTGTGCACTTTGGCCGACGGAGGCATAATAGACATCGGAGCCGCAGTTGTTGACCACGACGGCGGTGCCGACGGCGAGGACAGCGGGGCCTAGTGTAAGCAGCGAGGCTGCGGTGGCGACTGAATGCCGCATGTTTCTGGTTCAGCAATTGTGGTGACAGCAGAAAAAATGTAAGCTGTTGCAGCGGAACGTCGTAAAAGAAGTGATATTGCCAGGATGCTACTTGAGAATTTGCATACTGAAAACATTGGGAGAACAAAGAAAGGTCAGTGAACAACGGGACGGCAGCGGCTTGAGTGGATTGCATATCGGCGTCAAGATCATTGAGATCTCTTTGTTCGAAGTGACAATACTTTCATCGAGGTGAAACTCACACGATGTTCTGTGCCTGACCAACTGGCCCTGGCGGAGTATTGACGGCTAGCTCCTAGGGAAACTCAATTCGCACGTCTCGTGGACAAAACCTAAGGCCCTCAGTTCTTCTCCGCTCACACTATGTCTGACGTTCTATGATTGCCCATACCATTGATACTCAGGCTGGTCTCGAGTCTGCGGTTTCTCTAGCAAGCCTTTCCTTCCTACATCCTTCGTCTGGAAAATGACTACAGCCTGAACAGTGCCGCTACAGCGGATATCGTCATCGGGGGTTTACTGATTACCTCCAACTACGATAGCACGACTGCGTACAGCAGCCTGCATGCTCCGGAAATCCTTCAACTAACCAATTCACTTATGTGCTAGCATATCTCGAGGCTAAAAATGCGCCATACACATCTCGCCGCACAATGCCGCACCGCTTATCCCTGATCTGCTCTTCCTCAAACCATTGCAAGCTAACCACTGCTATAGAACACTAACAACGAGTAGATGCTGAACATTCTTCCTTCCTCTCAGATCTTGTCCTCCCCATAATACTGAGTGGGTGGGCGGACTATCTCCCAGAACTCGAACGGAGGATGATGCGGCAGAATTAGAACACATCCAAGGAGTGCATTACTGTCTTGCAAGCATTCGGCACAGACACCACTCTCACGCTCAGTTCTGGCTACACGTCTACGTTGCATATTCTCATGCTGCATATCCGGCGCAACGAGACGTAGCATTCAGTCGGAGAGGCAGTGAGTAAAAGACCAAACTTTCTGCCAACCACGGGGTAAATTGATGCGCAAGACCACCGAAAATAGGACTGCGGCACATAACGCAGCTTATGAGCGCAACCTATCACCAGAATTGGGGTATCACATGGCCAAGCATGCTCTACAGCCAGTCTACGACACCCAACAGGTCCTAGGGTATCCACAAATCGACAAGCTACCTTACTCCTTTACAGCAATCAACGGAAGGTCACGAACGCAAGCACTGTTGGTTTAAAAAACGGGGAAGTTGTTCGTCGAAACTCGGTTCTGGATATGCAATCACTGTCGCCTACCAGATTATCAAGATTGCAGAGATCGCTATTGGAAAGACACATGGAAACATCCAATGTAAATCCAGTTTCGTTCATGGAACAATACAAGAGTGTGACTATGATGTCGACTGTCTACATCAGCCTGCGGGGTTGCTGGTCAATATCCAGCATGGAGTCTTCGTAGGGTATAGTGGCCGATACCATCAGTAGTCTCACAGTTCCTGAAGAAATAAATATCTGGTCGATATGGGTAGTACATTGACCAAGCTTCCATGCCCTCCGCTAACTTAGCGACGCAGTAGACGGCTTACACAATAGATGGCACACTGCCCGGAGATCTTGCTGCAAAGAACAGCAAATTGTTTTGCCCACCTGCCGGTTGCACCCAATGAAATGCCACAAACCACTGGTGCGGCGAGCAATCACACTTCCAAAACCTCAAAATGCGCGTCGGTTGGCTCCTGATTGTTTATTTTCAGGATGTCCTGCGGACACGCGCTCATGACAACCACACAATCCTGTAACGCCTTCAGCACCACAAAGTCACCCCTCCCGCTAACTGTCGGATCAAAACTGATATCCCCGCCCGCGCTACGCACCTCTCCGCCCGCCTCCCGCAGTTTAACCGGGATATTCATCCATAGATTCAAGGGGTCAGGCGGACTTGGAAAGAACGCGCTGATGCCCGTGTCGCATTCCAGACCACCACGAAAGTTATCGGCGCAGTTAGCGTGGTATGTGTCGTTGGGCACGCCGAGTTCGTGGTAGCGGTGGATATCACATGCTGCGATTATGGTGTCGTGGACACATGCTGGGGCCGTGGTGTCGGTTACGAGTTGGAGAATTGGCGTGCGTGTGTTGGTGAGGAGGATGTCGCCGGGTAAAGGGGAGAGATGAAGCGTTGAGGCACGGGTGTGGCACATGGAGAGGAATTCGTACTGAGGTGTTTGGGTTGGGGTGCGGGTTGTGAAAGTTGGGTTTAGGGTTGTGGATGATGGAGGAACTGGGGTGATGATGGCCCATGTGTCGACTACCTGGGTGCCGTGGGTGTTGATTACTTTTATGGTTTGGCTTTGCTTGAGAGGGACTGCGACGCCTGTGCGGGCGGGGATGGTGTGTATCTGTCCCGGCTTGTACTTTGACGCTGGGAGGGCGGGCATTGTGTGAGCGGAGGAGGCTGTTTGATGATAACAGAACGACGTGAAGTTGTCAGTGACACTGACTTGGGTCATTTATACGTGTGTTTGAGGTACGTCGCCCACGGAGGTAAAGAAGGACATCTGCGCTCTAATCTGAGGAACAGCGTTCAAGTCCGGGCTGGGCGGAACAGGTGTTGGCGTTCCTCCAGGGTTGACCGAGCTTGTTCGGACTAACCCTAAACCTATCTGGATCTCTTGACTTACTTAATTGCTGCAAAGGCGTCAATTTTGACTACGACTACACTTATCACATAGCTCCCGACGGCGCCTACAGACCTCCGCCATCGAATTCAGGACATGGCCACAGTGCTTGCATCAGTTAAGACGAAGATTGCGAGCGTGGTGAGCACTGAGCACTAAAACACTTTGATGTACGACCCATCAATTAGTAGCAAGGCTTCGATCTAGGTGCAGTGTAGACTCGCGTTGTCTACAAACACTATTACACTGTCACGTTGCTCCTTATCACCTAAGGTGTAACAAAGGTGGGTCAAGAACAGGTAGGTTGGTTAGTTACTGTAGTAAGTATATAGAAGGCCGAATATAGGAAGGTCTGATGAGTTCTTAGACTAATAAGGTTAAGTAGGTGATTAAGATTAACTACGGAGGTTAGGTTAGATTCCTAATAACTATAAAATAACCTATATATATAATAGTAATAGAACGTACTCTACTTACTTTACTACTCTATACTAAGAGTCCCTTTCCTATAGATCACTAGATTATCTAGAGTAATATAGTTACGTAATAGTTAAACCTTCCTAATAAGATTCGTCCGGTCGCTTTACTTTCCTTTCGTAATCTATTAAACGGCTACGACCTAGTCGGGTCGTAACACTATCTTCCTTCTACGGCTTACGTCCGCGTAAGTATAAGAGTAAGTCCGTTCCCGTGTATCCTTATTCCTTCCTTTACTTATAGCTAACTATGCCTTAAGCTCAGAAAACATAGTCTTCGCCTAATCCTAATAAACAAAAGAGATCCTTCTACGAACGTCGTAAAATCCTCGTAGTACAGATTATCGCCTTTAAGGGGAATCGTATAATGCCTACCTATACGGAGTATACCGTAAATAATAAAGAGTGTTATTATAATTATAAGAGGTCTACTAAGTATACTTATTATATTTATTATTAGAAGGAGTATAACGGAATATTCTCGGTATAAGAGCTCCGTAAAGTATTAGAAACTAAGAGGCGTATTAAATTAGAAGCGCGTCGGCGCCGTCGCGAAGTCGTTAAACTTCGAAAACTCTAATAGGATCGTCAGAAGGAGTTATAGTAAGAAATTCGTCGCTTACAGCTCGCTAAGCTAAAGACGAGGGAGACAAAGGCGTCGTCGAGCACGGCTTTACTTGCCGTTAAGAAGGATAAGCTTCGCGCGTAGGAGTCCGTATCTTATTAGGAGGGTATTATTAATCGAATACTACGGCGTAAGATACGCGCCCTTAGAGTGCTTAACGAGCAGCTAGAGGGTTAGGAGATTACTCTCGCTAAGCCTGGTAGGGTTTAGGGTAAGGCGCCCTATATAGAACAGGTAGACTTATCGTTCCTATAGGGTTTTAACGATAGTACTATATTACTATCTTAGGTAGCGTCTCTATAGCTAGAATCTATAAATTTTCTAGTTCTAATTACTCTTTCTATTTTACTAGGTATACTAGTTCGTCTAGATTCGCGTAGTCTAGGATTTTTTCTAATTAGCTTACTTCTATCTAGAATTCTAGACTTATAGTTTATATCGTATCTAGTATCGCTTATCTCGACGCGGGTTCTAGTAACGCTATATAAAATACCGAATAGATTTTTATAGTTTTTAGGAGTATTAATTCGTACGTAACTTCCTCGAGCTTTCTTTTTATCGTAAATAAATCGAGCTTCTTAAAGTCTAGTTTACTATTAAGTCGTTTTATTTTAATGTTTTTTCTAACTAGGTAGACTAGGTCCCTCTTCGAAAAGGTTAGTTCCTCGATCCTTTATCGATTCGTAAACCTCGCTATTCGTTATACGATAAACTCGATTTCGGTCTTTAGGTATTTATATAACTCGTTAATTTAGTCTAGTGTAAGTTTAGCTTTCTAGTTAGCGAGTTAATTCGTAGTAATTTATTTTCTCGCTAGGGTTAGGTAGAGACTAAAGTTAGCGTAGAATAGTAAGATACCTATTACTACCTTACTATTATTAAAGTAGAATTAGGCTAGTGGTAGAAGCGCCACCTAATTATCTTATCGATAGTTAATATAGTAGCGGAGATATTGTTTTAGCGTTTAGTTAGTCCTCTCTATTTATTCGTCGGTTTAAGGGTAAAACGAAGTAAATAGTTTATATTTTATTCCTAGTTATACTATTAACGATTTCTAGAATTTTAAGATAAATAGTTTATCTCGATCGAAGACGATCTTCTATAGTATTCTATAGTTAGCGAAAATAGTCCGTATAAAGGTATATACTAATTATTCTACGTTAAATAACTCGAGATAAGGTAGAAAGTAAGAGTACTTAGTTATTTTATTATAGATTACTAGAATACTGTTATAGCTTATTCCTATAAGGGGGTCCTTAGACCTAGGTAACTTAACGACGAAGTCTAGGGTTACTATTTACTAGGGGAACTCGAGGGATACTAGGGGTCGAAGTAAGCTATAGGGTTTATACCGTAAGGGCCGAGCTTTTTAATATATCTAGTATCTACCGATGTATTCCTTAACGTCTTATTAAAAGTATTTCTACGAATAGTCTCGTATAATAAGTTTAATGGTTTTATCGACCTTAAGGTATTCCGCCGTTAGATTATCGTAGGCTAGGTATAGAATTTCTTATTTTTATTCTTTACTAGAATCTTAGGGTTTTTCGGCGTTTATAATTACTAGTTTATAGATTATTACTCTATTTACCATATTTAGTAACTATCTTAGTCGTGGTTTAGTCCCTTCTAGGTAGTCGAAGCGTCGGCTCAGTGCGTCTACGCGGCCGTTTTCTTTTCTACTAACGTAGTGGATTTTAAAGTTGTAAATCGATATTATCTCTAACTATCGAGTTTATCTTTTATTTAGTTATTTAGTGGTATTCTAGTATAGTAGGTTTTTATAGTCGAAGTATATATTAACGAGGAACTTAGTCTCTTCGTAGTAAACTCTCTAGTAGCAAAGGGCTTCTACGATTACAAGGAGTTCCTTATTATATATATCGTAGTTAAGTTCGAGATCGATTATTTTCCTTAAGTAGTACGTAACCGGTATTAGTTTACTATACTATTTTATCTAGAATAGATATGCTTTTATCACGTAGTCCGAGGCGTCGGTCTTAAGTACGACGGATTTTTCCGAGTTAAAGATCTATAGTAGGGGCGCCGTAGTAAACCGGTATTTCATTTCGTTAAATACTTCGCGGGTATCGGCTCCGAAAGTAAACTCTATATCTTTTTTAGTAAGCGCTATTAATAGGGCGGCGATTCGAGAGTATCCCTCGATAAACCGTTAGTAGAAGTTAGTAAATCCTAAAAAGGATTATACTTCTTTTATATTTTTCGACTCTAGCTATTCTAAGACGTCCTTAATTTTATTAGGGTCTATCTTTAGTCTCTAATAGGAGACTATATATCCTAGGAATAAAACGAATTTCCTATAGAATTAGTATTTCTCTAGTTTCATCGATAGACTTTTCTCTCGGAGTTTTTCAAGTACTTTACGAACGTGCCGTATATATTCGTCGTAAGTATTAGAAAAGATTAGGATATCGTCTAGGTAAACGACGATAAAATCGTTTAAGTATTCTCGAAGAGCGATATTAATAAGAGCTTAGAAGGTTACGGGGGGCGTTAGTGAGTTCGAAGGGTATAACTAAATACTCGTATAGACTATAGCGTATTCGAAAAGCGGTTTTCCATTCTTCTCCCTTTTTAATACGGACTTAATAGTACGCGTCTCGTACGTCGATCGCGGTAAACTAGAACGCCCCTTATAGGCGATTTTATAGTTTATTAATACGAGGTAGCGAGTATCGGTTTTTTATAGTAATCTCGTTTAGCTTTCGGTAATCGATATATATCCTTTTTAAGCCGTCCTTTTTAGGAACGAAAAGGATAGGTAAGGTAGCGAAGGATTCCGACTCACGGATATATCCCTTCGCTTCTATTTTTTTCTAGCTATTTCTTAAGTTCTTTACTCTCTTCTCTAGTAAGGGAGTATAGGGGTCCGTAGGTTAGTTCTTTTTCGGGTATTAGGGGTATCTCGTAGTCCTATAGCTGATATTTAAGTAGTGCGTTACTACTAAACTTCTCCGTAAATAGATCCTAAAAGTCATCGTATTTAAGAGGGTAAGGTATCCTATCGGCTTATATTACCGATCTCCCTTAGGGTCGTACCTAAATAACTTTAGTAAAGCTCGTTTTCTTTTTAGACTATAGTAACCTAAAATACCGGTAGTTAGGAAACGTAAGTAGCTTCTTTCCCTAATCTATTAGGGGGTTATATTTCTTAAGCTATAATATACCTAGAATAAGATCGTATTTTATATATATA
>Ga0068621_1000038_pt1 | contig 14820 bp, 11 predicted proteins | sample InSIn5SAF170_FD_77485 | JGI IMG/M metagenome (GOLD analysis project Ga0068621, IMG submission 77485) | Clean room microbial communities from NASA Spacecraft Assembly Facility at Jet Propulsion Laboratory, Pasadena, California, USA -... ... | reverse complement strand
CGTCTATATTTAGAGAAGTCAAATGAAATTGCAACTCCATTTCTGGGGAATCAAATTTCCTTGATGCCCCTCCATGACATGCCGATGAAGACGACGATCTTCTTAGCTTACAGCAACATCTTTTCTGCTATGCGAAGCAGGGACCTTGCTGGATCTCCTAGAGGACTTTGGTCTGGTGTTTTGTGCAGGTGGTATCCCCGTCGTTGTCAGGAAAGGTGGTGCGATTGCTGAGGAAGTCTTGGGTCGACTCGAGGGGCTATGATCTTGGGCCTTCGGAGCGTCGGGAGTTTGGATATCGTTCGCAGAATGATGTCGCTTGTGAGACTTCGATTCTTCAGCTCTACTCTTAGCGGTCTCCGAAGCTTGGGTTTGTGGAGTCGATGCTTTCTTCAAAACGGCCTTTTCGCGTGGTGGTTGCGGATGTGATTGTTGTTGTGCTACACGGCCGTGCGAGTTGTCATATTCGCTAGGCAGGTCGGTCATTTTCACTAAGTCGACATGCCTGTAGCTTGGCAATTTACTGGCTGTGTCAGACCTCTGAGGGAAGTCAGACGAGCGCACTTGCACCATGGTCGATATATAACCAAAAGGAAAAAAGAACTTTCATCGAGCAACAGCTACCCCTTGCACTTGTTAACAAGTGCATGTCGGTCAACCGTACGATGCAGGAGGAGTGCGAGGTTAGATTCTTAAGCGTGGGTAGTCTGGCACTGTCCCTCGAATGGCACTGTTTACGCGGTACCATAGCGCATCTCATCACGTCCTTAGCATGCACGTTTCCTCACACTTCTCGGCTGAAGTGACTTTATGATTCAATCTATGGTACCACAATGGGAGAGGACAAGTGGTTCTGATTGACTAGAGTGTGCATTACGGAGGATCCGGCGTACAAGTGGCTTTGAATCATGTCTGAAAACCTTAACCCTCCCAGATCTTTCTCCCCCACAAAGGTTCGAAGAGGTCTCGACAATGCTGTCATACTTGAATCTGTACAAGATCTGAAGAGTACAACAAGAACAGAGGAGGATGCATCTCTGCTCGAATGCTGACCAGGGATGAGGAGGAGGAATGGACATGGATCTTGCGGCCCCTGAATTTTCTCATCCTGACAGAATCTCTTTTGGATGTTCTGCAGCGGCGGGCGACAAACCAAGAGCGTCCGCCTCGAACTGCGGGTACAGCTGTTGGTGTCTCTTAGCACGCGCAGTACGAAAAGCATGCTCTCAGGGGTCACAAACATCGAGGGCCATATGCAGGAAACATGCAAGGCAGTGCAGTAGTCTCACGCGTTGATCCTCAAGGTTCAACAAAACCAACGATGAGAAATGTTCAAAATACCTGAACATCGTGAGTGAGGTGTGGAGGTGGTTCTTTGTAGATAGGTCTGGAACGACAACAGGCTGCAGAAGACCGTGACCCTCAGGGTGAGACAATGGCTGCGTTTCCATCCGTCCAAAAGTGACCAAATTGTGTTTGTTTACATGCTGACCTCACCAACGCTCACCACATCTCGGATATTTGTGACTATTTAATGGATAGCAGACCAGGTACAAGAGGAGCAACATGTCGTGATTGGTGACAGTGTTCCCTTGCAAGCTGTTCCTACGACGTCGAAGAGAAGTCACTGTCAACCTCCAGTCTGACTGTTGTCAACGTGAGAGGGCAGTGGGTACTGCTCACTTTTGGTCCATGGCGGCACAAGAATACTCGTATGGTATCAATGGAAGCTGACGGTCTCGACGCCGTGCCGTCGTTGCTCACACGTATCATTCCATAACATATTTGAGGCACAATCTCACCCGTTTCTTCATAGTCTGTCCCTAAGTTGGCAAGACTCAAGCATTCTCACTCTCGATTGATGCTTGCGTGAGGGAAACGAGAGTCATGCTCGGTAGGAATTAAGCGGTTGTCGAGCGTCGTACTAAGCGAGGTCTTTCCGCCCGCCGTTGACAACAATGTCGGACTTGCTCCTTCACGCAGAACAACGGATACGTGACTTGACTTGAGACGGGGCGAAAATTTTCAGTGCTGGGGCTCCATCACTGTTCCACAGGACAAGACTGACTGTTACAGTAAGCTAAGAAGATCGTCGTCTTCATCGGCATGTCATGGAGGGGCATCAAGGAAATTTGATTCCCCAGAAATGGAGTTGCAATTTCATTTGACTTCTCTAAATATAGACGTTGATGGTGCGTATCTCGCGTGACAATGAGATGTCGTACCGTCATACACGCGATCGGTCGTGTTCCATCCTCTCTCTCTCTCGTTCACGATCCTGTCGAGATAGGCAATATTCGGGAGGAGTTCGTGTCAAAGACTCAACGACGAACAGACACACACGCGCGCACCGATTCTCCAGCAAATGGCGGGAAAGAAAAAGAAAAGCTTCATTCCGTCTGGATCAGAGCAGGGAAGAGACGGAGAAGGGGAGGTTCGCAAGTGTTTCTTCCCCCTAAGTACCACACACTGTGATTCGTGGGACGATTAGCGTGTTTCAACTCCTGAGCTGGCACGCACTTCAGCAGCAGGGGGGAGGACCGATGCAGTAGTCATGCCTGAGGCGGCCACCTCTGTTGTTGATCGTTGCTACAATGGAGTGACACTTTGTTCGCTCTACTGATGTTGATATTCGAAATCTTGTCCTCTAATCTAATTCTTCTGCTACTCCGTTGAATCCAAACGGCTGTTCACTTTTCGTGGCGATGTCTCTTTAATTCTAATTCCCTTCACGTTGCGCCTGTCCCTCCGAGTCTTCCTCTACTAAGACAAGACAACACGGCGTTTCCCTCGCGAAACTGCGGGTTGCAGAGACTCATTCGAAGCAGACTGGGAGTTCTTACTGAACCACAACAACCCTTTGTTCCTGTCAGAAACTCGACTGTAACTGGTCTGGCGCAGAACGAGTGGGATCCCATAGGAAAACTGCAGCAAACCAGTACTCCGACCCATTCGCCTCCATTGATCTCGCAAAACCGGTCCGTTGGTATTCTGTAGTGTCTGGGATAACATTCTGCGATTCTCGACTCTAGGACATACAGCCGCCACCACATGCTAATCGACAACATCTGAACACGAACTCAGGCATACCATCTAATCATCTAATTTTATTCTTGGTCCAGGAAGGCACATCATCACTCTCTCGGTATTCATCTGGATCGACATCTGCTTCGAAGTTCTGTTCTCCAAACCTTTTCCCAACATTACCCTCACGGACTGCGTCGTTGGTGAGAACGGAAAACGGCGTCCTAGAGCAAAGGCAGCATCCAGACCTCCGATTAGTTCTCCTAACCTTTTACACCATAGCAGATCTGTGTAGGACATTTCTCTGGTAAGGCCTAATTTCTTTTGATTCTCATTCGTCAAGGTTGGCGCTGTCTATTTTTGGATCGACCCTCTGATTTGCCTGTTCTGACTGGCGCATTCCAAAGAGTGGCAGAGACCCCCCAAGCTGACCAGACCGTCCAACAATAGTCCTTGCAGTCGCCAACACCTTCAAGCCTTCTTTCAATTCTTCCAATCTCGATCTTCAAACCACATTGATTTGTGCGCGAAGGGGATTTTGGTGTCGCGACTCGACTGTTCTACGATTCCGACCATCTGTTGGTCTTGCCATCTGCGACGAGAGTCAAGGGCAGACTTCCGATCTTAATCACGACGATACTGCTGTCTCCACGACTGTTTTGGGTGGACGTTTCTGTGTGTTTGAGGAGGCATTCACTTGTCCACCACGACATCACGATAAAAAGGTATCGAACGCACTCGGTTTTTGAGCGAAAAGACGTACTCCGCGTGGCTAAGTGGACATATTGTTGTGTTGTGCGAAACACTCTCGATGAGGATATTTGAATCTTAGCCACCAACTTACATGTTCTGGAAGCGCCGAGTTTACAACTGGTAAGATACCTCCTGTCAACGTCTGCCTTTCATCACATTCCTCTTCCTTCCCAGTCAACAACTTGTCGAACAAGAAGGCAAATTGTCGTCTTCGTGGCAGGAAGTGTGGTCGTCTTTGTTTTGTTGTCTTCGAGCGTCACACACTGAGATGCCATTGCCAGAACTCATCCAGTCTCTACCACCTCCAATACGTATCTTGGGATGTTGGACATGTCACCTTTAATACATCTACAAAACGCTAATAGTCGATCTCTTAAAAGACCTTTTTCTTCCGATACAACAAGCACAACCTATTCTGAGATTGCGACTGGTTCGAATTCAGAAAATCTGTGGGCGAGAAGATTACGGGTGGACGACATACCTATTCGAACGACCACGAACGATACGGAAGGTAGCGCATATATGAAGATGCCGTCGGAAGCAGAACCAGGAGTGCATGAAAGCTCCCAATTCCCATCGTTCATATCAGTACATGGCTTGGATATGAAGTCAGAGACGAGATCAGACCTGCCACAAACACAATTCAAGCAATCCTTCCTATCGAACACACAGTCGGATACTGTGCCCGCACTTGTCCACCATCACCAGCATCACGAAAGCACATCCACAACCTCTGACTCGACGGACTCTTCACCAACCACAACCATATCTACGATTGATTCATCCTCAATATCCGACCCCTCACCAAGTTCCTCGCCAGAATCTCCAATTACGGTGATCCCATTGTCTTCATTTACGGGTTCGAATTTTGGGTTGGATTCATATCCATCTCTCAAGATGAATGAAAACAACTTGATTCGGCCGCCACTTAGCGATGAGCGGCCGATGACCTCTCCATCCCCGCGGCGATTTAAGAACTTGAAAAGCCTGGCTTTGAACCTCAATCCTGTGTCTTTACCGGTGCCAGATACTTTTCAAGCTTCGGAACCTGCCTCGCCGTCTTTTATCAAGCCTCCACCGTTAAAAGCAAGAAAGAAACCAAGCCTTCTAAGTCTCAACACTGGAGCGGCCAATAGATTGGCATTATCGACGGAACCGCTTGCATCACCGTCAGTCCCTACAATGCTGCAGCGGCGAGGGCTCAAGCACTCGATGTCATCTCCACAGATTCTCGCAACTCCAAGCTTTGGTCCAGCGGGAGGCATGACACTAGGAGAAAGAAAACCGCTTGGATCCTCGAGATTCAAGGATCTGAGCTTGTCGACCAACACATTCACAATAAATGAAGATGCTCATGATGCGCCTGCCGGTGTACAAATGGCAACCCGGGTACCAGGTGTGTCAGTAGGAGGCGACACGTTTGACCGACCACATACTGGTGAAGATGCTAGATCACCATCGTACCCAGAAGGACCCATCCTTATGCACGAGCCAAGCGTACACTTGTACTCAGAACCGAAGTTGGATGAAGCACTAAATTTTGATGTGATCATAAACGTTGCTAGAGAAGTCAAGAATCCTTTCAGTGCCGCAAGCGAAAATCAGCAAGAGTTGAAACCGGCGACGACATCATTCTCAGAGCCTGTGAGTTCTGTTGACACCGTACCTGATACAGCAATGTCTTTTGCATCATTCAAGACAGCGTTTGAAGCGCAGCCGCCAAGTTCAACTGAGTCATCTCCGACAACACCAAAGCCATCGACGGAATCGAAGCGACCAGAGTATATCCATGTCCCATGGGATCATAATACGGATGTAAAGGATGAACTATGGGATCTATGTCAGCTTATCGAGTCCCGTACCAGTGAAGGCAAGAAGGTTTTGGTTCATTGCCAGCAAGGAGCTAGTCGGTCAGCAACCTTGATTATCGCATACGGCATGTATCTCAATCAAGACATAAGCGCAAGCGAAGCCTATGCCATGGCTCAATCAAAATCAAGATGGGTCAACCCAAACATGTCATTACTGTTCTCTCTGAATGACTTCAAGAAGATCATTGACAAGAAGAAGGCCGAAGCTAAAGCTGCTTCTGATACAAGACCACTCATCAAACACCGACCTACACTTTCCGCAGTGACGTCGGACAGTCCAATAACACTTTCAAGAGCTCGCGGTAATTCAACGCCTAGCACGGCAATTCGAGATAGAGCTTTGGCAAGAATTGATGACAGTCCAATTCCAACTCAGTCAGCTATCGAACGGCTTGGCTCTTTCGATTTCGGTTTTGATCAGATGTCATTGAACAGTCCTCAGTCATCGCCAGAGCCAAAGGTTGAGTCCTTTCCAGCTCAAGCAGTCACCATGCTTCCTCCCCCAATACCACATCGTCGTGCACCTTCACCACCAAAATCGAACCTTGACGAACAGCTCTACTCTCAACCGGCGGTTAGATTACCGCAGCTGAACCCGTCAGAATCAGCTCCGGCAGCAAACAACGACTGGGAAGATCTCATGTCACCAAGGGTCATGGAGATGACAAATAATCCAATACAGTCATTTTCGCGAAATTATGCTACGATCGAGGAAGAAGTGCCCGCAGCACCGTTCTCTCCTCGAGCATTCGAATTCCCAAAGTCGACATTCTTTCCCTCAGAAGTGAGTGAGACAAACTCAACGTCAAAAATCGAGGATCCAAGAAGTCCGCCGACTAAGGGAGAAGCTCCTATTACTAGATCAATTGATGATGTGCTCTGATGTAATCTTGACTGGGATTATCTTAAGCGCCCTTATACACATCTTGCCACTACAGAGATATCTCTGCATTACCAGTTTCAAATATGATCTGAAGCAGGTTGTGGCGTCTGAATTTGTGCACTTGTGAACTCGGCGAACGCAGCCGTGGAGCTACAAACAGTCTCGCAAGTGGAGAACATATGGCACATTGCGGAGCCAAGAAGAGGAGAGTAGGCCGAGAAGGTAGTATGTTGAGAAGAAGGCAGGAACGGCATATTTGCTTACAGCGTTGCATATGGAAGGCGCGAAGGCGTGATAGAAGATTTGGACATCCAAAACAAGGTCAACTGCATTTGGCCGTAATGAAAAAGGAAGACATGAGAGCAACGAGAAGAAACCCTTGTATATTAATAATATGGTTTAGATGGAGTGTTCTGGGAAGCAACTTGGATAATGGGGTCATATGGAACATCGATATTGGAAAAGGCAAGGATATAAGTCGAGCAGATAGGGGCATAAATACATGTGGACGACGAGAATGGGTATGGTAGTGGTGGTAGCAGATATAATGCAATAGCATATAAGAAGATCCATAACCACTGTCGTAGACTGATACATCGCATGTGACCATCCATCGGTTCCAGGTGCAGACAGGCCCTCACATGGTGGTGTAGTACTCTCTCATGAATAGCTCTTGAGGTGCTTCTCTTCTCTTGCTCTGTCTCTCCTTGCGGACCATACCCTTACTATATACCCTTCTCTTCATCTTCTGCTCCTGTCCCTACGCTGAGTCCATAATTCAACGAGCGTCCATGTGTCTTTCACCACTCGAGAAGACATGATCGATTCTAAGCACTGACACGTCTGGACTCTGGGGAGGCCATGACTATCTCCAAAACATAAAGCAGCTTGATCAAGAGAAATAGAATAATGGCAACCAGTTTCACAAGTCGAAATCTTCTTGAATCGTGAGAATGTCTCTTTTTTGTCTTCTAAGTGGTATTGATCGCACATCTTGGTCAACTCTTCCCCATATTCTCAACGAATCATATCCCCGTTATCAGATCTGCCGACAATATTTCCCATGAATCCCCAAAATGCAATATTTGCGAACCAACAGGCCCTAATTTCTAATCATTTCCAGTCACCCTTCATCAAGTAGAGGCTCAACATCAATATTGAATCTCAAATTGCAGGCAGTAATCCTCCCAAACGCCCTTCGAATGCATTAATATCTCCAGAAGCACATCTTTTCCCTCGCCTGTAGCCTTGATCATACCTCCACGTCATCATCAGCACTAACAGCACGAGTTGTCTGTTAACGCTATCGCTGACCCAAGAACTTGACCAAGAATCCGGCGAAAATCTTTCTGTCAGCACTGCTCTTCATCTTCTCGATGTATTCACTTCCATCAACACCTAGACCAGGAAAGAAGACCTGTTGTAAGTGATTCACAAATAGATCACCAGTCTTGAGGTATATCATCTGTTCGAGCCCTGCAACCTCGTTGAGCACTTGTTTCGCTTGTGCATCTTTGGCTGGTTTAAATGCTGGCTCTCGTAGCACATCCCAACAGATAGGATGAAAGCGTTCAATTAGGAATTGATCGAACCCTGGAAATGCTGGCGATGGCGAAGTAGGTCCCGTTGTGGAAGGGCCAAGGGCCGTGACATTTGGCCCACCCCATATATCACCCATTCGCGTTAGAACAGAAAGTGCAAGACGTGAAGCACCAAGATTGCTTGATCCGCCAGTAACAGTTTTGGCTAATGTGGAAATTGAGAGTATTAATGCTTCAAAGAATCCTTGGTTCGCATCGCTGACCAAAACAGAAGCAAGGTCGTTGTTAAGGATGATCTGAATGAAAGTAAGATACTCGCGTCTTAATTCACTAAGCTGAATATCGTCATCCGTACCCGTTACTGGCTCTGCAAGACCAGTGAAGACACGTTGTAATAGTGGAGTGAGTAAAGAGTCAAGAACAGAATAGATGTCCTTCTTGAAGCCAAACACAACTTGGTCCAGCAAACGAAGGAACGTCGCCATCTCATCTTTGGATGACGATTGGGAGAGTAGACCATCGATCCAACGTGGCAGTAGAGGTAACATGTTGACGCCAAGAACACCAAGAAGACGAGTGAACGATGCTCTTGCTGCTGTCCGGATGTCAAGTGAAGTTTTGAGCGATTCCAGAGCAATCAGAATAGCTTCTGCGGCTCTACCGAACTCGTCCGATATCTCTTGTTTCGGAGCTTGATGAGCAGTCGAGGCAACCCCTGGAGTCCAGTCAGAAAAGCCATGGGCCAGAGTTCCCAGCGCCATGATGACATGGTGAATCTGTAGAATAGCTTGTGCATCACCAGACTTCGCCGAGGGCAGGTTGCGTTCGATGTCTGAGAACAAAGGATCTAGGATGGACCTAGCATAAAGAACTTGCTTCTCTAAAGGTGTTGTTGAAGTAGATGAGATACAGCCTACAGCTTCGAAGAGATATAGCTGACCAGTGAATGTGGCATCGGCCGAATGGTCGCTTTCGTCAGACGACATATCGTCATCTCCACCGCTTTCGTTAGGCACTTCTGCCTTGATAGGTAGAAGGTCGCTGATGGATTGAATTACGGTCTCTGCCACATTGCCAACATGTGCTCTGAGATGCTTCACGAATCGATGAAACAGATACCATGAACGTGTTCGTACTCGGACATGATGGTGGTGGACTAAACGCACAAATTGTTCAAGAACTTGTGGGATGTACGAAGTTTGAGTTTCGAAGAATGAGGCATATCGAACACAGATTTCCATGTATTGTAGTTGGATTGCAGGGTGATTGAAATTAGCAATACCTAGAGCTGTTAGTTTTCATATTGGGAAACCCTCAATTGAAACTCACCAGATTCAATCATTTTCGACATCATGACGATTAATCGTTCGGCTGCAACACTGGATGGTTGACTCTTTTGGTAGAGGCTAGAGTTTGTGAGACTCAGTTCGCCAAACAAGAACATCTCATGAAGTGCCAGATCAAGATCCCGCCAATCCAACTGGTTGAGTGGTGTGGTCAATGTAGAGCCAACAATGTTGCTTAACACCTCGATATACAAGTTTTGATCAACAGCAGCTACAGTCTTCTGTAGAATCTGTAAACGCTTTCTTAGCTCCTGAAACTCGGCTTCATCTGTTTGCTCGTCCTCAGAGCCCCAGGAAGCGGTCTCATCATACTTCATTTTTTGTATGATTGCATTAAGAATTGGCGAGAGCATGGCTTGGTATACTGGAGGTAATGGCTGAGGCGCTTTTCGGAAACACGTCAACAAGTCTGTTAAGGAAGGTATAACGGTTGAGCAAATTTCATCATACTCGTCCGAAAAAAATCTCAAAAGTAATGGCAAAAATGCTTGGACGAGCTGTTCTGCTTGTGCTCTTGTCTCTGCTTCTGCAGAATTATCCTCAAGGGTTTTGACTACATCCCCGACAACCACGTTGACTAGCTTAGCGACAACTTCTGCGTAATCGGTATCATAACTTGACGTGCTCCTCAATTCGTTCAGAGCTCGACTTCCCACGAGCTGGGAGATGACAGTAGCCAGGTCTAAGAACACGATCATACCAATCTTTTCAGATGGCTTCATCTTCTTTGCCACAATCTCAGTAAATGTGTCAATCGCTGCATTGCGCACCCTGTCCTCTTTGTTTTCTGGATTCGTTCTAGCAACAAGTTGGAAAATTGGATTGAGGGTTTCCTGTTGCACAATCAAGCCAATGTCAATCCAACTAACCCATTTGGCGATCACTTTGAGTGTCGACTCTACAATACTGTCATCATGGTCTTTGTACTGTGCCAAAATATCCTGCCACGACGCTGCTACCTTTGGGACATCCCTTGTCCGGAATAGATCTTTGAGTTCTGTATTTCGTTTTGACTCATCTGATTGCCGAGCAATCATTTGATCTGCGATCTCATCGTGAACTGAGCTTAGAATCCTAAGGTATAAGATAATGCCAGGGATGTTGTCCTTGACTCCATTTCCCTGACTGCTAGTTAAACTAAGGAAATCGTCCACAAAGTTCTCCCAGCCCTGTTTGTACAGCGGTATGAACAGGAACGTAAGGGCTTGTGCAAGCTTATTCTGCAATGCTGGTGTATCAACTGGTTCCTGGCTCCCAGCACTATATGTTCTTCGCACATAGCCTAATAAACTTTCTTTAAAGCTGTTCAAAGTCTGCAGATCAGGTGCTTGTGACTGAACTGCGTGAATAACGACATCGAGAGCGACTAAGCGGGCAGGATCGGTGGATCGTGGGCTACGTGTGAAGAGTGTAAGGCAGGCTGGTGGTCCAGCAGGATCGGAGCGTAGCTGGTTAAGGAAATCAAATGCTTGAGCCTTAAGATTTTGGTCATTCGTGGCACCCCAGGCGATCTCAATTGCTTTTTCGACCTAATCCATGAAGGCAAGATTGTTAGCAAACTGGTTGACGTTGCGTTGCACATGATGATAATGTTTTGCATTTTGAGCCCCACCATCGCTCAAGGTGGAAGCACAAGAGAAAGAAATTACCTCGATGTCCATAGCTGCCGCTACCTCCAGAAGAATCCGTCGTATTAATCTTCTAACAAAGCTCTATGTACCGAGGTTGACTTTGTGGTAGTAGCTACACCGAAGGTGTGAAGGTCATAACTTTTGCTAAAGCTATGGGGTCATATTTTCGGCAGGCACAAAGCGGTGACAAGAGTGTATTAATGGATTGCAAGGTGAACTCGATTTCGCTCTATTTGACGGAGGACTTGATGCTCGCTGATATGTGGAGAAAGCTCTCGTTGTCCTTTGTGAGATGTCCAGAAGACTAGAATCAAAGAGATTGAGGATATGTTGGGCCAATATCGAAAGTGTTCTTCTGCTTGGGTCAAAATAACCCCACCATACGTTAAGCAGCAGCAACCTAAACACAATTTCGGCTGTTCACGTCAGTGAGCACGTGCCAGTGCAAAAGTCTGGAGACAGTCGCGTGGCCGTAGACCAACAACAACCTCCATCAATATTTTATTTTTGTCCTCAAAATAATCGTCTATTTGCACTTGAACATGGCTGCATTCTCGATCATCACAGCTGAACTTTTTCAATGAGAAGTGAGGATTCTTCATTGAGCGCTGAGCGATGACAGTTTGATACTGCAACCGTCAGTTGTACGCATATAGTAATAGGCTGTCACCACATAATAAATGTCACCACTACTCATCATCTTGTTGTTCATGACAAATGTATGAAGGGTCAATCGTTCTGCTTTCATATAGGAGCATGATAGTTGCTGCTTGATCTTCGTGGAGATTTTGTAACAACTCGACATTCTACCAAACCATGTCAATGAGTCACATTTATTCTGTCCATACTAATCGGCTGCTAAGGTTTTTGATACAATCTTATGTCGTTCAAATACGCCTGTCAGTTACTGCCGCAGGCACAAAAGTTGCATAGAATTCTGTAATTGATGGTTGCAGGCGGGTGCTTGGGTTTCGGCCTTAATGGATGAAGGATCTCTCGTTATGTTTAATCATGCGGGAAGAATCACAGTAACGTTGTTGAATATGTGTAAGTAAGTCCTCTGCACTGATGATCAAAGCCTTTTTCAAGCTTTTCTCATGCTTGGTTTCACGACGAATCATGAGGTGGATGACTTGGTTCCAAGATAATTGCTATTAGGACAATAAACGTCAGCCGCACGCAAACCGCCATCACTCTGTCGCAACTATAATAGAAATTGTGGGAAGAGCTTGGATCAGACAGAGTCCAGAGAGTGGAGGCGAGGTTTCGAGTCGTGGTATAGTTTATCATCTGAAGTACGCGAGTCCGGTTTCAGATCTCGGATCGTCCCAATACTTGTCATGCCCTCACTCATTCTCTTGTTTCTTGCAAATTGCTTTCATATGTACCAAACAGTCGCTCAAGTTCGTATGTCAAGCTGTGGAGAGATGCGGACTACACCCGTTGATGCTTCTCAATATCCAACATGTTTTGATTGAGCACCATGAAGTATATATGAGTGAGTGTCTCTTAAACAAAGATGTCTTTCTTTCCTCATCCACCGATCACATCTCCATACCTCTCATCCACCACTCTTCCTTGCAAATTTTTCATTCACTACGCCAGGCTTTGCGTACATTCTTTTCGACATTGCTGAGCAAAACTGATTGATTCATTTTCAATACCACTTTACCGCACTTCCGCTTCAAATCACCTCTTTTAAGAGTTTAGCCCGCACCCATTCTCATCATGAAGACCACACTCATTGCACAAATGGCCACTTTGGCTTTCGCTCTCAGCGTCACTGCTGGTCCTCTCCTGCCTCGTCAAGGCACCTCGTGTAACCAGGACCTTGAGGTTGCAGCAACCACTACTGGCGGCGATGCAGATGCTCCAGTTGAGACAGGCAACACCAAGACGACCAAAGTCAAGACAACCAAAACAAAAACTAGCAAAACAAAGACTGCGAAGACCACTGCTGTGGCCACTGACGACTCCGATGCTCCGGCAACAACAGCTGATTCTGACACTCCAGCTGAGACTTCTGCCGCATCTGGAGATGATGAAGATACTCCTTCCGCGACGATCACATCTGGTGCATCGGCTCCAACTGACGGTGGTGCAACTCCTGGTGGCGATGCAGGAGGTGGTGGTTTCCCAGCAGCACAGGGTACATCAGTCCTCAAAGCGGTTCAGACAATTGCGGCTGGTCAATCGTTCGACGGTGGTATGGTACAGTTCGATCGAGGTGTATCTTGCACAGGTCAAGCGGAGGGTGGAGATTCTGATGCAGTATTCATTCTTGAAGATGGAGCTAGTATTAGCAATGTGATCATCGGACCGAATCAGATCGAAGGTATTCACTGCAACGGTGGATGTACCGTCTCAAATGTTTGGTGGACAGCCGTTTGTGAAGATGCTTTCACAGTTAAGAAGCAAGCTGATGGGCAAACTACCACTATCAAGGGAGGTGGTGCAAAGGGAGCAGAGGACAAAGTCGTACAACATAACGGTGCCGGCACAATTAGCATTTCTGACTTCTTGGTTGAAGACTTCGGCAAGTATGTAACCCTCCTATCTTCCACTTTCCTATTGCTCTTCAGCCCATCCCAGGTTATTCTACAGAATCTTAGCTAAGACGCGGCTCTCATAGACTTTATCGTGCTTGCGGCAACTGCGCCGAATCTCATGAGCGTCACGTCATCATGGACGGCATCACCGCTTCTAACGGCAAGATCCTCGCCGGCATCAACACCAACTTCGGCGATACTGCCAAGATCACCAACTCCAAACTCACGAGCGTTAAGAGTACCTGCACCAAGTTCGAGGGTGTCGCCAAGGGTAGTGAGCCGAAGGAGATCGGCAGCGGTGCTGATGGAACGAGCTGTATCTTTGGAGACGATGTCGTTGGTGGTGTTTAGAAGGTGCCCACCGCAGGGAATTTTTGGAACGACGAGAGAGATATTCTTGGGTTCGGGTGGGACTATGGTGTTGGAAAAGGAAAATGGGTTCTGGAGTTTGGAATCTGTCACTCGTTAACAAATTTGGAGTTCCATGATTGGGAATGGATGGGGGTGTTTTGTGTAGATACTTTTTGGCCTTTAGCCTACCTAACCACGCTCGCTCTTACACAATAACCTTCTCTTCAATTGTCAATGATACCTTCGTTTCCTACCTTTCATTCAGGGTGCGCGTTACAGACCATAGTAAATGTCAACTACTCTGGACAAGACGCATATTCGACGTATTTACGCTCGTTCCTGAATAACCGTTCACACTATCTAGCATGTTGATTCATATCCGGATGAGCTGAGATTGAAATGCTTCATAAACCGAGCAATTTACTGATTTTGAACCAGTTCCCCATGTCATCTTACACCTTATTGGTGTCATTTCCAGAAGTGTAAGATGGTAAGTTGTTAGAAGCGACGAGGTTGTGTCATCTATATCATATTCATTTTCTATGTGCTCAAATCAAGATTATATGTGCGAACCATGTCATCTTGAATGCTAGTTGGGTATCATAAATCCACCATTACTCTGTCTACCACTTGTGTAAACCTCATTCAAAGAACCCGCCATCGTCGCTGTCTTCTTCCTCCTCTTCGTGGTACGACCTCTTCTTATCCGCCAAAGCCTGCTCAGCACCGAAAGCCATGTTCTTCGCGAATCCAGCAGACATGGACTTGATCTTTGTTCTCGTCCTTGATGCTGTCTCTTCACCTCGCAACAGTTTCCTCCTCTCACGGCGATTAAGACCTGTCGTATCTATTTGTGGTATTGGTTTGGATACTG
>Ga0068621_1000036_pt1 | contig 15005 bp, 14 predicted proteins | sample InSIn5SAF170_FD_77485 | JGI IMG/M metagenome (GOLD analysis project Ga0068621, IMG submission 77485) | Clean room microbial communities from NASA Spacecraft Assembly Facility at Jet Propulsion Laboratory, Pasadena, California, USA -... ... | reverse complement strand
GGTCTTGTCCTCCAACCAATTCCAGATCGTGATAAAACCTATAAACGTATCGGTGTCTTTGATAGTAACGAAGGCTGTAGTATTGTTACAGATATCATAGACAAGACAATACCAGTCGGGATATCTTTGGTATAGTAATCGACGACCCTTGTCAAGGGGAAGGTTTAGACGGCTAAGGTCTTGCTTACATGTAGATATGTGTTCAGAAATGCACTAAACTGCCGAATCAGTTTATGATGGTGACATTGCATAAATGTACGTATCATAGCAACCACTAAACTAGCCATGGTTGATTAACAGTCCCAAAGGAGTTTGCAAGCTTATTTCAAGATTGTTTGTAGATTGTGACAAGTGTGAAAGGTGAGTAGTGGTGCTATACTGTAAATATCCTAGATATTATGAAAGGAGACACATCGCAAACCGGGTGTGACGACGACGATGTGAACAGACTTCTCCAAGAAGCCTAAACAGGAGTGTCAAATATTGGTCACAGCATATAAGCAAGCCAAAATTTTAGGAAGTCTTGTTGTATACATCGTGTTCGAGTTGCTTGAAGTCAAGGTATATAGTAGCTCTTCTCAGCATGACGGGTTTCGCTGCTACGGAAGCGACTTTAAGTGACTTTATTGGTGAATATACTAATACTAGGTTTCTGCTTCATATCTTATCCAAGTCTCGTGAATCGTCCTTCCTTCGTCCACATTGTCAAAGTCTTGACAACTCGTAACCATACTCCAGACTCCGTAGCTTAACCCTCAATTCCCGATTATTTTACATTATGCACAAAAACTTGGATGTAGAATGCAATATCGAAACTGCTTACTTTCCAAACATAGCAGCTATAAAACTCTTCCGTCTTCCCATCTTCTTTGCCTTCTCAGCTTTGATGTCAGCAACACTACGCGTCTTGGGTATCGCTGGTATCGGTGGAGGTGGAGTGACAATTCGATCGCTGACGGGTGGAGTTGGCATGGTAGGTGTGATCTGCTCTTCCAGATTGGGCAAATCGCCTCCCTTTCTTGTCGATCGAAGACTGCGCAGACTCTGTCTTTTATTCCTCGATACTGATAAGCTGCTTTTCAAACCAGTTCCATTTTCTTCAGCTAATTGTCTGTCCAACTCGTTGATTGCTCCTGCCAGAGTGGTTCCTCCAGTCGCAAAATTTTCTTCTGGTACTGGTACAAATTTGATAAGCCCTCTTTCCGGTGATACCCCCAGGCTTTCCTCCATCGACTTTGCAAGTAACCCTGCATTTCTTTTATTGGTAACAGGTTGCAGTTGCGATGGAACGGCAGTAATAGTCATGGTATACGCGGGGTCGAAGTTTCCTGCATATAGCAAACATGCTGAATGTACGAGTGTGACAATGATGGAGGACTCGGGACGTTGATAACGTGAGGAAAGAGTGTAAGAAAGGTCAGTGATAAATGTGTACTCGTCTTGGATCTGATAATCGTCAGCATTCTCTCCTGCCCAATTCATATCTGTACATACAATAACGTTTGTCCTGACGTCTGCCATAATCATACTATCTTTAGCGACTCTCTCCTTCGCAGATGTGTTTGGTTCCCGATATGCGAACTGCTCTTGGTAATATTGGCTCTTTCTCCTCGCAAATTCCTTTTGCTGTGGTGTACTGGGTTCTCTAAGTCGTTCTCCAGGCGCCCCTCTATCTATCGGTCGCATCAGGCGACTTTCCTCTGCGGTTGGCTCGTCCGGAACACGCATCTCGTTAAGATCGCTGTCTGCTGGACTAGGTGGGAGATTGATGATGGAAAGTTGAGAACGAGGTCTGATGTTGTATAAGATAGGTTTGCCCGTTTGGACAGGAAAATCCTCGTCAGAATCAGAATAATATCTTTGAGAAGTCGCATCGACTGTTCGAATCGATCCGGGCATTGTCGCACTACGGGGGGATGTATCGTTCGAGCCTAGAACCAAACAGTGAAATGTCTCCTTGCTCGCCGAAAAGTCTGTGCTGTAGATAAGGTCCTATGACACAATGCTAAGAAATGAAGCTGTTGTGAAGGGGTAATATGTGATAAAGTCCAACTACAGCAAACAAGTGATATCTTAAATGGAGTTGAGGAGAACGAAAGTTCTTTCAAGACGATAACTTAAAAACAACCATGAAAAGAAACTCAGGAGCGCACGCGCGCCCCTTCTCACATAAAGTCAAAGCATGTTGAGATGGCAATCTGCTTTTCGACCCTTCCCCAGAATTGGGACCCGACGACAGCAGCCACCGCCCACTTGGGTGCTGTAGAAAAAGGGACTGAACGTGTCATTCAATGCGTTTTGGGAAAAAGGAGGTCCAAGATCGACTTCAAGAGTAGGTCCCAAATGGCGGGTTGCGGCCTGGAAAGGCTAGTTTCATCCTGCCAACATGGCGCCGTCGACGCGCCAAAAAAGCATGAAGCGTTGTGGCGGACTGGAATGTGGGCGTGTGCTGCTGATCTTCGGAACTCTCATCTGGCTTTGCCGTGTTTTGTAGAGCAGAAAAAAGCAATCAACGGATGTTGCATGTCGAGATAATTAAGAGGCGAGAGTGATTGGGAATCAATGCTTCATCAGAAGACTCAAAATGTCCTTACGGATATCATCACGGGTTCCTGCATCATGACCGCCCGTCAATGCTCCCGCTCTGATAACACATACGGAGATTGCACTCTGGAAGTTCGTTGAGGATGTATCCGACCGCTGCCAGCGTCCTGTAGTCTTATGGATCGTTGTTGATGTTAAATGCTTCTACATCATAATATGTGTGAATAATGAAGAGGGAGAGGTGATGGAGGAGAGAGACATACCAACAAACTTTGCCAAGCAAGTGGGCCATCTTGAAAACTTGCATCTGCAACACGAAGTATGAAAAGATTCACATATATTCACATATGTTCACATATAGTAATCTGTATTCAGAGTCGACGCGAATATTCTCCACTAATTGAAAGGTTTACATTTCATTGTCGTTTCTTCTACATGTTATGCTTTTACGGAAACCATGTCTTTCTTACGCACAACACTCTTGATATCTCTACCCATCCTGTCATTTCTTGGTTTCTATAATACTTTCTACACAGCTCGTCTCAATGGCACTGGAAGATTGCTGTTCTCAGTCCTACGATCAGGTCCTTCAGCCAAGTTTCCCGGCTCAGATGGACTACTTGTACGGTACTACACGGGTGTCCCGCAGGTGGACCAGGTATTGACCATGCTCGTGGCCTTTTTTGCTCATACGGTTGACGGGAGTCTTTTATGGTTTGGTAAATTTGGTGCCGGTCAATTTGGGGCTGCTTGGGCATTATTGGTCATGGAGGGGTTGAGGGAGGGCAATAGACACAGACTTGTCAGCTGGTAGGTACTCTTCTTATCTCGCATCAATCTTCGTTATCGTGTCCTGGCAGAGAGTAATGGGTTTCCTATATGATTTAAATGCTCTTCGTTGACCTATGTATGCATATCTCTCTCTCATTTACAACAAACAACGCTAGATGTGGATATCCAAACCTAGCCAAAAGCTATCGTGATATTGCACGATCTCTAAGCATTGAAGTTTTGTTTGGAAACGATCATTTAACTTGTTGATTCGATAAACTTATGCTGTCCCCTGACTAATTGTTCTGATAGGACTGGTATGCTAGGAATATTTATCCAGCTCTTCGCCCTTACTTGCGTGACGCCTCTCTACCTGTTCCTGACTCTTATCACCTCCCCTGTCACATCATCTCAGCCACCAAAGGAGTCCCTTCTCATTAGCTCAAATCATCTTGCTATGCTACCACTCACCATCTTCCTATCGTATCTCATCCCAACCATATCAATGGGTTTGGATTTTCCACAGTATACGGATCTATTAACACATCAGCGTTTGATAGCTCTATGGCAGATCTTTCCAGCATTAACGACAAGCATACATTACATCCTAACTAGCCTCGTGCATACAAAACAGCGAACTCAACAAACCTCGGAGAAATACATCCTCGATTCGCACCGTCTTCGCCAATACATTCTCGTCTTGAGTGTGTCCACTTACATTCTTCCTATCACCTCATCTCTAAGACATCATGCCTTCATGAAATCTTTCATGCCATTCTCATTAGAACACTCTTCAACAACCCCAGTTTTGGATCTAGCAACTGGCGTCAAGAACTTCCTGCAATGGGATATCTACATTGCGAGCTTGACAATTTTCATCTGGTCATTTTACTTGTATTGGGAAACACGAAGACAGAACGAATGGAGAGTACGAGGCGTGAAGCTGACAGCGTGGTGGCAGTTGCTGCTAGTCCTTATGTTTGGCGGACCTATCAGTGTTGCTGTGATACTTCTAGACGAAAGGGAGAGAATGGTACTTGTGAAGTCAGAAGGTATCGAGAAGAAAACCAACTGATCCATGGTTCCACACATCCGAGCACTATACTTCCACAATACCAACGATCACAACTTCTGGGATGACAGATACACCTCCTATGTGCAGTAAACATCAGCGATTTCAGACATTTTGCATCAGTGTTCACAATGATACCGAGCTCAACTTCAGCACATTTGTTTGGAGAGCAACAGAATCGTTTTTCTAAGCGAGAAAACCAAATACACCTTTTACTCTGTTATGTAATATCATGCGCTTGTCGCCACCCAAGCGATCTGAAGGACTCCGGCAGCATCTATTCTGTCGCCCCCAAATTCTTCCTTATCACATTGACATCCTCAACACTAAAGTCAAGCACTTTTACCAGCCAACTTTCCACACCAGGCCATCTTCTCTTCTTGGTATCATCGACACTCGCTGAGATCTTTGCTTCGCTTGCCTCATCGCTGCTCCATTCAACATCCATCCATTCCAGCAATCTAACAAGAACCCAAGCATGAGTACCCGCCATTTCCAACATTCCTGGCATTTTGCCTGCCTCTTCTCGAGTTAGATTCAGATAACCGAGAAGATGTCCAAGCAAAAAGTCTCGATAAGGTTCTGTGCCTATACGAGAGAGGGCATAATCATGCGAGATTGTCGCTGGTGATGAAGAAGCAAGAGCGAGCAAGAGAGCAGAAAGGAGGCCCGTCCTGTCTTTTCCGGCTGTTTAATCATATAATGTGTCAGCCAGAAGATGTGCTCATTGGTCTTGGATGCAAATTAACAATATAGCTGGAGGAGTTCGTATGTTAAAGGCAGGAACGAATACCATCAGATCCACTACTTATGTATGCCTCTCCGAAGCATTCTACTTTGCGATCTCGAGGTTTTGCAAAGACAAATTCGACAAATGGACACAGAACCATGCACATACCTGTACAGTGAAACAGAACTGCTTTGTCCTTCGCATTGTCGTCCTTCCAGTCCCTCACAGCCTCGAAAACAACCTTGTACACAAATCGATACGAACTCAGCATGTTCCGATATATCTCTAGCCAAGCCTCCCTCCCCTTCTCCTCACCTTCTCCCTCTTGGAACTTTACCACCGGAATCCATTCAGTCTGAGCATTCTCCAAGCCAGCATCTACAGTGTAAGGTGTCCAGATCGTCTCAATCCCTTCTACGACAGCGCTAGGGGTCTTTTCACGTTCGCGACGAGAACGAAGATCATAGACTTGACGGATGTGGTATCTTGAATGGAGAAGGTCCAGATCCGTTGGTGTGAGATAATGAACTGGACCAGAGCGGTAGAAACGGATTTTTGATGTTGATGGGAGTGGAACTGAGCGGAGGTTCAGTGCATGAGGTATCGGAAGAAATGGTGGGTTGGCCAATATCTCTGAGAGGGCTCCTGCTGGGATCATTTGGTCTGAAGGAGTCTTCAACAGTAATTGAAGATCATATGAAGCTTCGGATTGCTGTTCTAAAATGGCCATATTGAATTGTATGCTTTCTCAGCTGATCGTAAACAGCCGAATGTAGTGATATGAACCTCAATTGATACATTGCAAGGTACCAGCGATGTGAACTAATTATACTCAACCTTGACATGCGGGTGGCATTCCTCCGGCTGTAAGAAGGCTTATGTTATGCATGATGTGGTTATCGGTGTGAGTCATTACGCAGTGGTAATCGCAGGACTCTAGGACCGCGTGCAACGTTCAGGACTAGAGCGGATTGTAGCTCTAATTCAAGACATCTGTAAGGTACCTCAAATGCATGAGACACTCACGTCCTTCAAAGCAAACCAGAGGAGAAGCGCCAAGCATGAGGGAGATCATTCTTTGTACACCGCTTATCACAGGGATGATTCTGCCGCCCGTGTCTGTTGACATTTCGAAATATTTTTGATCTCTCTCGTCTCATAACCTTACGCCCAACACCTCAACCTCACCTCGCTCTTAGATCTACCATTCTCGAGTCTAAGCGCAGCAATGGCTTCAACCACTAGCCAGAAGCCAAATCATCTCGAGCCCTCAGAGCTGGGCACAAAAGAATAGTAAACTCTGCCCCTCCATTCACCCCACCATAACCCTCTTCAAAGCCACAAGAAGATCCTCAGACTGATACCTTCCTTTCACAGCTGGGACAGCCTATACGATCGCGAGATTACAAACCACTCCATCGACCCCAGTGACGAGGGTACGATTTGGTTCGACGACTCCTCTGCCGAAGACAAAGTCGTCGCGTTTCTTGAGAGAGAAATCGCTGAGAATCAGCTGCTCGGGGAGGGTGTGAGCAAGAAGAGTTGTAGTTTCTTGGACTTGGGTACAGGAAATGGACATTTTCTGTTTAGGCTCAGAGAGGGTGAGGAGCCAGATAGTGACGACGAGGAAGAAGCCGAGGGAGATGAAGGGAGGGGATGGAATGGCAGGATGCTAGGTGTGGACTATTCGCAGAAGAGTGTTGACTTTGCGAGGAAGATCGCGGAAGATAAGGGTTTTGGAAAAGACGATGGAGAAAAGCAGGTTGAGTTCTCGCATTGGGATCTCATCACCGACTCGTCCGCGCCAATCCTGTCACCACCTCATGAAGATGGGTGGGACGTGGTGCTCGACAAGGGAACCTTTGACGCAATCAGTCTGTCGGAAGAAACTGATGGTCAGGGAAGGAGGATATGTGAAGGATACAAAGAGCGTGTCGTGCCGCTGATTCGAGTCGGTGGTGTACTGCTGATCACGAGCTGTAACTGGACTGAGGAGGAACTAGATACCTGGTTTGTGGGAGGTGAGCTGGAAAGAGTTAAGAACATTGAGTATAAGAGTTTTAGCTTTGGTGGGAAGAAGGGTCAGACTATTAGTAGTGTGTGCTTTCGGAGGAGAGTTGCATCTTGAAGCTGTATCTACCACTCGAACTCATTTCCCCCAAGCAAATACAAGACTAGATTGGTATCCTTAAGTAGCGGAGTGTCGGTAAGATATCGAAAAGTGAGAAATCTTATTCTCCCATAATTAAGCGATTAACTCTCCTGCTCTCTCCTGCTCGCTTGCCTTTCCAACCATGATTGAGAGTTGTTCGTCTTACCGCAGATGAAGATAAGGAGTCTATGAGTCAAGAAGAAGAAGCAAGTAAGGTTGCGCCTTAGCTTCACCAGAATTGGCTGAAGTGGAGATAAAGCAATATAAATCTACAATGACTTGTTAATTTGACCAGCCAGAATCTACATACTGCGTTTGGTGTACTATGGCTTGCTTCTCTCAGAACGTCATTTGGATAGGTGGCCCCACATTCCTGCTTGTCCTCCTTGGCAACGCCGGCAGGGTCCAATTTCAGGATCTGCATTACAGAGATAGATGCACGTCCTCCTTACATATGTTTCGAGTATTTACCCAAAGCAGCATTTTCACACTCTTTTACTAGCGCGTGATAGCATATCTCGTCCCTTGTCCGTTGATTCAGGGTCGGTGAGGCTGCAATCTTGGGTAGTCTCGCATGACATGTCATTGTCCTCAACCCCTTGACCTGGACCGCGGATACTCCCACCACCTGCCGACAAGTCCACATTTCCATCAACAGCATCAATCAGATCAGAGGCAATCTTGTGAAGGGGGCCAGTGATTGAGTCCAGCATCAGGGAGTCATAGTCCATCCAAGGACCGAGCATCACCAGCCACATCGGAGCCCGAGCTGGGATTGATATGGGAGACTTTTGAAGTCGCACGAAACATCAACATGGAGGTACGAGATCATTTCTTTCATACTAAACGAGTCGAGGATTTGAGTTTGTTTCTTCTCACGTTCATGAGCTCCCTTCCCTCCGGATCAGCAAAACGGTTCCGCGGTCTTGGGTTATCTGATCCATGGCTTGATTTCAAATTGCGGTGTACAGTTACACTCTACTTAGTCCTCACCAGGGCACGTAGTCAGCCATCTCAAATGTTTCCGCGTCCTATGAGATGCTGCCACAAACAAAAGCAAAGTGTTCTTATGTCTCGGAATATATATCAAAGAGGAGACTGATGCCGTCTTATCCTGTCGCATGCCTAATCTCCTTTCCGCCATGTTTGTTGTTGCATTCTCAGATGATGGACATGTGGCTTGGCTTTTTTGTTCTCCTTTGAAACATTTTGAGCTTTGTTACACGATCTCCTTCTCTCTTTTCAACCTGGAATGAGTTTGAATGCATGATGAAAGTCATCTGATTGCATTTGACGCCAACTCATGGCCAAATTCGAAGCTCACCTGCGAGGTCGCCGCCTTGTTATCTCATGTTACCAATAACCAATCATTTGGAAAAGACATACACATCACTTCAACGCACATCAGATACAGAGGCGCTGGAAGATAGAAGCGTCAATGAGCACAAGTGAAGGAAATTGAGATTGCGGTCGCGACTTCACTTTTGGTCCACCTTGCGGCTACTCATTCCACCTTTCTGATCTTGCGACCACTCTGAATTTCTATAGCTCGACCGAATTTGCGAATAGCTTCGTGATTCTGCTTCCATTTTGTCGTTTTTACACCTGCAAACATGAATCTTCTGCAAAATGGTCGGCGTAGGACCAAGCTTGACCGTAGTTACAGTGGTCCAGCGAGACAAGGACCAGTCCGTCATATAAGTCCAGCACAGCTAAAACTTGAACGCGTCCATGAACAGAACCGACTCAATGTCCAAAAGATCGATAACGCGAAGTCGCCGGAACCGGCACCAGGTGCTGCAGCGAAAGGCAAGCCGAGATTGTTGTTGATGGGTCAAAGGAGGTATGTTGTTCGCCGTCACCTGCTGGGAGGACGAGTAGTAACATCTGTAGGAGTGGAAAATCGTCCATATCAAGTGTAGTGTTTCACAAGATGCCACCAAATGAGACTTTATTCTTGGAGTCAACGGCTCGAATTCAGAAAGACTCAATGCAGTATGTTTATTGTCCAAACTCAATCTCTCACTAATGTTGTAGCTCTTTCATGGATTTTGGAGTTTGGGACTTTCCAGGCCAGCTTGATTTCCTAGATCCACAATTCGACTTGGATGCGATCTTTGGCGAGATAGGTGCTCTAATCTGGGTCATTGACGCTCAAGACGATTATCTCGAAGCAATTAATCGACTCAATAACACAATCCTTAATCTTCAGCCAAGCTATCCGAACGTCAACATTGAAGTATTCATTCACAAAGTTGATGGTCTCTCAGATGACTATAAAATGGACATTCAGCGAGATATCATCCAAAGAATTCAAGACGAGCTCTCAGATCACGGCTTGGAGAATGCACCAATCAACTACCACCTCACCTCAATCTATAATCACTCCATTTTCGAAGCGTTCAGTAAAGTCATACAGAAACTCATCCCACATCTGCCAACACTCGAAGCACTCCTCAACGACCTTTGTCGAGCATGTCGGTTCGAAAAAGCATATCTCTTTGACGTACTTTCCAAAATCTATGTTGCGACCGACTCTTCACCGGTCGACATGCCATCCTACGAAATATGCTCAGATTACATTGATGTAATTGTTGACATTTCAGAGATTTATGGATGGGCGCGGCCGCAATCTTATGTTGATGCTTTAGAAGGACCGCCGTGGAACAAACCACTTGAGGATCAAGTTGCTTGTACGGACGCCGAAAGCACTATTGTACTGAGTGACGCAAGAAGACCGATCATGTTGAGAGAGGTCAATAAATATTTAGCACTGGTTGCTGTTATGAAAGAAGGAAGCTGGGAGAAGATGCCTGTTGTCACACTTAACGTTGAAAGTACTGTTGCAGGATTAAGCAAGGTGTTTGAGATTACTAGGCTAAAGAAATAAGAAGAGTGTAGACATATTGAACTCTAGTTGAGGTCGAGCAAGTTGCAAGCATGCACAATGCGGACTCACTAATATCGAGGTAAAAACCAACTCATTGGGAAGACCTGATAACAAGAGAATACCATCGATTTTCACCCCACTAAGGTTCAGATTCACATCTAGGAGCAGAAGAGACTTGATCTAAGTAGTCGCCTAACCACTCTTCTAGAAGCAAGTGAATAATTCAGAGAGCAAGAATGTTTTCTAAGACAAGAAATACGTGCATTCATTTTCAATTTTTGTGATTCCACTGAACACATTCTTCAAAAGTTACACCAGAACCACCAAACACATCGAGAGCACTGCCTATGGTCAAGTCTACCTTTCCATTACTAAGCCGCTTGACATTGTCGAGGTCTTCCAGATTTCTTCCACCACCTGCATATGTGACAGGTATACTACACCACTGTGAAAGCTTCTCGACCAATTTCTCGTCGACGCCCTTCTGCAGACCCTCATTGTCTGCTGCATGGATAAGAAACTCCGAGCAGTATGGTTCTAGGGACTTGATGGATTCTGAAAGAGATCAGCAACAGGGCGCAAACAATTCCATGGCAGACGCACCTTCATTGACCTCCATATCCGTGATAGTCTGCCACTTATTCATAGCCACAAACCAGGTATCATCCTTCCTTCGACAACTCAAATCAATCACCAACTTCTCCTTATCACCATCCAAAGAATCAAGTACAGAATCCAATCTTTCCTGCGAGAATCTGCCATTAGGAAACAGAAAAGACGTAATGATGACCTACTACTCTAATCAGCTCTATTCAATTGCTTCCTTTCGCGCGCAACCTACCCTTTCAGCACCCCAATCTATCCATTGCTTCGCATTGGTGTCTGTGATTCCTCCGCCAACTTGCAGGCCACTCGGCCATGCACTCAAAGCTTCCCTGGCAGCATCTTCGTTGCCTGGACCAAGCATTATAACATGCGCACCTGTCAACCCATTGTCCTTGTAGAGCTTCGCGAAGTGCCCCGCGGGCAGCTTTGAGACATAATTTGTTTTCAGGTCTGCAGATTCGGTGGTCAATGTCCCGCCCACTATCTGCTTCACTTGACCTGAGTGCAGATCTATACAAGGTCGGAACTTCGTCATTGTGAAAATCTGCTCGGAGGGGGAGGTGTTGTTGAAAGTAAATAATGCCCCGCCATGTGAAGATGTCAGGTCAGGGCGGTATATTGCGGCAGATCGGTCTCGACCTGAAATTTATTTGCCAGACGATCTTCTTCCAGGCATTCTACACGTCAGGCAACATGTCGGACATACTAGGCAAGCGAAAGCGCAAGGTCACAGAGGTGAAAGTGAGCAGGAAAAGACAAGCGGCGGAGAGCTCGAGCGAGGAGTCGGAAGGATCAGACACAGACGTGGCCGCATTAGATGCACAGGAAATATTTCGGCGCCATTTCGAAGCGCAATTCGAAGCTCTCCCAGAAGTTACGAAACCTGTAGCGGAAGAGGGAGAGAGCGAGGATGATGTAGAAGATGACGAAGAGGGGGAAGAGGAGGAATGGGGAGGCATATCTGAAAACGAGGATGATGGCATTGTGATTGTGCAACATACGAGTACTGGTTCGAGTACAGCAGGGATGTCGAAGGAGGAACTGAAAGCTTTCATGGTAAAAATTGTCACTCCTCAATGCTATGAGTGCACTCTAAGATTATTTGTAGAGCCACAAACCGCCAAGCTCGACGTCAAAACCTCCAGTCCTTCGCGATAAAGCTATACCAGACGAGGACGATGTCTCCGAATCAGCAAACCTCAAGAAAGACCTGGCACTACAAAGACTCCTCACTGAATCTCATCTCCTAGAGTCATCAACGAATCCTGTCTTGGCAGGCAACAACCGTCACAAAGCTACCGATCTTCGATTGCAAGCACTGGGGTCCAAGAAGTCAATACTACAGCAAGAGAAGATGCCCATGTCGCACAGGAAAGGTATAGTTGCAAAGGCTACACAAAAGGAGGAGACAAGAAGACGAGAAGCAAGAGAGAATGGAATTATTTTGGAGAAGGCAAAGGCTGTGAAGAAGAAAGGTGCTGATACGAAGCGCGATCGAGGAGTTGGCGGACCTGGTGTTGGCAGATTCTCAGGTGGTACTTTAACTTTGAGTAAGAAGGATATATCCGATATTGAAGGTCCCCACCGAGGTGCTTCAGGAAGAGGTGGAAAGGGCGGCAGTCGAGGCCGAGGTGGTGGGAAGAGTAGAGGAAGACGATGAGGATCTAAATCATTATACGACACAGCTTTATACATTATATACCCTGCCTGTGTAGCGCACATGATCTTAGATCCTCAGCACAGCCAATAGTTTGTAGATCCATATTATATAAGTCTCATGAAGTAACACCTAGCCTTCGTACTCCTCCCTTCCACCAATGACAAGATTCTTGGTGGTTACAGCAAGTTAGAGCTTTCCAGCTCTCATTTTTACGCTGTCTGTTCTCCTCCCTTCATCATTTTGCTCGGCAACTCTCAAATCAGGTAACTTCACAGGCATTATCCTCCTAGGCTCTGCCCCATCCACAAGCGCATACTTGCTGAGGTCCTTCACATTCTCATGCTCCCTAAGGAAATCCTCATCCAGCAATAATTCGCCGTTAACGTCCTTCGTTGGTGCCTTCAACATCGCCAAAATCGCATCAGAGAAAATGGTAGCCTTCCTCAGTTCTCTAGCGGTGGATGGATCATTTCTGATCATCTGGCCAGTCGCGCCGCTCTCGATAGCAGCAGCCGGCCAGATACTAGTAATGGCCATATCTCGCTTCCCTTCCCTCTCCCAATCCATAGCAATCCCCTTCGTCAGGACACTCATGCCGACTTTTCCCATCGCGTAGGCCGTCTTACCGCGGAAAAAACGTGAATAGATGGGCGGACTGACGACTATGATACGAGCTCTCCATTGCTGACGCGCGAATTGCGGGAGGAGTGCTTGGATTGTGCCATACAAACCTTCAGGATTGACTCGTTGCATGAGCTGGAAGCGTTTCATGGGTGTATTCTCTACTGATGCCCACCATATTGCGCCAGAGTTGTAGATTAGCGCATCAATCTGGCCATAGGTCTACTTCATTTAGCCCTGCACTTGGAGAAAGGTATAAGCGTTGTCAAACCTTGACAGCTTCGTCCACCATGCGCTTCACGCTCTCAAAGTCCCTTGTGTCTACCGCAATGGCCGTGGCTTGTCCTCCTGCCTCTCGGATCTCTCGTTCCACCGTGCTTATTGTCGACTGAGGGGAGTTTGGATCTGGTGGAAATGTGATGCCTTTCGCGTAGGCGTCGCTGGTCGATTTGGCTGCCACTAGGACTACATAAGACGGATCAACACTTGTTCCTCAATTCCAAGAGAGATGCGATGATACCTCTGTAGCCATTCTTTGCTAGATCAACAGCTACCTGTCGACCGATTCCACGACTTGCGCCAACAACGAGAGCAACTGGCTGTTTCGAAGCCATTGTGGAAGATGAATCACATTATTTTTCTTTGGAAGCATGCGAAACAAGTAGACTGGCAGCTTTTGATATAAACGCCGGCAATTCCCATGGTCATTCAGAACATTTCCCCATCGTGAATGTGACATCGAGGTTGATGGGAGCTTAGTGATCAGGAGCGGCAGGGAAAGCTTACAGCGAACCTCGGCTCAAAGACCAGAGCTCTCCACCTCCTAGACCCTAGAATCATTATTATATGTTATACACAACAAGCACACAGTCTAGTTCCTGCTGCTTGATTTCTCATCAATCATCTGCGGATTCTGGAGTAATCACCGTCTCACTTTATTGTATCGTATCATTTTAGGTAACCGAGATACCTCTGTGAACCAATACAGCTGTGCTTGTTTACATCGCGCCAAGATGGGAGGACATATCGACTGCTATTCAGATTGCTGTAAGTCATGAGCTTAGGACTCTGACATGACCATGCTATGTCTGCGTCATACTGATATTGCTTTCCAGCATCCTTCTACAGCTATATGGCATTCTCCTACCTTCTTAAGAACAGACAAGCATTGGCATCTCACGACGTCACCGTGAAGTATAATCACCCTCCTTGTCAGTGTTGGATATACATACACTAACAATCTCTCAGTTTCATACCGGTCTTTCTAGGCGGTATCAACCACGGCTCAGGTAACAAACCACCGTGGACTTTGCCCGCAAAAGCCAAGTACGGAAAGTATGATGTCGAGAGATCAAAGAGATATCATGGACTTGAAGACCTCAAAACGCCTAAATTCTTTCCTCCGGTTACCCTTCTTGTAAGTTATATATATCGAATTTACAGAGTCTGCATGATGACAAGAAACAGCCTCAACGAGCACTCTGCTACATCAAAGCCAAGTTCTCACCTTCAAAATTTGAGTCTGCGCGGCTACACTTCTTCGAACGCTTATTGACACCACCTCATTTCAACATTTCCGAGCCTGAACCTTTAAAGGAGGTCCTAGTATCAAGTAAAATATTCACTGAGCAAGAGGTTGAGACCATCTTGACCGCGGCAAGAGAGAAAGAATGGAAGGATAAGTTGCTTTCAAACACGCAGAAGGCCCTTGACTTAGGAGCTTATGGTGCACCGTGGTTGTGGGTAAAGAATGAGGAGGGAAAGGAAGAACCATTCTTTGGAAGTGATAGGTGAGGTTCTTCTATCATTCTTACTCTCAGGTACTGACATGTGGTAGATTCCATTTCATGTGGGAATTTCTAGGAATCCCTTGGCGTGACATTGAGATCGTAACCAAGGCAGATAGTAAGGCGAAATATTTCCTGTGCATCTAGTGCTGATACGTCTGTGTCTGATCCT
>Ga0068621_1000034_pt1 | contig 15511 bp, 14 predicted proteins | sample InSIn5SAF170_FD_77485 | JGI IMG/M metagenome (GOLD analysis project Ga0068621, IMG submission 77485) | Clean room microbial communities from NASA Spacecraft Assembly Facility at Jet Propulsion Laboratory, Pasadena, California, USA -... ... | reverse complement strand
TGAGGAGACGCGCCGAATGGGAGGATAGTTTTACAAGAGTTTATGGATATCTCGAAGGAGAAAGCGAGGGAGGCGCTCGAAGCAGACAAAGGAACGCTTCGTGGAGTGCGCGCAATCGAATATGAAAGATGTGCTTGGAGTATGCGAATGCGCCGCTTCCTCTGCCTGACCTGCCTTATGCTATGCACTACACCTACTGTATCGCTCTGATCGACTCGAATTAAGGATATGGCACGCTTTTTTCACTAGAATAGTCAATTTCTATCAGCTCTGAAAGGTGCAACGCGCACGTAGAGCAAGAAATCGACATACACCACTCAAAGGAATGTTTTTGCTATCGATAACCATTCAAATCAAACTCTGAGGGTGTCGCAGAGTCTTCGCAAAGATAACGGATACTTTGCTTGTGCTGTACAAAGGTTTTCTTCAGACCTTATGGTCGAGATTCGAAAGTTTTGGTTGCCTTCTGATTATTGTTGCCAAGTGACAAAGGATATTGTGAAGGTTAAGGACAGAAAGTACGCGTGGTCGCGGTAAAGCTGATCATGCAGCCTATCACACACTTTCCTCTCTTGACAAGACTGTCCCAACGGCCACAAGGGTGAAACTCTTGGCAAAGCACTCTAACTCGGTCAAACATTGAGGAAGGAGCAGAAAGCACATGCCAATGGAGGAACTCACTGTTGAAGGCTTGGTGCGATAAAGCAACACACATCATCCGACCTTCCCACTCCAATCCCGCGATATCATAGTCCAACCACATTTCACTTCAATACCCTCATTCTCAAACAACGACAAAGTGATGGTTAGAGGACAATCCAATCTATCTTGAACACCTCTCCGTTCTTGCCTCATTGTTTCGAGATAAAACTCCGCCATATAGAAGACACTTCCACTCATTCTTCCCGCATTTCCTCAACACCATGTCTCTCGACCTCGAGAAACAGCTTACCTTTGTGCGCATAACTCCGCCAGATCCGTTCTGCCCATTGTCGCATGCTAACATCCTTTCAAGTATGGTGCATATCACCACAATCCTACCAATATATACATACATATGACATGCGTGCCTCTTATACTGGCTGCTGGTATACTGCTTGTACGAGAACCCCTCCATGATATCCTTGTCTAAACTCACGCGACACATACAGGCGACCAATACTCCGACTTTGATCCCATTGCCATCATGGCTCACAATCCCGAATCTGGAACTCAATTTCGGCACGATCGGTGCGATACTATATAGTGGATTTTACATACTGCTTGAGCCGGTAGCGGGAACGGCATTGTTACCTATAATAATTGGCTGGACAGCCTATGCAAATCACCTTACGACCGTGAGCTCAAGAAGTGCCAACCAGGCCGCAATTGCCATCGAAATTGTTGCATGGGTTGCACAATTCGTTGGCCATGGTGTTTACGAGAAGAGAGCGCCAGCATTATTGGACAACTTGTTGCAAGCGTTTGTGCTTGCTCCATTCTTTGTGTTCATCGAGGGTTTATTCATGTTGGGTTACAGACCTGAATTGCAAAAGAGGGTGAATGCTCAAGTCGTTAAAGAGATCAAGAAGTTTAGAGCTTCTAAGGAGGCTACTAATGGTAGTGCTAAGAATGGAAAGGCACAGTAAGTGATATAAAGGATAAGGCTGGCATGTTGGCATGCGAACTTGAGCAGGAGCGGAAGACTATATGGTGGATTATAGCAACAAGCTTAAGAGGGTTGTGGAAGAACAATCATGCACGGTTTGAAGTCTTGGTACGACATCGTAGCACAAGTGGAGGTTAAGGAGGACGTCGTATCCACAATATTCGAGGGTATAAGCATGGATAAGTGTATGGAGCATTTGAAGGCGCGGGAATGGGCAGGAGCATTGTCTTTCGATTCCCTTATCGCGAGTTGTCTTTATTGTTTGCAAGTTTGATTTATGTAGCGTATCTACGCATCTACAACTAAAAGAATAACTTTGCTGTACTCCAAATTGTTGTTCCTGACAATTTGCACATTGTGAGTTTACTTCTGCGGTTATGCCAGCCATTGAGGTCGTTCTTTGCTCTTCGTTATTCTGCCCTACAGTCCAACGCAGTAACATATGCGCAAGTAAGAGCACTGTCCCCTACCAATGTTCCACATATCTTTTGCAAATTGTCATCCTCCATCTGATCAGCAATTCGATACTTTAGGTTATGTTGGATTGGTCCGCGATTGTTTCAAACAACTGGACTGCCATCTGCGATTTCAAATATCTATCAAGGATAGTAAATCTTTTCGAGAATCGAAGAACCAGGTGGAAGCTTTCATGAAACCCAGACACAATGGCAGCAATTGTCATGCGCTTGGGAATCAGCTATGTACCCTGCCGTTCTTTCATTCCCTGTCTACTACGCAATCCTTGATAGCTATTGTGAGACAGTAGGTTGTGTCATTGTCTATCACCCTTATTTGGTCGCAACGACTCATGTCTGCACCTACTACAAGTCTGCCATTTGGCTCGACGGCCCTCAATCCCATACGTGGGACATGATCAAGTCTTGGGCAGTCTCATGTTGCCTCGTATCATTATGTCTTTATCGAAGATTAACAATTGCCCAATCCTAACACAGGTCTCTGTTGTCTGAGAAGTTGTACATTCTCCCAACGATCTTGAGTGCTGCCAGTTTCCAATCACTCTACTTGGTACCCTGCGATGTGTTTGTGGCCGGCAAACTCAGACTGCCAGTCGACCAAGCTTGATCTGGTTGGACAACAACAAAGCTGTGTTTCTTCTATTTTTTATCTCAAAGTTGTACGACCATAGCTTTAGGTACAAAATTGATATTCTAGCTCTCTTGTGGAAGAGGTTTGGTCTCATTAGCATATTTGACGACGTACTCTCTTCCACAGTAAACGTGGATGACAGCATATACCTGTTCCATAAGCTATCGACTTTCGAATTTGAATGTAGTAATCAGGTTTGAATAATAACAACACTTACGAGCTACTTGGAAGGGGTAGAGAACATCGAGCCAATGCCATATCGCTGTTCCACAAACCTCCCTCTGCCTCGATTGGACTGTGTGGACGTACCATGTCTTTCCTGAACCATTCGTGATGCAACGACTAGATTCGGTTTTAGTGTTCTATATAGATGTGCAAGTACGTTTCTTGGACTTGACAGAAGAGCAGAATGGAAATTCTGTAATTGCCATCATGGCAATATCTACAAATATCCTGCGAAGAGCTGGATCGTTGATGCACCTCTGCGCACTTCCACAAGAACTCGAACTCACAAGAATGAATCTTTCAAAATCACATGGTCGAAGCTTGTACAAAGAAAACGACCAATTGATTTCCACTACTCTTCTATTTTACACTCCCTCATCCTCCACTCTACCAACTATTCACAAGCTTCCCTCACATGACGCTACCACTCAATATTACAGCCCAACAAAACGTACAACGGAACCCCTTCCATCACACCCCTTTGTGCGCAAAAACTGGCGAAAAACAAAAGAGATAAAGGGGTGGACAGGCAGAGCAGCATCGCTTTTTGCTTCACCGTAAACCAGCAGTGCTATATTTTCCTATTCCCGCCTAGACGCCTCGATGAAAGCTTAGTTGAAGCTCTTGGTGAAGGTCAAAACGACCTCCTTCAATCTGCCCTCAAGATCCTTGCTCAATGCACCCTCTTTGTCAATGGTGGCCAAAAGGTCGCTCTCGTTGCTCTTCAAGTGTGCAAGGAAGTCAGCTTCCCATTGGAGGATCTTGTTGACTGGGACGCTGTCGAGGTGACCGTTGACACCAGCGTAGATGAGAGGAACCATCTCGTTGACAGCCATTGGGGAGTATTGCTTCTGCTTGAGGAGCTCGGTCAACTGGAGAATGACGTGTTAGCAGCGTTCCATTAACAGTGCGGATTTGTACTTACACGTTCACCACGGGAAAGAGTCTGCTTGGTAGCAGCATCCAAATCAGAACCAAATTGAGCGAAAGCAGCGACCTCACGGTATTGGGCCAAGAAAAGCTTCAAGGAACCGGCGACTTGCTTCATGGCCTTGAGCTGAGCAGCGGAACCGACACGGGAGACAGAAAGACCGACGTTAATGGCAGGTCGGATACCCTTGTAGAAGAGTTCGGCCTCCAAGAAGATCTGTCCATCAGTGATGGAAATGACATTGGTTGGGATATAAGCGGACACATCACCACCTTGGGTCTCGATGATGGGGAGAGCGGTCAATGAACCACCGCCGTGCTTGTCGTTCATCTTGGCAGCACGCTCGAGAAGACGAGAGTGGAGGTAGAAGACATCACCGGGGTAAGCCTCACGTCCTGGTGGACGACGGAGAAGAAGGGACATTTGACGGTAAGCGACGGCTTGCTTGGAGAGATCGTCATAGATGATGACGGCGTGCTTTCCGTTATCTCTGAACCATTCACCCATAGAGGTCTACATAGAACGATGCATGATTAGCACATCTTCTTGTGGTAAGATGATAAGATTGGAAAAAGTAAATGGTGGCGAGAGGAGTCAATTCCTAGCCAATCACCAAGTATTGACAATCCTTCTCGCCAACAAAAACTGTCGAAGCATCAAACATTCACGGTTGTGCCTGTAAGAACGAAAAGAAGAAGGAAAACTTACACCAGTGAAAGGAGCGATGTATTGGAGAGGAGCAGCCTCGGAAGCGGTGGCAGCGACAATGATGGTGTACTTCATGGCATCGTTCTCCTCAAGGGTCTTAACGAATTGAGCAATGGTGGATCGCTTTTGTCCAACAGCTACGTAGATACAGTAAAGCTTCTTTGTCTCATCGTTGGAGTCGTTCCATCGCTTCTGGTTGAGAATGGCATCGAGGGCGACAGCAGTCTTTCCGGTTTGACGATCACCAATGATCAACTCACGTTGACCACGTCCAATTGGCACCATTGCGTCGACAGACTTGAGACCAGTCTGGACTGGCTGGTTGACGGATCGGCGAGGAAGGATACCTGGTGCCTTCAATTGGGCACGACGCTTCTCAGAGGTCTTGATTGGTCCCTTTCCATCAATTGGGTTTCCGAGAGCATCGACGACACGGCCGAGCATCTCTGGTCCGACTGGAACATCGACCTGATGACTGATGAGCTTTGATCAAGATGACTATGTGATAGGTACTCACAATCTCTCCGGTACGCTTGACGGTCTCTCCCTCCTTGACCAAACGATCGGAACCGAAGAGCACAACACCGACTTGTCCAGCCTCCAAGTTCATGCACATACCCTTGACACCGGATGCGAACCTGTGCTAAGGTTAGTATCAATGTGTGACAGGTCATAGTATTAAACTTACTCGACAAGCTCCTCAGCTTGGACATTGCTCATTCCGTGGACACGAGCAATACCATCACTTTCATCCAGTCAGCTATAGATCCCAAAACTACTTTGTTCCCCTGCTGTCTTTTTCCAGCCCTGAAGAAGCATATTCGTATCGCCATATCCTCCTTCCATGTCTTGAAGCTTGTGTTTTGGAAGTGACATACCCAACGGACAAAACACGTCCAGTCTCGGCGAGACCGGACTCCTCCTGAACACCTCGGATTCTCTGCTCGAGGATGGAAGAGACCTCTGTTGGGGATGCTTTTGCGTCGGCAGCGTAGCTTCGGACAGCAGTGAAAGCTGCAGGTGCGGTGGTTCGTCCCTGAAATGGCAGGCGTTAGTCTTGGCTTAGCTCCGAAAAACATGAACGTCAAGCTCCTCGAGCTCTAAAACAGCTTCCAACCATCAACCTCCATCGTTCCAAAGCTCCAATTGAGTTTGCATAGACCTCCAAAATGCATTGAGATCGACTCGAGCAGGAAAGATGCAGGTCGAGGAGATATTTGGGGGTGAAAAGAACGTACAGCGGCGATTCTGCCGGAGGCAGAGATTGCGCCCACCGTCCTGCTGGACTGTCTAAGAGCGTTTCTGAACATCGCGACTGTGCTCTATGCAATGAGGATATAAAAAGAAATCAATTGCTTGTATTGAGCAATTGATGGAGAGGAGATGGTGATTGGGGGTATAATGGTCGCTGGATTGGAGAAGAGGAGGTGATCGGGACAACCAGAACCAGCTACAAACTGCAAATTTAGCGCTCGGCTTGGCAATCACATCACGTGTTGCGATCTTGTCCGTTTCCATCCGAGATTCCATTCTTCCATCATCGTCAGACTGAACTGTCGTGGTCAAGATCTGTACTCGATGGTTCTCAGACAATGATGAGATGAGAAACACTTGTTACCCTCGCATCATCTTACCTGTACAGTTGACGTATGTCGAGGAAGAACGACAAGATGTGTAATCATCACGTTCCTACAAGCCTTCTTGAGCGATTTAAAGAAGTTCTGCATCCTGCATCGTCTCGATAGCACGACCCATCATGGTATGCTTTTCGCAGTATGTCAACGAGAGTGTCTATTGTCGAGCACATTCTAGACTACTAGCCGTCTAAAGTTCCCTCTTTAGTGTGCATGCATCTCCCAAGTTGTTGAGATAGACTATTTGCATCATGTTTTCCCATCGCTCGCATTGTGTTCCTTGCTCGTTCTCCTCCACTTTCGTACGCTGCAAGCTGCAGTGCTTTGCTTTACTTACACAATTGCTTTTTGACACACCCCGGATTGGCATCCGCATCCTATAGTACGCTTTCTGCAACCAAGAACGCTTCATTGATTGGATTAATATTCGGCACAGTTCAGCCATATCATGTACTTCTCCTTGCATCAGACGTTTTCAACGACTATCGCGGCCACAATCCATGCCGACCATCGCTTCTAGGTGCGCCAGTCTGCTGTACGTCAAATTCAAAACGGACATTGCTAGGCATGGGCTTGTTCTTGACAGGTGGAGCACCGATGTAAGAAACGCCATGGCATTTCTCGAAGGCGGATGAGTTTATCGTAGCAGGAGAAGAAACCGCAGATCAGCTAGCTTCCCCTCTAGAAAACGTAATTATGGAAGTAATTTTTTTGACAAGCATTCTTCAAGCTGGAGCAATCTCTTCTTTTATTGCTAGTAAGTTTTGCTAAGTCTTACAGCACCCTGCATGTTTCTTACTGTATCTGGTCGCTCTTCAGGATATATTAACGGTTGTGGTTTCCACGACTAATTTCCTAACAAGTTCTTCTATGTAATATAATTCACCTAACTGCATCGGAATTCGAGGATTCCATGGGAAAAGTTGTCACACCCTGTTAGTAGCCCTCCACGCTGCGTTTCCAATGTCTTCGTTTGTGTTACTATAGAACTACATAAAATCAAGACTGTCCCCAATCTAATCAGTACCACCAGTCATTAAAATAAGGAAGTGCACATAGTAGTCAGCTACGCTTCGGGCACTATTACTTGCCGGTGGAAACGATTCAGCAACAACGACCTCTTGAACTTCTGCTTTTGTTATCCAATTTCAGCTTGTTTGCTAGGTTGACATATGATTACCTCTTGACAACATTCTGAGCACACCTCTAAGTCGTAATTGGCTGAACGCACCTGCAGGTCTTCTCACGACCTGGTCCTTGGGACTGCACTACCATCTGATCCACGAAGGTTCACTATAGCTGCAGTGGGAATTCAATTCCTAAACGAGACGTCTGCAGGCGACACATCCAATCGTCTATCTCTCACACAGACTCAGCTCAACACAGGTGTAAAGACTTCTCCATACCTATCAAAGTTTGGCCACTCTCCATTCACCATAGATATATCATCCGAAACATTCAGCTTGTGCCATAACAAAATACAATTAGAGTGTCGCTTTCAGGAGCAGACGCAGCTGACTTTTACTTCACAGCTTTGCTGCAGTTGACAACAGTACGAGAACAAAGGTGATCAGCTTGGATTCACTTCCAACTTAGATTGAGTTGCCGTTCTCTCCTCTTTGGCCGATTTACTTATACTGTCGCAATTCGCCATTGCGATACAACCTCCCAATGCAGTGTGTCCAATATCTATAGCTGCCTTGCATCACCATTATCGCAGGCCTCGATACGATCAAAGTCCCCAACTATCGGACCTTATCCCTACGATAAAATCAAAATCCGACTTTCAGTATCATCTCTAATGGCCCACTCCTGTTGGCCGCGCCGTTTTAGCCAACTTGCTTCATCGCCTCTCATCAGACCATGGATGGCAATTGGTCATCGTTGCAGGTTGCCATTAGTAAGAGCATTTCATGCAAATGATAACAAGCGCAATCACGTTGGCTTTAGCTTAGGTGAACACTATCAGACCTACAGCAAGAATGCTACTGTAGGTGCTGCCCATGTCAATCTCGGTCGACTGTTCAAAAGCACACCTCCAAAGGTAGAAGCACAGGGCTCACCAGATAAATTTTCCGAAGAGGCATTGCTAGATGCGTACACTTCTTCTGGATCGATTCATCACCTTGGTCGCGAGGCCAAGTTTGAGCGAGTCCCTTACTGGCGAAAGATACCCAGGTAAGCATATTTTCGTCGTATTATAGAATGGACCATGCAGTCTTGTGCGTCATATTGTCAGATAAACCATTTACACTATAAGACGCATAATAAACATGTCTTATCTTATCCCAAAGATAGCTAATACTTTTCACAGATGGAAAGACATCAAGGAAGATCAATGGCTCGACTACAGCTGGAGTGTAAGAAAAACAACATGTCCAACGTTTATCTACTGACAATGTATCAGACGGCAAAGAACGTTCAAGGCAAGCAAAAGCTTTACCAGTTTCTGAATGAAGTTCTTCCTGAGAATTTCAAGCCCGACGAACGCCATCAGCATCTTCGAAATCGTGATGACTTCATTCAAGACGTAATGGAAGGTATTGATGCTGCACCTATGTCGATTCGTCTCACACCTCACATTCTAAGCTGCATCGACTGGCAGAATCCACTCAATGACCCGTTACGAAGACAGTTTATTCCTTTGAAGAGTAACCTACAAGCTGATCATCCAATGTTGGAGATGGACTCCTTACACGAAACTCAAGATTCGCCAGTCGAAGGCCTGGTTCACCGTTATGAAGACAAGTGCTTATTTCTTGGTATGTTGAAGAACTGTTACATGATCGGTGACTCCTAGTTGACATTATTCAGCTACATCTGTCTGTCCACTATATTGCAGATATTGCACGAGATCGTATGCTGTTGGCGCCAATACCGAGACAGTCACAAAAGCATCACTCAAGCCTAAGAAAGGTAGATGGGAAGAGATGTTCAGCTATATCCGTAATACCCCACGGATTACTGATGTCGTCGTCTCAGGCGGAGACTCCTAGTAAGTCTTGGTTTTGTCCAATCCACAATAGGCTGTAGAGATTAACATTCTTGTCAGCCTCCTTACACCTGATCAAGTACGCTTGATTGGTCATACCCTCCTTTCAATGCCCAACATACGTCGCATTCGCTTCGCTTCGAAGGGACTCTGTGTCTCACCTTCCCGTACGCTCGATACAACAGACGACTGGACTAATGCCATGATTTCAGTCGCCAAATTAGGTCGCAAAATGGGAAAACACGTCGCACTACATACACACTTCAATCACGCTAATGAGATCACATGGGCCACCCGCGAAGCAGTGCAGATATTCAACAATGAAGGCGTGACAGTCAGAAACCAAAGCGTGCTTTTACGTGGCGTTAATGATACAGTACAAAGTATGGGCACCTTGATCAGAGAACTGGCTGATTGTGGAATTATACCTGTAGAGTTCTCCTTTTTCCTTTCAGCTCTTCGCTTGCTCATCAACCTGTCAATCAACTAACATGATGCAATTAGTATTACATCTACCAACATGACCTTACTCGCGGTCTCGAAGACCTCCGCACTCCTTTGTCAACCATCCTGCACCTCGAACACTCCCTTCGTGGTTCAATCGCTGGGTTCTTGACTCCTCAATTCATAGTCGACCTACCAGGAGGTGGAGGAAAGAGATTGGCGTCTAGCTTCGAGACGTATGATCGCGAACTAGGAAAGAGCACATTCACAGCGCCTGCTGTAAAAGGCGGCGACAATGGAAAAGTTTACGAATACTGGGATCCATTGTGGAGTCTCGAGGAAGGAGGAAGGAGGAAGGTTGAGGCAATGAGGAGGTGATATGTTTTGCGAGTTCTGATACCCCATTACAGTGTAAGAGTTGACAGGGAGGTGGGTGCTATTTGTAACTCACACTCCGGTTACAGGTGGATGGTATCAGCTTAGAATGTGCATCTTATAGACAGATGAAGAAAAGTGCTATTTGTTTCAATGACATAACAAATTATGTTAACGTATCGAGACAATCTTGGCCTCCAACTCGCTGAAGTACTCAAGACATCGTCTCGTTCATGGGATCGAGCTTACAATACACTCTCTACATAACTGATATTAACGTGAAATAAACGAAGCGAACGAAAGTAGCAATCTTTGTATATGGTGGACCAGACGTCTAATATCTCATTGAGAATCTTTATCGGGACCTTTGAGGATTACAGCGTCGTTCATCGTGCAAGACAAAACTCCTCCTGGTCGTCCCGTAGCACAAAAGTCATTGGGGACAGTTGAGTATCCACAATCGAAAGCTTGTGAGGTTGTGCCAAGCGTACTATAAAAACATATGGCTGTAGCAACTTGCACGTGTTACAGGTAGCATAACAGCACGCACGAGGGATACTGGCTGGAATGAAGAATTATATAAACATATTGGTAGGAGAAACATTCCGGCATAATCTCAGAAAGACACTTGCTTATCAATGTAAGTGGTCGAGCACAAAAATAGGATCCATCGTCCAGTCCAAGCTCACAGATAGCGCGACCCCTGTAGTGGTGCATTGCCGTTCCCGCCGTTTCGACCAGCTTCACAGGTTTGGTTTCGTGGAAGCTGAGGCGTACACCAAAATTCCACAAAAGACCACGCAACATTTCTTGTATTATCACATTCCTTTGTAGCAATTCGTTCGCAGTCCTTCTCATCAAAAAATTCCTTCCTGTACCGCCTCGAACGTCCTTAGCTTGATGCTCAGCTTCTGCGAAGCTTGATGCGCAGCTCTATCCCCTAATTCATAGCATCTCGCAGTCATGAGGCTGCGACACTCTCCTATAAGGTGGCCGGGTCTGCTGGCTACCACTCTCCTCCTCTCTACACCCCTCACATGCGCAAAGAAGGATGGTCCAGCGATATCGTCTACGGACTTCGATTTCATACCACAAGATGTATCATACTTCGAGGACAGCGATGTCATACTCTTCGCCAGCAGACAAGGAGATTTATGGCGGTCCGCCGACGCAGGAGCGAAATGGGAGTTGGCAGATGGGGTGCCGAAAGGCAAGATGTTTGAGATGATCTTACATCCGTTCGATAGGGAGAGAGCATATTATATCACGGCTGGCACGGAACATTGGTTGACGACCGATAAGGGCAAGACGTGGTCTGCCTTCAAGACGTCGTTGGAACCGAGTGAATATCGGTCAGCTCTGACGTTCCATGCGGGAGACAAGGATAGAGTAATCTATAATGCGCAGAAGTGCGAGGGCTTCTTCTTTTGCAAGCAGCATACGTTATATACCTTGGACCACTTCAAGACGACGGAATTGCTGAGGGAGGAGACTGCCGGATGTTATTGGGCAAAGTCAACGGAAGAGTTCAAGACCGACTCGAAAGAAAAGGATAATGACAGAGTACTGTGTGTGTCGAAGGGACGAACTTCGAGCTTCGCGAAGGACTATAGATTGACTATCTCGGACGATTTCTTCAAGAAATCAGGCAAGGACATTCAGGAGTTCGAGCCTGAACTGGAAAATGGTCGAACGGTAGCTGGAATCGTCAATATGGCTGTTGTCCAGAATTATCTGGTTGTTGCGGCTAGTGCCGAGGGAACACAGGAAATGGCCCTGTACATCTCGGACGATTCGATAAAATGGCACCGCGCCATCTTCCCGAAGGACCATAAGTTGGTGCAGAAAGCGTATACTGTTCTGGAAGGCACGAAATACAGTATCCAGATTGATGTAATGAACACAAAAGCAGCGCATCCCATGGGAGTTTTCCTTTCCAGTAATTCAAACGGCACATATTTCAATCGACTTATCGAGCATACCAACCGCAACAGAGCCGGACTCGTGGATTTTGAAAAGGTTACTGGCATACAAGGAATCGTGTTAGTAAATGTGGTCGACAACTGGAAAGAGATTGAGGAAGGAGATACACGGGAGAAGAAGGTCAAATCGAAGATTAGTTTCGATGATGGTCGCGACTTTCATCCTTTGACTGTTGATAAGGAAGAGTTACACCTTCACTCTGTCACTGAGCTGAGCAACTCTGGTAGAGTCTTCTCGAGCCCTGCACCTGGCCTGGTCATGGGTATTGGAAATACAGGAGACCATCTCAAGTCTTACGATGATGGTAATCTGTATGTTTCGGACGATGCAGGTCTTACGTGGAAACTTGCTTTGAAGGGACCACATCTCTATGAGTTCGGTGACCAAGGCTCTATTCTAGTCGCTGTCGAAGGGGGAAGAGGAGAGGTCAAAGCCGACAAGATCAAGTGGTCCTTAGATCATGGCAAGAAATGGAATGAGGCAGATCTTCCACATGATGTATACCCTATCCAACTTACAACGACACAAGATTCCACGAGTCTGAAGTTCTTGCTTGAAGCCAAGAGCGAGAAGAGTAGGGAAAGCTCTAAATCATACATCATGTCCTTCGATTTTGACGATCTACACGAATCGAAATGTGATAAAGATAAGGATTTCGAGAAGTGGTGGGCAAGAGTCGATGATAAGGGTGAACCAATGTGCTTGATGGGACACAAACAATGGTATAATCGCAGGAAAGCAGACTCAGACTGCTTTGTCAAGGATGAGTTCCACGACCCAGAGGTTCATCAAGAAGACTGTGCTTGTACTGAGGCTGACTTTGAGTGCGACTTTAATTTCGTTCGTTCAGAGGATCGCAAAGAGTGTGTGAAAGCAGGGCCTTTGGTCATTCCAGAAGGCGAGTGCAAGGATCCTAAGGGTAAATTTAAGGGATCATCTGGATGGCGTAAGATCCCAGGTAATACTTGCGACGAGAAGAAGGGCATCAACAAAGCCGAACCAATCGACAGAGAATGTGAGGACGGAAAGGGAACTACCGCTCCTCCTGCTGATGGAAAGGTATCACATGCAGACCAGTCTTTCACAGCCAGGACCTTCCAACAGATTGAGTATCTAGAGAAGACGACAGTCAGTTCTGGTGACGATGAAACTATTGTCATGCGAACTGATGATGCTCTCTGGTACTCAAAGAATCATGGTAAAGAATGGAGCCAACTTTTGCGAGACGAGAAAATCACAGTCATTGTTCCCCATGCATACATCAAAGATACTGTCTTCTTTCTCACCAACTCCGAGAAGGTCTTCTACTCAACCGAACGTGGGAGGAACATCAGAAGCTTCAAGGCACCATTCCCGCCATCTGATAATGCTAACGTACTTAACTTCCATCCTACTGAGCCCGATTGGCTCATTTGGATCGGAGGACGTGATTGCGACAAGAAAGAAACCTGCCATAATGTTGCATCGTATACCAAGGATCGAGGCGACGAGTGGAGGACCATTCAGCGATATGTCGAAAAGTGCGAATTCATTCACGAGAGCAACTATCGCGATTATGCTCCAGAATCTCAAAGAGATCCTGAAAAGGCTGCCGCCGCAAGAAGAAAGCTGATCTACTGCTCTAGCAGAACACGTGAAAGCACAGAAGAAAAAGACAATCCTTTGCGACTTGTCATTAGTGACGATTTCTTCGATACTCATAAAGTAGCGATCAACAATGTCGTCGATTTTGCGACGATGTCAGAGTTCATCGTCGTGGCATCTCGAGACGCAGAGCATAAAACTCTCAAGGTCGATGCAAGCGTTGATGGTCAACGTTTTGCTGATGCACAATTCCCACGAAACTTTAAGGTCGATCATCAATTAGCTTACACAGTACTTGACAGCTCAACACACTCAGTCTTCTTACATGTGACTGTTGATGGCGAAGCAAACCATGAGTACGGCACAATCATCAAGAGTAATTCCAACGGAACCGCATTCACAACCTCCAAGGAGGCTGTTAACCGTGGTCCCAAAGGATATGTCGATTTTGAAAAGTCTCTTGGTTTGGAAGGAATCGCCGTGGTCAACGTTGTGGCGAACTACGATGACAAGAACTACAAGAAAGACGGAAAGCGTCTCAAGACAATGATCACACATAATGATGGCGCTGAGTGGTCTTATCTTACACCACCAGAGAAGGATGCAGACGGAAAAGCTTACAACTGCGGGAGCAAGTGTGCTCTTCACCTACATGGCTATACTGAGCGCTTGAACAAAGCGCACACCTATACTTCGTCATCAGCCGTTGGCCTGATGGTTGCTACAGGAAGTGTAGGAGAATATCTTACTGACACTGCCGACACATTCATGAGTGCGGACGGTGGTCTCACATGGAGAGCTGTAAAGAAGGGCAAGTACATGTGGGAGTTTGGTGATCAAGGTTCCATTGTCGTGCTCGTCAAGGACAATGACAAAGAGCCAGTCAAGTCCGTCTTCTACACTATCGACGAAGGTAAGACTTGGACCGAGTATGAGTTTACCTCGGATCCGATGTACGTCGACGAGCTCTCTACCGTGCCTAGTGACAGTTCTCGCCAATTCCTCCTATGGGGTCGCAAGAACGAGAAACTTGCTACTGTCAATCTCGACTTTTCTGGCTTGACAGACAAGCAATGTAAGCTTGACGAGAACAATTTGAATGGTGGAGACTATTATCTCTGGACACCAAAGCATCCTTCGCAAGAGAACGATTGCTTATTTGGTCACGTCTCGCAGTACCATCGCAAGAAGACAGATGTCAACTGTTTCAATGGGCCAATGATTGAACATCTTCATGATGTTGCAAAGAATTGCACCTGTACGAGACGAGACTACGAATGGTGAGTTCTTTCCTTCTGTCGACTCGACATGAAAACTAATTGTCGTACAGTGATTTCAATTACGAACGTGCCGCCGATGGAACCTGCGTTCTAGTAGCAGGCTTCACACCACCCGACCACTCCCTAGTCTGCAAAGCCGACTCTCACCCAACCGAATACTTCGAGCCAACAGGCTACCGTCGCCTGCCGATCACGACCTGCGAAGGAGGTAACGAGATGGACAAGATCGTCCCGAGACCATGTCCTGGAAAAGAAGACGACTTCAACGAGAAACATGGCACGAGCGGCTTTGTTATCTTCTTGGCTGTCGTGCTACCATTCCTGGCCGCTGGCGGTATAGGTTATTGGGTGTGGAAGAACTGGAGTAGCAAGGGCTTCGGCCAGATTAGGTTGGGTGAAACTTGTAAGTTCCTCTGTTCCCGCGTTCACCTCTTCCCTTTTCTCCCAATACCCGAACGTTCAACCAGGATGAGAGACTAACATTCGCGACAGCCTCATTCGATAGCGACGCTCCATACATCAAGTACCCCGTCCTTGTTCTTGCGGGCGTGGTGGCCGTCGCACAAGCCCTCCCACTATTAGCAACCTCACTTTTCCGTT
>Ga0068621_1000032_pt1 | contig 15583 bp, 19 predicted proteins | sample InSIn5SAF170_FD_77485 | JGI IMG/M metagenome (GOLD analysis project Ga0068621, IMG submission 77485) | Clean room microbial communities from NASA Spacecraft Assembly Facility at Jet Propulsion Laboratory, Pasadena, California, USA -... ... | reverse complement strand
GTACGCGAGCTGAGACAAAGGCGACCCAGCTCGTCGGAGACGGAGCGATCGAAACATTCAGATCATTCTTGGTCGTCAAACCGTACCCTTGTTTTACCCACCACGACAAGATTTCTTTCCAGGTGCGAAGACATATCCGAAGCCGTATAAACCCCGGGCAGGAACACCGAGCTCTCACTTGGATCTTGTCTTCTTTGCAGCTTCTGCGATAGGCACGACAGAATCTGTGTTTCGATTGCGTGATTGAACCTAGTGATTGCCTGCTTCATCTGCCGCTCAGAGTCCCTAGGTAATTGCAGCTCATCGAATCGAGGCAACCGCCATTGAAGGTAGAGATTCCCATGAGACCGTTGTGTGTAAAATTTACCATGCGTAGTGATGAAAAGGTAACATAGGTAGCAGGCTTCCTTGTTTGAGCAAATAATTCGTGGCCGCAGCTTGACTTGTTGATCATACTCGTAGTGATACACTAGCTGAATTTCCGCGTGAACTCGATTTTCGAGCGATACAACCTTATCGATTTCCTTTTCAACCGCGGTTCTATTCTTCCCTAATGTCGTCTCTAAATTGCGCATAAAGGTTTTTCGCTGGTTTGCCGTACTCTTGGTCCGCATCCGGGTAAAGAGGCCAACAGCATCATGGGGCTCAGCACCTTCAGGATGCTCCGCGTATGGACCATTACTCACTTCCCGGATTTGCCAGTCGGAGAATTTGCGAAACATGGAACGGAGATGTCGCTCAGCAGAGACGTACTGGCCAGCTTTTCAAACTTTCGTACAACTCGGACATATGGGGTACTTGACCATGGAGAGTCCTTTGAAGGAATGGTAGATAAGAACTCGACTAACTCAGGAAAGCTCCAGCTCGAAATCTCTAGCAAGATGGTTTTCAATATCGTACGCCCTGAAGCTGAGGTGGCCTCATCTTTTGGCAGTTTCTCAAGTGTATCGAATTTCTTTGAGAGTGTGATTATTCCTTCGCGCAGAGCCGGGAATCTCTGTGACTTGGCCATCTCCAAAAACTTCTTAAGTTGTTTAATGATAGGTGGTCCTTTAGTTCGTCTGGACGGCGCGGCATGCCTAGAACGGAGACGCACAAGCAATCGTGCCGTGCTTGTTGAAACAATTTCGTCTAACAGCACGCCTTTGTAGTCGCCTTGAACTTCATTTCAGTATCGACGATCAGCATTTTCTGTGATTCGAACTTACGAGATTTAAGCGTTAGTTTCGCGGCATTGATCAACCGATGAAAGGTTTTGAGCCTTTCGCCTTGAGATCCAGAATTTACAGCAGTGCGAACGATGAAGCTACTGCCGTCCGGTTGTTCCTCGATGCTCACAGCACCTATCGCATTTCTGTTATCTGACGTTGCGAGCAACAACGCGAACGCTTCGGCTGTTCGTTGTTCTTGCTCGGGGGTCAAAAGTCGTTTCAAATCATTGTTTGAACCTCTGTTATCCCATGGTGGTGTGCAGTTCGTTATCGGATCTGTCATTGTTTTCCCAAATTGTCCAAGAAACGCAATGTTCTCCGATAGAGCTCCTCTTGTATGGTCCATTTCTCTCCATGAACTGAAGTCTTAAGGGACCAGTAAGCACGGTGCAGGCGAGCTTGTTCTGAGGGGCGACCGCTAGGAGATTATTATCCTATAAGGTTGGTGGCTTGCAAACGTGGTCAGATGCCATACATTGATAAAATAATCGCCTCCGTACACCTCAGACGGAAGGATTGGATAAAGCCTATACGAAGCTTGGCATACAGGTATGTGAACAGGACTGCCTTCTGTAGGTTCGTGCTTGAGAAAACCCATACCAATTATCGCGACCCACTGGCTGCGACGACTATCCATCAAAGGTCGCATATGGGTACTTGTCCGCACTCAAAATGGGCAGCGTAGATCAACGTCCGTAACAAATGTTGTTTAGTGATCCATACAAGGCAGCAGCTAGGCATCATTCGGTGCCTGAGAGTACATAACGACGATCGTGACTTCGTGCATAGTTCGCGTTACGAGTCTGCCTTAGCTCACGTCACGTTGTGTGCGGGCAAGGTGCAGATACGAGCTTGGCCTTACCAAAGTGCAGCTCGACCAAGGCATCCACGACGATTTTCGCACGAAGCTCAATATGTGTCGGATGAATCGAGGAGTTCAATTGCTACGGAGGTCTAAGATAAATAAAGCTCAATAGTGGACGCCAATTGAGCAACAAACAGCTTCAATTAATTGTCCAAATCAACACACGACTCTTTCAATTGGGTTCTCACAAAGTTCTGCATTCCACAATCAAGCACAACAAATCCAGATCACAATGCCTAAGTTTGCCGTCCTCGTCCACGCGGATCAGAAGTCCGAAGCTGGCCAGGTCCGTCAACATTCCATGCCACTCAAGCACGAGTTTTGCAATTGTCGACCACAACTAACAGTCCTCACAGATGCCTACAGAGCAAGAGCTCCGCGAAATGGGCGACTTCAATAAGCCGTATATGGAGAATGGTATCATCCTCCATGCTGATGGATTCGCATCCTCCAAGCACGGCGCCCGTGTCTACTATAGCAAGGACGGACCACCAACAGTAAAGAACGGCCCTTTCGGCTTCGAAAACCTTGTTGCGGGCTTTTGGATTCTAAAGCTGAACTCATTCGAGGAGGCTGTCGAGTTTGCGAAGAAGGCTCCCTTCAAGGATGGTTCCGTTGAAGTGAGGAAGGTGTTTGGCTTGGAGGATTTTGGAGATGAGTTGCCAAAGGATATGAAGGATCGAATGGAGAAGGAGTCTGCATCTGCTTAAGTACTTGAAATCTACCTTTATGAGTGATCAATGGATGTTGTGTTCTGTTTCACTAGCGATGGCCCGCTGCTGAATAAATGCGCTCGATGATGTTCATGTTCTCGACTCTATGGTCAATGTGACGCTGGAGGACGAACTTGTCGAGTTCCCTAAAACTCAATAGTGGACAGGTCATCGGTTAATAGCGATTGATATGCTACCCTGACAAACAATACTGCGATGAGCTAGAACATGTGCTTCATCCAGAGCAGGCTGTTTCCCCACTGGGTTTGCTTCGCTTAAAATAGCCTAGCGCTTGGTGGTGCCACTTATCAATCAACTTCGCCTTCGACATAGCATCGGAACAACCACACCAAATGCTTTATGACATCTCGGGAGGAGATCATATGCACTGAAAAATCTGCCGACTCCAGAGCCGCCGGCGCTATTGAACGCCGCGAGGGTGATTCATGCGCAATATGCCTTGAGCCGATTCACGAGCGGGCAAGCACAGCGCCGTGCAACCATGCATTGTTCGACTATCTTTGCCTCTTGACATGGCTTCTGGAACATGATGCCAAATGTCCACTGTGTATGCGCCAGAGCTCTTCTCATGATAGCCTCAAGCTGATAGAAGACCAGGCAAGACTGAGGTGACGGAGGTCTTTCATGACTTTGTCTCGCCCACGGACTTCAAGACGTTCAATATACCGCAAAGAGTCTCAGATGCACAAGCCGATTCATGCAGCCGAGCCAACTCAAGAAGGGTTACACGGCGGAATCGACGATCGTCTCCGCCGTTGCCGGTCGACACAGCCCTTGCATTCCGCAGACATGTGTATCGACACCAGCTGTACTCGCTCCACGTAGGGGCGAATGCTGTGTCGGGGTACCGAAACTTCACGCCAAAGGAGTTTGCTGCATCAGCAGAGATGCAGGCAAGAGCGCGCAAATGGATCAGGCGGGAACTGCGGATCTTCGAGTTCCTGCAACCCGATTTTGAAGGTGAAAGACCTGTCAGGAATGCTGAATTTCTGCTTGAGTACGTCATGGCCCTGCTCCGGAACGTGGACATCAAGGATAGTACCGGGAAAGCTGAGAGTCTGCTGCGAGAGTTTCTGGGTCGGGAAAATGCACGTTTGTTTTTGCATGAGCTGGAGGCGTGGTTGCGAAGTCCATTTCATGACATTTTGGATTGGGATGATGCGGTGCAATACGGCGGGAACGCATGGGAAGGTGCTGAATGACGAGTCCGACATCATTGTCCACTCTGTCGCATGATCTCTTGTTACTTCCATCATCCGGACGTGTCAACGCGGACGAGGCGAGGAGAAGGTCAGAGGTGAGCTAGACTAGAATGCAAAGGCTTATAGTGAAGACGAGCGAGTGTTACAATACGGGCTTGTTCCCAGAAATCAGTGAAAAGATGCTATAATTGGACTGTCTGCCTTAAAGCATGTTATTTTTTATGGGTTAAAGAAATGTGCTCCCGCAGCTATTTCTACTTGAAAAATCCTTTTACGTACACCACGGTTTTATCAACAAGGGTACGGTTTGACGACCAAGAATGATCTGAATGTTTCGATCGCTCCGTCTCCGACGAGCTGGGTCGCCTTTGTCTCAGCTCGCGTACGAATTTGGGCCATGTGTTCAAGAAGACCAATTGCCTCACATGGGCAATAGCTTCGTCGAAGATCTCAGCCGTAAAGGCCTCAGATATTGGACCGGCGTACTGAATCCTATCCACCACATCCTGGAGCGACAGTCTTGCATTGGCTTTTGTCTCGGTTGGTGGACCCTCGGCCAGCTCAAATGGCAGGGCAGCCGAGTCCTTGCGCGCTTCTCCACAGAGCACTCGCGCTGCTGTCTCGAAGACTTCCTCGAGTGGCTTGAGCTGACGCCATGATAGATTGATAGGGAATTCTGCGTCGCGTGGGCTGACAAAGGTTGTGTAGATTTCCAATGCTTTTGTGAAAATCTTCTGCTTTTGATCCTCCGTTTGCCATCCATCGAAGGCAGTAGGCTTCCACTCTGAAACGCGAACAATGAATGCGATGTTCTCACCAGAGAAATCTCGAAGGGCAGAGAAGTTCTGCAGTGGCGCTGGGTTTGTCTTGAGAACGTGGTCAAGAGCACTCATGGTTAAGAGTCTGTCGTCATCGATGTCGAGGATGTCTGACCGAGCTTTGCCTTCTTCAGCCAACCCCAGAGAGAATGAAGTCTTCTGCGGTGACGTAACTGAAACCGCTGTTACAGTCGACCTAGACTCGGAATCCCGTTTCGCATTCGAGTCGATTGCATTCCGTCGCAAGCGCCAGTGCGCAAACACTTGCCAGCAAGGTACAAAGATAGTGAAGATGACGAAGAACATGATTGATAGGTGGAGCCTTAGGTCTGTTAGTGACGACAGCGAGGAAAGCTGAGCGTCCAACTTACCAATTACTGGGTGTAAAGTACATATTGATGACCTGGAAGTCCGGCACATAGCAAGCCGTGAGAAATAGAGGCGTCGCAGGAAGACTTCAACGCTGTTAGCGAAGATCAGTTAGGGATCGCAAAGGTACTCACCTAGCAATGCAGCACCCTATCGTTTGCGTTCGCCAACCCAGAGTATCTTCGATATGCCAGGACTTCACAATCAAATATGGTGCGACGATCCAACTCCATATAAATTGCCTGTTATGCATTAGTCGAAGCTCAGTCTATCATCCTCGACCAGAGAGGAAATTTGTTGTGGCGGCAACGCCATGCCTAAAACCAGAAAAACTTACCATGCTAAAGTCGGCCACCACTCCCAGCCTTGTCCGAGCCACCACAGCTGCTGTTGAGGCGTTCCGTCAGGCAATTCTGTCCCTGGAATACCAAAAGACGGGTGGTATCTTCTGCACATGAGCCACATCCCGACCGTAAGCAATATCTACGTTGGTTAGACACCAGATCTACTTTCACATGACGGTAGACGCACCTGGAACACAATTCCAATGCTGATGAAGGTCATCACCCGAGTAGTATAGCTGAGATTCCTAAACCGACACCAGATCGAGGTCTTCCCGCCATTGCATCCTCGCTTCCGCGGCTTCATATCGAGGTACTGCTTTTGAGCCTTTGCGACATGTAGGAATCGCAAGTTCGATGCGTGGAACAATGCAATACCCAGCGGGTACCAGATGCCCATGAAGAAGTACTGGATATCATAGGCAAGAATGACGTTCATCGTAGCGCCGAACGGATACACTACTTGACCAAGACACCAGTACGCATGAAGCATGCATACTGATGCCAGAGACAGTGGCAGTCCTCTAATCCTTACGATAGGATCATTTCTGTTGATGATCAAGAAGATCATGCCAAGAGCAACGAGAAAAGTCCATACTGAAAGAAACGAGACGAAGAAGATGCCAACACGGTCGAGATTGGGAGGTGCCGGTGGTAGATTGTACACCGTCAGTTTCGGTACTGGATCCATCTTGAGCTGCTCTCCTGCAAAGGTTGACCCAGAGGCGCAATACCAACCATCCGAGGGGGAACAAACATCACAGGCATTCATATGGCATCGTGGGCCATCTTTGTAGCAGTTGCACATGCACCCTGACCCAGGTCAGAGTCTGTGAAGATCATCGCTCACCAAGACTTTGGTGCTATTGGTCGTTCCCGTGTCAATAGCTGTCAATCGATGGGAGGGATCTGTGCAGGAATCTCACATCGCCTCTGGGCAACCAGGTCAAATTCGTGGGTCCAAGGGACGATCGATGAGCAGTCGCAACAATCGGTCGGAAGAAGCACTGTGAAAGCAATGGGCCCGTGTGCCAAAGGACACCCATGTTCGGGCGGGTTGTAGGTTGATCAACAGGGGCCAGGAACAAGATCGGTTCCGCAATCATGGATGAAGTGCTTGGCAGATGCTTGAAGTGGACTCGAGACTTCTAGAGTGGATTCATGGATATCTCTTCTTCGATAGCTCACCGTTTTTGGCTCAATAGAGAACTCGCGTTGCATCAGAAGTGCATCCGCTTTTGTTAGTGTTGGTGTGACAGCGCTGCAGAATGCGCAGAATGGAAATGCTGTTCTTTGCATCGATCTGCATGCGAGACAGGTACGACAGCTCTCCACGAAAAACAAAGATCGCGCCGTCCCGCTTGAGCACGAAACTGCGAGGTGTCGAAAATACATGGGCAACGACTCCGCCCTTTGCAAGTTGCCATGCTACTTCAACGCCAGGAGTGGCGCCCCGTTCTCTCAGATGAAACACTCGTGACCGGAATGACGCAGAAGACTGTGTAAGCGATGTGTGGTACGCTAGAAACCCAAGAACACCAACCCAGACATCAACCTGATGGTGTGGCGATCATCCACTCAGGCGTCAGACGGAGCAACGACCAGTCGCGCAATTCTTCAGCGCGCTGTGCTGCGCACAGTCTAGAAACCATCAGTTCGCAGCGAGGTTGGTTCTTGTTGCATGAATCTCTGCATTCATTTCATTAATTGCTCGTGACGATTGTTATATCCCTGCTTGACTCAAGACTCGGTGTAATAATCGGGGAAACTCATCGTTCTAATGGATATGATCAACATGAAGCTGCTCAGCGCAAAAGTCAGTTGTGCTTGGTTCCAGGGTTTTCAACTGCACGGAAAACATTCCTGAATTCTGGCCATCTTGGGACTTCAGTCGAAGGACATGCGCTCTGCCCATTGACAGCGTGACAGGTGAGCCAAGGCAACGAACGCCGCCACATTGCCAAATTTTTGGCGTCGCATGTGCATCACACATCTTCACGTCCAAAGCGCCACAGCTTCTCCGTCCTCCAATTTGACATCATCTCTAGTGGCATGCACGATCGTTTTTTGATTCTCTGCTGCCCATCCGCCTAATTGCATACTGACTTTTATGCTAGGCTCTTCATTCACGACTTCTAGGCATACCATCCTTGCATTTGTCAAGACCTGAGGTTGCTTTCAGCCCGACCATCGTGGGGTACTTCTCATAACTAGCAACTCCTCACACCGTGCCGTAACTTTATTGTCAACTTCTCTACCACTAGCGATTACCAACCCTGTCAGGCATCAGTGTTGAGTACTTGAATAGCATCGTCAAGCCAATATCAATAATCTATGATTGATGCTGTTCGATTCTGTCTTCTGAGGGTTCAATAGAGGTAGCCTCATGAAACATGAAAGCATTCATATATCAAAGTCGGGGATTTAAGCACCGATGAAACACTAACAAGCTATCCAAGTCTTTTGGAACATAACAATCATTGCTACGGAATCCAATTTTCGCGGAACTAAGAATTATTAGGCGTTCCAGTTAGCCAGTCATTCGCTTGCCATCATGCATTGTCAGTTGATGGCACCTCAATAGCCTCGAATACACTTTTCAGGAGCACTGCCACCTAGTCCTCCGACCTGGCTGGCGGAGTGTACAAATTTCTGAACGCTGTTTGCATGTCTGTGCTGGGAAGGAATGGCAATCAGAAGTCTGTTCTCAAAATCGACAGATTGATCCAAAGATCATAAATCACATGTTTGAACACCAGCCTATCAATCCATCCTTCTTGGAGATCCAAGCTACCCGTATAAATCCGATACAGTATTTGCTTTGCATTTATGAATCGGTCACTGCAGCAGATGGTTCTCTGACTGCGTCTACTCGTCGCTACTATACGACGAACCCTCATCTAGCATACACCGTTCGTTCTATGCCCATTTGAGACTGCGTCAGTTGTGCCTCCGACAACAGGCAATGTTCCAGCATTCTTCGCCAGCCGCGGGGCCATAGTCAATTTTCCAAGCACTGCATAACTGCTTGCCCCTCCAGCAGCAGGAATGTTGTTCGCCAAGCCGTTCTTCGCTGCGAAAGCCAACGTCGCAAACTTGATGGCCTCCTTATACGGTGCTGGAAGTCCTTCTTCGTCGCTAATCACCGTCTTGACGCCATGCTTAAGCAATCGCGTGCTAAGCCGAGACATAAGATGAGCATTCCGCGTCCCACCTCCAGAAGCAATCAGACGTTTCACATCTGCACGAGGCAGTACAAACGATGTCAAGGATTCTTCAATGGAGTAGGCGGTGAAGTCTGTCAGCGTGGCGAGGAGATCTTCTGTGGACGATGAGGCATGGCGGCTGAGCACATCGTCGGCGAAAGCAGCGCCAAAATCAAGACGCCATGCTGAGCGGGGTGGATTGCGTTTAAAAAAAACGGATGCTGGGTCAGGTCGTCTAGGAGAGGCGAGATGACTTGACCCTGAGCTGCGAGCTCGCCATCCTTATCATAGCCGCGACCCGTCCTAGCCTTCACCACGTGATCGAGCATCACATTTCCTGGACCCGTATCAAAAGCCATCATTTTGCTCCGGTCTTTATCAGCCAACTGCAGATTTGCAATCCCGCCTATGTTCAGTGTAGCCGTAGAATGCTCTTCATTCCGAAAGGCGACAAAGTCTAGGTACTGCATCAATGGTGCTGCGGAACCACCCAGTGCATGGTCTGTAGGACGGAACTGCGTCACAGTCGTGATATTTGTCAACGCTGCTACGACACCAGACTCAACGATGAAGTATCCGCATGGATAGCCACCTTTCAACCATTTATCCACAAGACTGGTGCTTCCACTGGCGGCAAACGCATTCATGGCTTCTCTATCTGGTGGTTCTTGGTAGATGGTCTGGCCATCGTAGCCAACCACATCAACGTCTTCCGCTCTCAGTCCCGCTTGCGCAAGAATCTTATTGGTGGCTTCAGCATAGACTGCACCGGCTGCATAATTCAGCCGGGTCATTTCAAAGATAGTGAGTTCATTGTTAAATGCGCGGAGGATGAGAGGTTGTAGCGCATCCGGCCAGTCGATTGTCAACGCATCAATGTACTTTGGCTTTGATGGGTGGCCGTCTTCTGCGATATCGATGGAACAGAGTACGGCGTCCACGCCGTCGAACGAGGAGCCGCTATTGAGGCCAACGATGTATGGCATGTTTGTAAGGAATTGGAAGTACGCGAGATGTTAAAGTGACATTTGAAAAGCTGAGGAGGAGTATGAAATGATTTGATCCAACTATAATAGCGGACGCGAAACGGACATACACTTCGCTAGATTCCTTCCTGCCTTCATGGGTCGAATTCATTCGGAAGCCTCCGCGCGTCCATTGTACGGATGATCGGCACATATTAAGCTCAGCTTGGTCGGATGATACGTTGAACGGCTGAACATTTCGTAGTTGATTCTCCGGACACGATGAAGAATTACTCTCCACGCAACGCATGATCTATGGCCTCATCAGATCTGGGGAGGCTAAGGAGAAGAGACGACAGGGGTCGGGGAGCCCTCCGTCGGAGCTGTTCCTTAGCCTCCCCCAGCAGACTTGGACGACAAATCGCGTCTGTAGTAGCCTCTTAGACCAACGGCAGTTGCGGCGGTTCAGACGCTGTTGTGGGTCGCGAAAATGTGCTCCACGGTACTTCATGGCATTTGTTGTCCGCGTCAATGGGACATGCAAACGTTCGGCGTTGTCTTTCTCATTCGTCGGAAGCCGTAGATAGAGCATACACGCTGTTCTCTCCTTCAAAAAAATAAAACACCTCAAACCTGCGGCCACTTAGACTTCAAAGGATGCCATCGAAGGATATGAATGCTCTTGCGGGGATTCGCAACGCAGGATCCCTTGTTATCGCCGATACAGCAGATTTTGATGACATTGCACGTTTCAAGCCATCAGAGGGAACAACGAATCCATCTCTTCTATACCAAGCCGCTCAACTACCACAGTACTCAAACATCTTAGACGAGACCGTCAAGTTCGCACGACACCTTGATGGCACACTCACAAATTCGCAACGCCTTGACCGCGCAGTCGAATACCTGGCGGTCGAGTTTGGCAGCAAAATTTATGAGCTCACCGGTGGCATTTCGACCGAGGCAGATGTTACATACTCATTCAACGTGCAAGCCACGATCGATGCCGCTTTGCGTATTTTGAAGCTCTACGAGGAGCGCAATGTGCCGAAGTCAGCAGTGAGGATCAAGATTTCTGCCACTTGGGAAGGGATCCAAGCTGCACGAATTCTGGAACACAAGCACGGTGTTAGTGTCCTCATCACCATTGTCTTCGGACTTTCACAGGCAATTGCTGCTGCAGAAGCCGGCGTCACATGTATCGCTCCATACGTTGGTCGCATTGGCGACTGGTATAGAGCGAATGGCGGTTTCTTGCAGCCCAAAGGGCTTGACGTAGGTGTGTCACGCGTCAAAGATATGCAAAACTACATACGCAAGCACGGGTACAGGACAAAGGTCATGGCTGCAAGCTTCAGGAATCCAGAGCAGGCGGTTGCTTTGGCCGGTGTGGATTTTTTGACCATCGCACCGGGCATTTTGCTAAGACTAGAAGAAATGTCTTCGGATGTGGAGCCCCAGCTGACGATAGAATCCGGTATTACTTAATTCCCCGATCGCTATATCCTGAACTTTTCCGGCTAACTCATTGGTAGCTTTGGCAGCGGAGCTCCCTAAAGTCTCATACATTAATGACGAGAGTGCGTTCAGGTGGGCTTTCAATTCTGATGCTTGTGCCGTGGAGAAATCAGCGGATGCAATGAGGAGGTTTGCGGCAGACACGGAAAGCCTCAAAGAACTGATCGCATCCAGAATGAAGGTTTAAGCAGCGGTCAGAATGTAAGTTCAGAGATAGAACATAGATGGAAGGATAATTGGCCATCCCAAGGGAGCATTAGTACCAGCCTTAGACTTGGACATGCAGCCCCAGATATTAGTGCTTCGAGTATACGGTGTCGAAAATATGGTCCTAGATCGAGCACAAGAATGGCTAGAGAGTTAGAGGAGAAGTTTCTCAGTCGATAGTCCATTGGCGGTGATTTTTAGTGTCCAGAATGCTCAATCAAGGATTAAAGATGGATATGGTCCTCGGGTCACGTTCTGCGAAAGTGACGAAGCCTGGTGTTAGTGCAATTGCAGGCATCGGGGAGCCTTCCGAGTCGAATTTACCAAGGATCCAGACTCCAAATGAATTTCCCCAGCTTTCACCCACTACTCATGAATGATGAATGCAAGGACCAGACAGGAACAGTTTAATTCGATCAGTAGTCGTACGTTAGCCAAGTTATCAGGTAGGCTGCCAGCCTCGCCTGGTAGAGCATCATTTATTATTTATACCCCTCGCCCTCACACCTTACTGGACTCGCAGATGATCATCGCTCTTCTCATTCATCTTACCTCGTCACACTTATTGTATCGAGTATGTTCGAAACCGCTCGCAAATACAAGTGGGCGCTCTTCTTCTGCACTGTGTCTACATTTGGTGCTCTTTGCTATGGCTACGATCAGATCTACTACACTGGCCTTCAGGGTATGCGACCCTTCATCGACAACTACGGGACCACTCGAAATCATCAGGGTCATGTTGCATTGACTACCACATTTATATCGTTGACAGCTTCCATCATCTATGTCGGTGAGCTCCTGGGCGCACTCATTTCTGCGCCGATCAACGAATACTTCGGACGCAAAGGTGTCTTCTACTGTGCTTCGTGCTGCATAATTGCTGGTGCGATCGTGCAGGCAGCGGACAAAGCGACGATGGGTCTGATCATCCTTGGACGAATCCTGATTGGCCTCGGCGTGGGTCAATTTACCACCACATCTGTTTTATACATCGGCGAGCTTGCACCTGAGGCAGTGCGCGGTCCTGCTCTGATGACCTTTCAGCTCATGCAATCCTGCTCCCAGCTTGTTGGTAGTGGTATCACGCAAGGCACTGAGTCTATTGATAGCATCGCATCTTACAAGATACCCATGGCATTGCTAGCCGGGTTGCCCTTGGCAATGCTTGTTTTACTCCCATTTATCCCAGAATCACCAATCTGGTACTTGCGAAAAGGCAGAGGGGAGGACGCTATCCAGGCAATCCGCAAGGTGCACAAGTCCGAGGGACCGGAATACGATCATACCGAGGATCTCAACGTATTGCATCTCGCTGTCGAACGTGAACGTGCAAACGAAGCCACTTCGTCGTGGAGCTCCCTCTTCAAAGATCCAATCGAGCGGCGCAAGCTGTTGTACAGCTGTGGTGCCATGGTCGCACAGCAGATCAATGGCATCCAGTTTTTCTATTCCTACGGCGTAATATTTGCGCAATCGATTGGTATCTCCCAGCCGTTTACGATTTCGCTCATCACGAACGTGTTGCAGGTCGTCGCAGTGCTCGTGTCCGTTGTCCTAGGAAACAAAGTTCCACGACGTGCCAACTTACTCATCACGACAATCATGATGTGGTGTGCCTTCATCATCATCGGTGGGATTGGCACGATGAAGCCTCTTCCGAATGGCGCTGCGGTTGGAATTGTTGTTGTTTCGTATATAAGTAAGTCTTTGTAATGTCAAGCTATGTGCCAATGCTGATCTTTGCTCCAGTCATTGTCGCTTTCAACTTCGGCCATGGTCCTCTTGCATTTGCCATCGCCTCCGAAATGGCTACCGGCCGAAACCGTAACAAGATAATGGCCTGCGCCATCATGTCGTTCTTCTTCACGGTCTGGGTCATCGCCTTTACTTCACCCTACATATACTACGATGGTGGGCTAGGACCTATGCTTGGCTTTGTTTATGCAGGCACAACCATCATCACGTTGATATACGTGTGGTTCTGTGTTGGGGAAACAAGAGGTCGATCGAACCTCGAGATCGAATTATTCTTCCAAGACAAGATTCCAGTCCGCCAGTGGAGCTCACATGTCTTTCCCGCTGAGGAGGTAAGCGACCGCGCGTTGTCGGTAGTTGAAAACGAAAAGGCAGCAGCCAAAGCAGAGCATATCTCAATGTAGCCAAGAAAATCCACGTGGCGTGTATATAGCCAGTTTCTGAAATCAATGATAAAGGGTTAGAGTGGCGAGGTCTGACCTGTAAAAGCAGCCGCGACATTTCGCCGGACATTTCTCATGATTTCTAAAGTCCACCGACTTACTGTGGCATCTCTGGTGGTCTCCAGGGTTCGTTCTACGCCATTCAAGAGCGCATCAGCATTTCCAATCTCTTGTTCCAGCCCGGAAGTTTTGGGTCTCATCTGAGCTTGCATTGTCATGAGGTGAGCAGCAAGAAGTAACTGGGTGTCGAGCCAATTGCGGTGCTGCTGAGCATCTGAAGAGTATGACAGAATCATCAAAGCACTCTTGACAGACATCTGGCAGGAGTCTAGTATCCATGGTTGAATTCCTTGATGCATCGACATGACCTCAGGTGGAGAGGCAGACTGTTCCATGTCCTCGTGGAGGATGAAATAGAAAACAGGGCGATTGAGTAGAAATTGGCAGGCGAAGTATCGTTGGGAGAGCTGAAGCTAAACAAAACGTCAGCTGTATTCGTGACATGCATATTGCAGAACGTACAAGGTGCCTCGACTGAGGTTTTGTGCTATGTATCGTAACGGTGCTGCGGGAGAATTGCATGTTCAATGGTAATGAGCGATACCAGTCCTCAAGATTGCGAGAGATCTTCGAGATAGCTTCACCAATAACGCTTGGGGGGGTGTATGCTTTAGATGGAGTGTACAGCTCGTGAAGAATGTCATTCATAACAAGCCGTAAGTGAAAATGGTGAAAGAAAAGTCGCGCAACATCATTCTCAATATTAGAGTAGTGATCGGAGTCGCTACTCCTATTACTTTGACCGTTTTCATGGGAGCATATTGCCGCACTTTGAAGCAGAGCAACGGGTGTGCTAGGAATGTCATCTAGTTCGGACAACAGATCACTTTCCAGCACAAAGTGCAACCGAGTGAATCTGCGCAGGTCCTCGGAATCGAGTCTACACGCCATTAGCACACGAACGGAAATTTGGCATTGGCCGTCGCTGAGTGTACGTACGGGATGAACGGCAAATCGAGCATCGTGCCGACGTAGCGCAGTATACCTAGGGCGTGGAATGGCCGCGAGAACATATGGACGTGGAGGTAGGCAATGACTAGTAAAACTGGAATCTGGTCACATGGTGGCTCCGAGTAGAGCTTCCACATGCTTCGGAGAACAATCATGAACGTATCTTCGCCGCGCTGGAAGGCAAAATCCCTTGCATCTCTCGTGGGGCCGTTGTCTGCTTGGATCATGAACGCCACCACACATTTGAGGAGACAAGGTGTTGGTAATAATTGTTCATTAATGCCTTCTGTGTGCCATGATCTCCATGTGGGCTGTTCCGACGACAACCAACGGTGTGTTGCAAACAAGTGCGATGTTTGTAGGAGATAGAACAGCACCACAGGCAATTCTGCTAGAGATGCGTCAACTCCTTCGAACAACAGCGTGAGTTCCTCGAAATTAGCGATCGCAGTCGTTGGTCCTCTTGGAGGCTGGATGAACCGTAAATCTTGATGGTCAGCATCATGTAGATACTGTAACGGCTGGATAGATGGATGATCGAACTTGACACCCAGTCTTGGCCAGCAGTTTAAAATCTTGTGAGCCGCCGCAGTATGAAGTCGCGGTGTTCGTTGCACCTCGAATACGCTTGGCTGACAATGGTTGACAACGGCCGGTTGGAGATTGGCCTTTTGCATTTCGAGCATTTGCACTCTCGTCTCAACATCTGTAAGACGCTCAAGAACATCCTGGTCCACAGGTGTGCCGTCGTTGGGTTTTCTGTAGATACAACTTCGATATCCCACTTCGCAGTTAGAGCACGCTGGATGCTTGCCGTCACATCGTGTCTTTCGCTGTCTGCACGCTTCGCATGCTATCTCGACTTTCGACCTCTTCACCGGCCGCTCCACACCTGCATTATCAGAGTTCATCGCGAATTTGTTTCATCATCATTCATT
>Ga0068621_1000031_pt1 | contig 15639 bp, 21 predicted proteins | sample InSIn5SAF170_FD_77485 | JGI IMG/M metagenome (GOLD analysis project Ga0068621, IMG submission 77485) | Clean room microbial communities from NASA Spacecraft Assembly Facility at Jet Propulsion Laboratory, Pasadena, California, USA -... ... | reverse complement strand
TGACCATCATGGAACAACCCTTAGGAGCCGTCACCGTGCTGGTCATGAACGAGTGCAGTCGCCGAGCGAAGTGCATCTCGACGATGTGACACAGAAAGAGTATGCCGAGTCCGGAGAGTCGCAACAAGGTATCATGCGCACGATGGAGGTGTCTGTATTCCGTGGTGGCGATGAAGAAAGCTAAAGTTGTGTTAACAGGGATAATACAGCGTATCACACATGCGAGTACGTACGGTATCCTAGCATTTGGTATTTCGCTGTTATGGAAAGATGCTCTTGTCCGTATTGAGCAATTACTGCAGCTGTATGTCGTCCGAAACCTAGATGAACGCCATAGTGACCGAAAGAGGAGGCACATATGCTCAGCATCTACTCTAATCATTAGTCTTCTCTTATCAAATATCGGTATCGAATCGTGATTCCTCACCATGGAGAAGACGATGAAGAAGTCATCCCATCCGACCACTCTGACGACGCGAAGACGAGTGAAGAGCTTGATGATTACTGTCAAAAGAGCAGCTCCTGTCGTGACCCATGCGACAATGAGGACTTCCTTTTGCCGATCCTCATTCAGATCCACGGTCTCAGTCGCCATATTTTGAAAGCATCCAGAGAAAAGCGTGAGGCATGCAAGCGCACAAGAGCATGTTATGTGGACGTAAGGTTTTGTCAAACTTGTGTTAAGCAATAACGGGTAGAATATCCTGACAAACTCGATCGCAGCAGGAGTAATCCTTCGTGCAAAGGAGGCCTAACCCATACCAGAGCATGGTGATTCAGGCTGGACTGTTCGGCCTCGTTCCAACCCGTTGGTCCGCGGTAGGAACGTGATATGCAAGTGTGCACATTCGGACAAAATGGGCCCACAATGCCTGATCGTGCATCCATCACGCCAGGCGTGCGATTCTGACACACGTGCGAACTAACGGTATAGCAATGCCGGACATTTTCTAGTCATATATGTTGCCAAACTGACCTCAACTTAACTAGGTGTTTAACTCTCGTCTTGCGTTCTGTTTCCAATGATTCAGTTCGTGTTTAAACGTGTGAGTTCCTTGCTGATTACTGGTACTTAGGTCAGCCGTGCCAAATATTCTTCAATCCCGCCTTTTTTTAAAACATCGTCGTGTGAGTACCACTCGTCTCGATGACCACCCTGAATCCTCCTGCATCAGCAGATGTGGGTTTGCTTGAGATGCTCCGCGGCGTGTGGGTCTCTAGGGACGGATCGGGTTTAGCCACTTTGGACGCCTCAGACGTGCCGTGCTGGTTGACTCCACTATCACGGCTCACCCGCCTCCCGCCTGACTACTATCTACACTCTACTCGAGTCTCGAGCAACGACAAGTGCAAACATCGATGAATCGGCTGCTGATGTGATGGCGATGAGGATGGAATTGGAAAGAGGATTCAACTTCAGGGATTTGATCATGTCGGTAGTCGGCATTTCGGAGAAGGATTCATCGGCATTTACAAGAGGAACCGGGGCCTGATTCCTTCCTCCACCAAAAGCATGCAGGATCCGTTCAAAGACGGCATACTTTGTCCCGTCCCGTATGGCTATAAAACCAATAGGACTACGGGGATATGGCCAGTTGAGGTTGTGCCCGTACACTACTAGCGTGAGGGACGTCTGGAATCGAGCACCCATTCCCAGCAATCCCCGCGACCTCGTTGCGCAAGTAGACTTCCACGGTCCAAGCTAGCTGACTCGTCGATGGGTGTTTCGTAGCCTTAGCAAGACCAGTGTGTATCTACCGCGGAATCAGGGTCCAAATGGGCACCATGCGAGACCTCCACCTTGGAGAATGCCGTACGCTAGAGGCAAGTATGGTATCGTCCATACTTGTCAGTGTACAATAACTACAGGCCTGGCCCCTCAAGTTGAGCTTTCTAGCTCTTTTGTCTTCCATTCCACACAAAAATACTCAAAATGGCAACAATATCTGTTCCCTCGATCTTGGAGCGCATCGCAGCTGCGGGCAGGTCTTACGAAGGTGAAGAGCGTGGATCTCGTGAAACGCTCATCGAGTTGAGTCGAGATCTTATTGCGGCCCTTGAGATTCCCAGCGAATTTCTGCAAAGGAGCTTCTGGGCGGAGGTAAGTAAAACTATGCATCTGCTATTATAGTAAGCTGACTGACCCCCAAAAAGCCAGCCTTGTCGGCGCATTGCAAATTGGCTGTAGATGTCAAACTCTTCCAACATCTCAGAGATGCCGGCGATGCAGGTCTGAGCCCGTCCACACTCGCAGAGAAGACTAGCGTCGAAGGACCTCTGCTGCAGCGCATCATGTACCATCTGAACGCTATGAAGCTCGTAACATTCTCTCAAGGCAAATTCTATGCGACAGCTTTGAGCAACGGACTGGCAGCGGAAAACTATCAACAAAGCATTGACTTTTGCTACGACGTCGCCAGGCCTTCATTCAATGGTTTCCCCAAATTCTTCAAAGAGAACGGATACAAGACACCAGCGGATCTCCGAACTGGACCTTTCCAGGCCGCTCACAAGAGCGATCTGGCTTTCTTCGATTGGCTAGTCGCCACACCACCTCACCTCGCCGAGTTTGACGCTTTCATGTCTGCCTACAGAGCTGGCAAGCCCAATTGGTACGACGAAGGCTTCTATCCCGTGGAAAAACGCCTGGTTGAGGGTTTCGACTCCAGCAAAAACGAGGTTCTGCTTGTCGATGTCGGCGGTGGACGTGGCCACGACGTCACAATGTTCGCGGCTCGTCACTCTTCACACCCTGGAAAGCTAGTTTTACAGGATCGCGAGCCAGTAATTGCCAGTATCCCAGACCAGGAAAAGCTACCCTACGAATGCCAAGCGCATGACTTCTATACACCGGAACCGATCAAGGGCGCACGAGCGTACTCGCTGCACTCTATCCTGCATGACTGGGACGATGAGCGCGGCATCAAGATCTTGGAGAACCTCAAGCCTGCTTTGACACCCGGTTACTCGCGCGTACTGCTCAACGAGATTGTGGTGTCTGAGGAGCACCCTACATTAGCTGCTACGTCGATGGACATGATGATGTTGGCTCACATGTCGGTTCGAGAGCGAACAGAGGCAGATTGGAAGGCGATCATTGAGAAGGCTGGTTTGACTTTCCTCGGTGTATACACGTACCCTGGTGTAGCTGAGAGTGTCATCGAGGCTGAACTTTCTGAAGTTGCTCAGCCGTAAACTGAAGGTTGTGCACACGGACACTATTTTCTGGTTCGATGCGGAACGGTACAAGCATGAATTCGATGATGTTTAAAGTCAAGATTCAATTTCTGAGGAACTTCTCTTCTCAAACGTCAGGTGCGAATGCTTTCGCGGACGTCCTTGCATCCATGTACTACGCACTCGGCAGCGCGCAGAACGACAATAAATCACCACTACCAACCATCCATTCCTCCAACTCTTCATTGTAAGCCACTTATTCTCTAACGCACACACGACTGCCAGTAACTCCGTCACTTCTTCTTGCCCCACCCTTGCTTTTTGACGCCCGCCTGCAAGATGCCCAGAGCCAAGCCGTTGAACTGCAACATGAGCAGTCCGATTTCAGGCTTCTCAATCAAGTCCATGTGCTCGAGGATGGTACTGCTTACGATCCTTCGTAATCCAGTATCTTCTTCGACTGTAGTAGAGAATGCGTGATTCGCGGCGATGGCAAAGACCGGATCATCCCAGAAGTGCTTGCAACTCCTGCCGAACTTCTCCCTCGCTAGGTCCTTAAGACCGTCAACGTTGTACTTTTCCCCCATTTCGTACATCTTCGCATGGTCAAGCAGTTGTTCAGGTCCTCCACCAATTGCAGGTAATGGTTTAATGGTGCATTCGAGGCAATTGAAATCTTGGCAATCGAAGTTACATGATGTGCCACAAATGTGATGTGGACAGACATAAGCCTTAGTACCAGTAGAGCCACCGTACTGATAACACTCAACACAGCTGTGTGGAAAGTTGTAGTTGTATGCAGAGCCACGAAGGGTATGAGTCGGACGTGCTGGCAGTAGAGTGCGGGTCGTGTTCGTGTCTTTCTCCCCATTTAGAGGTAAAGGAGGGTCGTACTCGCCTTCGTAGAGGTATTGCACAAGAAGCTTGACCACCTCAGGTTCATCTTCCGGTAGATCAATGATTCCAGTCTGTGCTTCCTTCGCAGTGTCAGCTCGAACGTTCCTGCGATCCCCAACATGCTGCGGAAGCCTACTCACCTCTCCACCAAAGTTGACAGCACGCGCGAAGAATTCAGCTCGTTCGCACACGATGTTCTTATGGACTTTGTAGGTGTCGCTACCGCAGGTGATGGTTAGGTCTGAGTAAGCGCCGGAGGTCAACAACCTGCTGTGAGTCAGTATGATGCTCATGTTGCTTCAGGACAGCGCGGTCTGTAGGGCTTACTGCTTGACCGAGGTCAGCACCTGTTCTCGCGAAGTGCTCGCCATGGCCGAGTGATCGAGGTGTTGGGTGTAGCAAGGTTGGTGGAGAGATACAGTTGTGATGTGTGCAGCTAACAGAAGTTTCTAGTCATTGGTGCAAACGCGCAAGCGAGGTGAAGGACACGTAATGAACAATTATACTGAGAGCAGTGTTTTTTCGCAGTGATTATTGAGTCTGACTATGGGCTATTTCGCACTCAACGTCGCGATCATTCGAAAGCCTTCTGTAAACCATCTCCTCCCCACTTCGTATTCGCGCTTGATATTCGAAACGCTTTGTAAGCTTTGGCAATCAACGATGCTCACTTGTTGCACTAGCCAGATTGCTTCGCTTTGTCGAAAAGCAAGCCAAACGCGAGGCCGTTGAACTCCGTCATTAGGTCTTCCACCTCTAGCTTCTCGAGAAGACTCATGTGGTCGGACAAAGTCTTGCAGACGATGTTGCGCAGTCCTTTGTCGCGAGAGGGTGTGGTGCAGTAGACGTAGTGAGCGGATTCGGGAAACTTGGCGTCATTCCAGAACTTGTTGCAGGCGAGCTTGTACTTCTCAACGCAAAGCTACTTCAAGCCAGTGACATCGTACTTATCCGCCACCTCATACATCTTGGCGTGTACCAGAAGTTGATTGGCATCTCCTGTAACGGGAAAACATTTGTCGCACAGGAACTCGGAACAGTTTACACTGCACTGAGTGCCACAGAGGTGATGCGGACAGACCTGGCGGTAAGGCTTGCCGCTATTGTTTTTGCAACTGTACCCTTGGACATCGCTCTTAGTGCAGCTGTGCGGGTCCCTCTGAGGGCGGATACCATTGTTCGTGGTCTGGTCGATCGAGGGCAAAGCAGGGTCGTACTCAGCCTCGTACATGTACTGCAAAAGCTATTTGACGATGGGGCCTTCGTTGTCGGAAAGATCGATTTTGCTTTCTTCAGCTTCCTAAAAATCGGCATCGACATTAGGTTCTAGATTGAGATAGATTCATGCCTTACCTTTCCAGGAAATTTCATAGCTTTGGCAAACACAGCCGAGCGGCAGCAGACGATGACCTTGTGCGCGAGATACTTGTCATCGCCACAAGTGATGGCCAGATCGGAGAAATCACTCGCTCCTCGAGTGCTAGGCAAGGTTAGCCAAAGCTTGCAGCTGCGATCGCGGAATTGGGTTTACCTCTTGAGGTCTGCGAGTAGTTGCTCGCGCGATTGATCAGCCATGACGGGATGCTGTAGTATGCTAAAGGTGGCTTGATGAAGATGGTTAAGAGGTGGAAAATCTGTGGTGTGCGCGATTAGATTGAAGCTTCTTCCGGTCCAAGTGAAAGTGAAGGTGAAAGAAGGATTTTCTCAGTCGAGGAGATTAACGCATTGTGCACGAACCCATGTGAGTTTAGACCCCTCACAAAGTGAAATCGAATGTCGATAAGTCGGGTGGATATGTGTTTGTGTCGTTGGTTCTGAAGTCGACAAACAAGTCATTCCAGACCGACCAGTCGATCTCCTCTTGGTGATTTGTCGAATCTAGGTCAAGTGTCATTGCCGGCATTCCCAAGCTAGCGTTGAAATCTGCTATATTCCAGTCGGATAGATGGTTTTGATCAACCTCCATCCCACCGCTGGTGATTGGTTGTTGCGTCGGGTCCGGCGTCGAATCTGTCTCCGCGCTGCTAGTGGAGACATTGGATTGTCCAGTTGTCACGCTCGATTTCTTTGAGCGATGTTGTCGACCTCGGATAAGCTGGATGAAGTAGGGTTCACCGTTAGCTGGTACGCCCTGTGCCGCGATGTAGGCGTCCCAAGCTTTCATGGTCAGGTTACTAACGGCAATTGGAAGTGCTTTCACAGACAAGTCTGTATCGAACGATGGGTGAAAGTCGAATGTCAGCTGTATGTCTCTCCACGCTTGTTCAACCTCTGGTCCTGAAGTCCGGTATCGAAGCTCCGACAGCACGTAGACGAATGCTTTCCACTGGAAGTGCATATTGACGTGCCACATGAAGCCTTGCATTTCCCTCATGGTATACGCCAGATTTTGCGAGGAGCAGACCTGAAGTGAGAGTGTGAACAGAAGGTCCTTGTCCGCTTGCGTTTCCATCTTGCCCTGGTGTTCTGCACCACGAGCCATGAAACGCATCATGAAGATGATGGCCTTCGCCAGATGAGTACACATCAGATGCCAGGCAATGGAAGGGTCGCAATATCGCAAGAACTTTTCTTCAAAGATGCGCTCGAGCTCTTCAATAGCTTTCTCTTTTGTGCCAATATCGATGGAGCTAGTTGTCAATTTGTTCCAAATCCCGTCGAAGACGATTTTCGGAGATTCGAAGCGTTTGAAGAAATTGCCAACGTGGCATCGGATGAGGAAAAACATCATCTCGGTAGCTCTGTCAGACTCCTTTGGTAGTTCCTTCATGCCCGGGAAAAGATCGCTGTCGTTCAAATTGGCAGGCATTCTAACATCGCCCATAAGAGCGGAAGCGTTGGTGCCTGTACCGGTAGCGGCGAGCTTCTGCGAGAAACCTTCTAGCATCACAATCTGCCACCAGAGACGTCTGCGTATCTCGCCATCAAAAGCTGGGACTTTGAGCATGTCACCGTCATGGTGCAGCCCAATCCGTTGTCCGATCTTTTGCGCCATACCAGCCAACATCCAGATTATACGAGCATCAATATCTTGCAGGGACAACTGTTCTTATTTAGTATTGTGCTGTAGCAAATGTCACAGAAAAGCTTACGATAAAGAGGGTCAGAGCCTGTAGTACCATAAGGTCCGATGTTTTGAGGAAGCTTGCATTTATCAAGGCGTGCTGTGCACCCGATCTAAAGCGTTCCCTTACAGCAACTTTGGGCTCAGACATGATCGCTGTACATTCTCCGTCGCTCAATGACTCCAGTGTAATGCAATAAATTGCGAACAGAAGTGCTTCTACGTTCCGCGGTACTTGATCCAGGTTGCCGTTCGCCTCGGTTACGACTTGCTGCACCGTTGGCGCGTGGAATACTTTGACCAAAGGATTGATGTTGTCAAGGTAGCACTGCCACAGTTTGAAAGCTTGAACAGGCTGCGGGTGTAACGGCCGAAGTCCTACAGAAGATGTGGGGCTGCCGAAAAGTAGTCGTGAACCATCTGATGAGAATGCCTCAGGCGCCCAACAGATCGTCTCATCGGGCGGTTCTTCGTCCGATGTTTCGTCCAGGATCTCCCTCAAATCGCGAAATTCACTTCTGAGACTCGTCCAGATACCGTTCTCAAGATATCGAGACTTGCCATGCTCTGTCACAAGAACCCCAATTTCACTGGGATTGGGTTCTGTATGGGCTGCTCCGGGTCGACTGACATTACCTTGGCAGTTGGTAGTGGAGGAACGATCGATCTTGTCGTTCTTTTGCAGGTCCTCCCTCAAAAGACTTTCGGGGTCAATCCCAGCTTTTCTCAGTGCGTCCTCGTATATACGCAGCTTGGTTGCGGTATCCAGGTCTCGAGCACCCTTCTTCCTTCTTCGAGGCGGAGGAGGGGCCTTGTAAATGCATGGAACACGTGCTTTGGTACAATTGTTACATCCACCGGGTTTCTTGTCACACTTTACTTTTCTTTGGGCACAAAGAACACAGGAGAAGGCTTTCTGAATCTGCTGGTCGGTTGGGGATGTGGCTGAAACTTCGGGCGATGCCTCCGTTGAGATGTTTGGGGTCATCATTGCGAAAGTGTTGTCATCGAAAGATTGTGTGAGAGAGTGTTCTTCGACCTTGGCATGTCGGAAGAAGAACAGACCGGTGTGGTGGTTTGAACATGCGAGAGCTGCTGGGAGGCAGCAGGCCAGGCACCACCTTTCCTCTTTGTGCCTAGATAAACTTGCTGACTGAGCGTCCGTCCCGCCCATCCTCACCTGAGGCCTGTGTCGGCTACACGCCAGCACCTACCACCTCAAGGACTACGCGACTCAGGGGTAAACAAATCATTATGGCAGAATCCAAGTCACACGTTCATGAAGAACGGTGAGCTTCCTTTATTTATTACGATCGCCGCTGCTTATAATTATGTGCTGTTTGGTGGGTATATACTTCGATCCAATTCGCCTTTGTTTACAGAACGTTCAGAGCAGCAGCACCCGCAAGAGCGATAAGTGCAGCTCCCCCAATACCGAACTTGGCAGCAGCACCGGTGCTCTGGGGGACGGAACCGCTAGCAGTTGCAGTTGAAGCAGAGTTTGAAGCATGGCTTCCTGCAGCAGCTGTTCCAGAGGCCGAAGCACTGGCGCTTGTTCGCATGCCAGAGCTGGCAGCAGCAGTCGAGCTCTGGGATGCTGCAGAAGCGCTGGCGCTTGCGCTTGCACTGGCAGTAGCACTTGCACCACCACTCAGCAGCTCAGCGCCTTCGACGACTGTAGCAGTAATGAAAGCAACGTCGGTTCCTGAGAGAATCGCTGTCTGTGCCTCTTCGCCGGTCATCTCAGCGGTGCAGGTCATCTGGACAGCCTTCGAGTTGTAGTCGCAGCCATAGCTCATCGAGAAGGATTCGCCCGTCATGGTAGCCTCGTAACGAGTGCCGCTGATGATCTGAACGCTGGCGCCGGTGCCCCAGCCGCATTCGTCTGCAGCAGTGTCGGTAGGGCAAGCCATGAGTGCGGCTGTAGTCGAGGGGTTCGCGGACTGGACGGTCGCAACAGGTTGAACGCCATCGTAGCCTAGAATATAGATTAGACCAGGCCTCCAACGTTGTAGGATTGTGGATACGAACCTCCGGGGAAGACGAACGACAAGACGTCGTCTGCAAGGGCAGCACCAGCAAGGAAGGGAAGGATTGCAATAGAGTGGCGCATGTTGGACGATCTGCACTAATTCTCCGGATACGAATATAGTTCGAAGGAGAGGGTGAAAGTTTTCGAGAACGTGAAAGCGAGTGACGTCGAAAAGAGGATACAATCACAACACAACGAGCGAAAGAATGACTGGCGGATGAGGCTTGAGAACGTCGCGCTTTCTTCGGTATGGGCGACGCTTGCTTTTATCGTCTCCTGAAGCGCGAAGCCTGTCTTGAGGCTTGATGGGGACGCCTGAAACCTAGAGCCGAAATCTTCTAGTCCCTGCGCTGGATCGTCAGAGCTCCGCGCGAAATCATGTGAACGGAAGCAGTGCACGAATGACAGTCTCGGCATGAACGTCTAGACGGACCAGCGCGACTCGTGTGACAATCTCGACTGGCTAAACGCCAGGCAGCACTGCGAAATGGCATGGCTCCAAAGGCTGTCGGCGAGATTTTAATGTTATTCCCGAGCCGCCAAAGATGTCGTGAGCTAGCGGCAGTAGCACAATCTCGACATTCATTTCATACACTTCACCGATAGCTGGACGTAGCGATATTGCGCTGTCAGGAGCCTATCAGCTTTATCTGACCCTGCGAAAAGCGTCCTGACGAGGGTGTTGGGGAGGGTGGTGAAAGGAGAGCCCGCTGGGCCGGAATGACTACGGGCGCTAGCTTAGCTGTCAGGTACCATGAAAACAAGCCTTTGGCAGTACGATGTCATCAAACCCAAAAGCTTCACCAACACTTGATCTGCCCTTTATATTTGGTAACCTGGGTAAAGCACAAGCGAATGTGCTTGCTCTCCACTAACTGCCAAACCGCCGAACCGAAGGCTGCCATTGCTGCCATGAAGCCTGAAAACCCTCCCAAAACCTGCTAGCTGTAGGCAGTAAACCATTTTGTCCAATCACGCCCGCCACCAGCCTAAAATGCACGGAACCAAGTATCGAATCGCACCAAAAATGGATCTGACGCGCTGGGGGCCTCACTCCTCATGTTGTTTAGGGCTGACCGGTCAACGACCCGCCACACGATAAAGGCTCATCAACTCCACTGATGTACATCACTTCTCGCATGTACAGGAAATCGTTCGGCCCTTCGAGAATCAGACTCTGATCTACCACCTTTGTTCCTCGAAAATTTTGCGTATATTCCCGCAAAACAACTCGCTGTGCCGTCACTTAGCTCGTACCAATGCCGTTCCCTCTCGCATCCATCCCCAGAGATGCGTCGCCCCGTCTCAGGGGTTTGCAGATCTGCCAACTAAGCATCATCGGTCTTACGGGCGTCTGTACCCTCCTCGCTGCCGTCGTCCCATACAAGCACAAGGCTTTCACTTTCTCGCTCCTTTACAGCCTGATTTTGACATCCATCACCTCTGGCATCCTTATCAACAAGGAGCAGAAGGCTGGTTTGGCAGGCACCTTGACCAAGGATAGGTATGCCAAGTACCAGCTTTGGAAGCTCCTTGCTGGCTTTGCCATGTACTTCATTGGCTTCATTGGCTTTGTCGCGTCGCCTGGCGGTAATGAGCACCAGAAGGGTAATGAGCAGGGACTGTGGCTCAATGGTGTGAAGTGCACCTCACTGCACTCTTCCATCATCTGGTTGAACGTCTTCAACTGGTAAGTTCTATCACATTAGATTTTCGGGTCCAACACTGACACTGTCCCAGGATCTTCATGTGGGCCAGTCTGTTCTACTCTTGCTGTATGTCCAAGCGTGAGACTGGTCAGATCCGCCTTGAGGGTGAGGAGGCACAGATCTCACTGGGCCAGGACCAGACCACCGATGATGAGGCGTACGCCAGGCGTCTGCAGGCCCAAGACCCCAACTGGCAGGGTTAAATGTGAACGCGTGTAGGGTGCCCGAGCACTGCAATCGAGGATACCATTGAGGCAAGGAAGGCTCTTAGATGAGCTGTGAATTGGGTAAATCATAGGGATAGTCAGTTGGACTTCACGGGATAAGTTTTGAGACCAAGATGAGATGTTAGTATTCCATGCTCAGTGCATATATAATTTACACCGACAAAGTAGAATGTAAATGTTATGCTGCTACACCAGTTCTTTGAACAACTTGTGTGCCGTCTGCTTGCGACCATCGCGTGAGATGGTGGACACTGCATGATACGCTGATACTTTACAGGAGATTCCTACTACTATCTCACGTCCACACAACTACGTTCTCAACCATCAATACGACCTTTACAGCACAAAAGCTGCAACCCCAAACACTCCAGCAAAAGCGAATGGCACTTTAGCGGCAACAGCAGCACCCGTGAACGCCGGCAAGTCTGAAGAGGTGGTCGATGTGGGACCGCCCGAAGGCACAGGTACAAAGGGCGCGGAGGTGCCAGTGGGATAAGGTGGAAGGACACCTGGAACTGAGGTCGGCTTGGGCGATGGCCTGGAAACGATGATCGTGTCAACGAAAGAAGGCAGTGGGACGTAGTCAGATGGTAGAAGCGAGGATGGTAGATTAGGTACGTCGTCAGTGGCACGAGTGGATGCTAGTAGTGTTAGTAGAATAGCTAGAGGGTGTAAGATCAAGGGCCACTAACCTGAGTACTCAGAAGCGCTTAAACTCGCAGTAGGATACTCAGGCGCATCGATAGCATAAGGCTGTGTTTCAATTGGAGCATTGTATTCGGGCGAGGATGAAGCCTCAGGCGCAGCGGGAGCCTCGACGGGGAACCCGGCAGCAGCACAAAGACCAGAAAGTACCTCGATGGTCTTAGCCTGGTCGGCAGCATCGGTACAAGCAGTCTGAACACAAGGCGTAACGACGGGTGTGAGCTTGTCGGCCTTCTGGCACGAGCATGCAAAGTCGGTGAGTTCGCATTGTAGGCCGCCGATGGCGCTGGCGAGACACTGAAGAGAGCATGATGGAAGGTCAGTGATGGTCTGAGCAGCGACCAGAGCTGTAAAAGCGGCGAAGGCGATCGTGTTTTTCATTGTGGTGTTCTTGGTCCGGTTCAGTAAAGACTGGGTGTGGAAGAAGCAAACAAACTTAAGAAGGTACGAAGAAGTGGGAGACGATGTATCTGTTTATATCACAACTGCAGCAGGGTACCTGTTCATCCCAGCGGTCTCACCCAATGTATTGCCTGCACCCTCAGCTCTTACTGTCAGCCATACAGCGATCAGCGCACGGAGATTAACGCCCCAAAGAAGCAGGCGGTTCGTGCCGAAGATCTGCTTCCAAATGTGGAACACAACGTTCTCGTGATCGCCACCAATCAGTGTCTTGTGTTGTGCAACTTCGACCACATTGAAGACTCAGCCCGGAGTGTCGTGTAAGGAGGTACCAAGACCTGTACATTGCGACGGGAATTGGTTGGTTGCGGCGCGGTCATTGACGAGGGTTCCGAGGTGATACGATACGCACGTGAATTCTAACCTATTGTGCATTGCATACAATGTCTTGCACAAAGTGCGGAGAACGAAAACGTGGGGCTGAGGATAGTAATTCGTACCACATTGACTACTTCAATCGTTGGATAGGGTTTAGCTTCTCGACTCTTTCCAGCGCAGCGCGCAGCGGACGAAAGGAATTGCGAAGTTCTTTCGCCCTCGAAGTTGGAAGTACGGATAGCTGCAAAATGGCGATCAGTTTGTTCTTCACATACACGCTAAGTTGGCAACGGCTGAAGAAGTTTTTGCCGAGCGTTGTTTGCGACAGGCTATATGAAACGGCATGTGTATCCTCCTCGTTTCTGGCATACCAAAATGTTTGCAGATAAAGATAATCGATGCAAATCATTAGAAAGGGTCTCAAGATTGCGCGCCTGTGTGTACTTGTGTGAGAATAGTGCCTTTTAGAGGTGTCTTCTCGCGGAATCGGGTCTCGCGAATGTCGTTACATCGTTAGGTCGTGAGTAAGTGGGTATCGATACTGGGGTGGACGCTGATTGATAGCAACTTTGGCTTCATATGACACGTCCCCGTTAAGTTGGTCGCAAGATTGCTGGTGCTGGGCGAATCAAGAACGCCTCGTCATTGGTAGACGGTCCTGTCTGTACATTCCGGACACTGGAAGCATCTCGATGTTCATCCGAACTCCGTGTCCATGCAACATCGTGCCAGGTCACGCTATCAGCGTAACTGATGATGCTCGAATCATCGTAGATCTCACATTCGGCTTGGTGAGGTTGTTGCGTCTGGGGAGCCCGCGCGGGTCCACTTTGGACTCGAAACTCCTCAGTCTTCAAGATCTCGTTGTTCGCGAATATCAGCGTAGGTTCGTCTCGGCTGAATACACTTTTCAGCATGGAAAGTGTTTGTCGGCTTGGGGGTAGGTTGTCTTCGTCATGCGAACGGCAGTTGAACGAATTACGAGATCCTGGAACGACGAACAGATCGCTGTTTCGCGAACGATCCATGGCGATCTTTTTGATCAGGTGGGCCATAGACATCTCAATGTTCAGTTTGACGAGGTATGCCAATGGATGAAAGATAGCGTAGCTACAAGAACTTGTCAGTGCATGAACAGCAACCTGACGGTACCTGCATGCAGGCGTCCAGGCGACTTACACAAATCCATTCGGTATCCACATTGCGGCTATGATCATGACATCCATAAGCAGTGATATAACAATCATGTGCTGGTTGAACTGCACGAGCTTGTTGTACTTCTCAAGACCATTCTTGACCAGATTTTGTCTGACCACCCGCATAAAATAAAAGTTCAGGAAGCCATCGGTGCACAGATACAACACCTTCTCAATGCGATCCCAAATATTATTTATGCGTATCCATCTGTTATGTTAGCTGAGCGATGACTGCAAGTAGCGTGATCGCTTCTTACCGGGAACTAATCTGGAGACGAGCAGGCATCCATATGCAGAATACGCTGATATTGATTAACGTGACCACGAGGGCAGTACCGATCATGAGAATGCGGCCTTTTCGCCGGTCAGCCAAGATGATGCGCACTCGATTTATGATAATTTGGAGTAGCAGTTGCACCTGAATTGACCAGTTCAGCACTACTGCGATTAGCAACCGGTCTTCTCATACAGACCGGTAAAGCAACTTACATATTGACATATAAAACCAGAAGCTTGGACGAATGACTTTCAGGAGGTACAGCAGACATTCAATTCCAATCACAACGGAAGCGGCCAGCTCCAGCCAGATCATCCAAATATAGGCACTTCTCCATGGCTTCCGACATGCTCTTGTTTGCCTGGAGGCAATGTATGCTGCAGAAACAGCGAATATGTTCGCAAGACCGAAGACAGTTCCGGCCACGATGAGGTCTCGATAGCTGACAGGTTGAATGTAGTAGTCGTCACGAATGAAAGGGCCCCATGCCGTGAAGGTTGGGTCTGGATTGTACTCTACACCTAAGCCCATGATAGCGATCTTTGGTAGGTGTGTAGGTTACATGCGCCACTACAACACTTGGTGTGGATATGATGGTAAGAATTGACAACTAGAATGTGAGGGGTGAAAGGCCAACACGTACTGCAAGTATGCTCGAAGAGAGTTCTTGAACTTAGATGCAAAATCAGAACCCAGACCGATGACGCTACCCCACGATCTGCGTTTGTGCATATCTAGTCTTGCTCTGGTAGGGCCGAATCAGAGGGTGAGACGGGACGGCTTCACACCGCCGGAACTATTCAGCCATCGAACTGGTGGAGCCATGTTAGCTCTTGGTCCTTCACCGCTACTACAGAGATACTCTTCCCCAGTGTTTCCAAAAGTTCACGCATGCGTCAGTTTGCATCCGAGTGCATACTCTTACAATACAGTGTCTCACGCCTGTTAGTCTTGCATACGCCTTCTTCTCGCCATCCGACAATGGTTTCTAACCTCGTCCGAACGATAAGACGCAGCAGCAGTGTGACACCCAAGACTGACCGACGCGCTCTTTGTCGACGTGATTATGCATCTAGAGTAACAGAGTGGTGTGTTTTGGTTGCTTGCAATCGTCGTCCTCCAAATGCATGTATGAAGGTCGATCGACGCTGTCTCGGCCTGTCATCCACTCATTATTGTCGGCCGTAACTCCGACTCGTCGACCACCGCAGCCACTACACCCGTGAAGGCGAGGCAAACCGAACCGTTATTTCCCACGACGTTATCGACTCACGTCACGGCATCCGCGAATCTTCCGTCGCAGGTTCATCAAATAATTATCAAATGTTCCGTTCTACAGATATTTGCCTGATGTTGTCTATCTTGTACATTAGTCCCCTCGTGCAGAAAGCGCAAAACTGGATTTTTTCTACAACTGTGTGTGTGTATGTCTGTGTGTATGAAATTGGCAGTCGAACTCTCAGTAATAAGACCGTCTTCATTCCATGTATTGGTCGCTTTAGGTGCTGACTGCAGGGCCTGTCACCTCATGTCAACCGTTGTCGTTGGCCTTGATACTTATTTGATGAACCTGCG
>Ga0068621_1000030_pt1 | contig 15700 bp, 14 predicted proteins | sample InSIn5SAF170_FD_77485 | JGI IMG/M metagenome (GOLD analysis project Ga0068621, IMG submission 77485) | Clean room microbial communities from NASA Spacecraft Assembly Facility at Jet Propulsion Laboratory, Pasadena, California, USA -... ... | reverse complement strand
GTATAGCGGAGAGCGTAATCCATAGCAGCTGTAGCCATGGTGGAATCCAAACACATAGATGCATTTCTAGAACCTTTGCTTTGACCTCGCTTGTAGCTCTGAGCAGCAGCCCGAAATTCCAAGACGTTGGCGGCAACTCGAGGCTCACCATGCTTACAATCTAGTGTTTGTGGCGTGGACGTAATTAGTGTTGATGGAGTTGGTGTTGCAAAATCACTGCTTTCGGAGGTTGGCTGTAGAGTAGCTTGGATCAACTCCCGTGTGATTCGATTAACTACTGGCGATGCAGGCAGCTCATGCACCTCTTGAGATTGACCAGGGGACATAGGTGACATAGCATCGATGGCGACAGCAATGTCCTCAACAACTGGCGATTCGGGTCCACGTTGCTCCTCCAATAGAGTTTGTATTCGCTGGACGAAACCCATTGACGGTGGAGTTGTAAGTGTGCTAGTATATGCTGCATCCTTGATTGTCGTTTCGAACTGCTCACTATAGTCATAATATGTTGGCATGGTGGCGGAAGCAGTGGAGGCACGTCGAGATGAGCTGCGAATGTTTGGTGCAATTGTCGGCTCCATGATATATGCCGCAGGTGGATTCGCAGGTGTAGGTGGGGTTGAAGATGGCGGGTCCGAAGATTGCGGAGTCGATTGAGCGACCGTACGGTTTGTGGGTGTCATCAGAAGAGCTGGGTGATCTGAGGCCGATGGCGTGCCCTGACGAGAAGCTGGCAAGGAAGGAGGGTACATTCCTGGCACGTACTCTAGTGACCCAGGTGAGGTCACAATGGGCGATGAGCGATCTCGTGGGCCGTGATACTTCTGTCGGGGGGGGTATTGGGGGCGGCAGAATTGACCCATAGCTGTGAAAGCTACCTTGAGTACCGTGGGCGCCATGGGCTTTTCGTAGTCCTGAGCCTGGTCGATTGTGGCTCTGATATGCTCGGGATACCATACCACCAGTGATATCACTTACCGCAGGCGAGGCTGGGCGGTACCCTGGACGGATGGGACGTGAGAGATGTCGGTAAGGCGACCTTGGTCGACTCAGAGGTTCATGCCCACGAAGACTTGATAGAGAGCGGTAGTTTGCAAGACCCCCATATCGGTGCACGGAGTTCGTAAGAGACAATGAGCGACCGCCACTGTCACGGAAGCGCGGTTGCGGCGGAGGCAATGAAGCAGGATCAGACATGTTTCCCAGACTCGCGGGTGGCATGGTGTCAAGATAATGCTGTGCAGCGGCGATGTTGCTGTAATTGCTTGTCATCGACAAACGACGTCCACCCGAAGATATTGAAGGCCACGCGTAATGAGACTTCTGGCCTGAGGCTGGTCGGGAGTGCTGGGATCTCGAGCTACCTGTGGACAAGCGAGATGTAATGCCGCTCTGCCTGTTGCTGTTGCGCATCTGAGCTGAAAAACGAGGACCAGGCATGACAAGACTGTCTGTTCCCAATTCTGTAGAGCTCTTGAGCATGCTCATGACGCCAGGCGCGGAAGTCAACATGTCGGTTTTGACCATGGTTGTTGGCGGGAGAGGCTTCGGTGGATCACGAGAAGCAGCTGAAACATTGGACGCTTTGCTCTGCCCAATCCTGTTGGCATTTTTATCGGTCACGGGCATCGCGTTGGTGGTAGTAGTGGAAGGATGCAAAATAAGAGCGAACGCATGAGAAGAGACGGTCCCAAAAAAGTCCAATTCGCCAAAGAAGCGTTATGCCAAACGTATTGGATTTGATTCTTGAAGGGACAAATCTCAGGTCGCTGCGAGCAAGTTGGTCTTGACCTGTGGATCTCATCACCTCTGATGGCAGGTGCTTTGGAGGCATTGTCAAAAATGATACTGGAAAGGAAGGCGCGTTCGGATAAAATTAGCGTATCTGTTAACAGAGGCATAAAACCATGTGGTATCATATCGTAAATCGTACAAATCATGAGATGTTAAAAAAATCCCAAACGTCTGGCAGTTGGTGTGTTGAGTATCGCTACGACCTTATGGCGCAGCTTCCGTATGCACGATGACTGCCCCTCCTACTTGGAGGCAGCTGTTCGAGGCATTCATACGTGCCTAGAGCTGCGATCGCGGGTTGAATGTTTGTTTGTCCCGCAAATGACACATGTACCGTAGAATTCTCCTCTAGCAACTGATATGCTAAGGGAATCTCATCTTGGTCCACTCGACGACTTGGAGTTGGGTTGCAAGGTTCTTGGCTTCGGTACATAGGGTTTGCCGAGCGGTTTATCCCTTGTATCTCTCGCAATTGGCATAGGTGTCGGCGGGGCAGCGTGATACATCTGTGGTGGTGTTTCCCACTTCAGGCTGTGCGTGAGCGGGTACAAGCCTTTGACATCCTTGGCAAGTTGTATCAGCATGTTGCGCTGCCAACCCATCTCAGCGGTCATCCACATGTTATGTCTCTCAGCCGCCTTGCGATTATCGTCGTGGAACGTTGCTGAGGTCGACCGCCACTTCTCTTCTCGGGCATCGTGGGCCTGACCTGCCACTCTCCGGCACTCCTCGACCCACTTAATTTGCGCTGAGATGTTGCTGAATTTGGTCATGATGCGCTCGAATTCTGGCTGCTCTAGCCCACCTTCGGCGTCATCGTTGTTGTTTGGTGGTAGTGGTGGAGGCGACGGCAGCGCGTCATCTATCCTGGCGCGTTTCGAGGGCGATACAGGCGCGTCATCAGTCTCCTCCGTCTGATCGACCTTGCGCTTTTCCGCTGGATTACTGCTGCTGCCGCCTGTACCTGTGTTGTCAATGCGCACCTTCAGATTCGAGGGCTCTGCGCTGTCCTCGTTGAGCAGCTTGATTGTGTACGATTCCCTGCCCTCGATGCGCAATGTAATGTCGCCTTGCATGAAGATTTTGGTGTCCGCCCTCTCCTCCAGCAAGCCCATTACGTCCACCAGCATGTTCTTGAGGCTCCGGCCAGCGAAAACAACCAATTGCGCATCCGACGGCTTCTCGTTCGGCTTCGTAGTCGCGCTTTCGTCCGTGGGCGTACCGTACGTGGAGTCATCTGGCGAACCATGCGCCGACTCATCCTGCGGCGACTTCATGATCGATCAATTGCGTTATTGTCTTATACAAGACTGGAGATTTCGCTGAATGTTTCTGGCGCATTGACATTGGTGATCGCTATGTTGCGATCTCGCAATCCGCAATTGGTCGTTGCGGATATGAATAGAATCCGCCCGCCGCGAATGAGGACAGCTGCACCCATGTGTGGGCCGTTCCTTTAGGCAAGAGCTAAGCTCATTTGACTGGTATCAGTTTTAGTGGCTCGGAGCTTTTCCATCGTGAGGAAGCGCAAAGGGCTGATTGAGTACGTTAATAAGTCTGCGAGGCCCGCTCTTCGACTAACGAAGCTTCAACAAGCTATGTACAAACTGCTGACGACTTTTTGACCAAAGATTTGCGATGTCGCGCAGCGTTCTAGACACCTTTCTATCGCATGATCAAAAGGATCGATTGAAGGCGCCATGACCCTTCCAGAGCGCCATCGCTGCATCAGACCCAGTTCTAAGCTCTCCTGACGAACCCTGCGCGCCGTTGCGTGAGTAGCCTCCGTACCAGATGAGGCAGAGATGTTCTTCATCACTCGACGCAGGAGACGTGGCTTTCACTTGCTGCCACTGAAGTCAATCGTTGTTTGACCATAACGACTCTTTTGCAAGCTCGTGTCTATTGTTTCTGTCTTATCCTCATACAAACTATTCCTATCTCCACAGATCTACTCCAACATTGTCAGCACTACCATACGCCTCCCCCTGGACGCAAACTACTGTTCTAGTCTCGATTCTTCATGACTCAAATCTAAGGTCCCAGCATCCGGCTGAAGAACGGGGAATGAGGACGTGGATCATTTTCTGCCCACTTTGTTCTTCTTCGTGCAGGACGTCCAAATTCTATTTTGCATGCCTCCAGTCACTCCTTATGTTTGTATGATTTCATAGAGTAGGCTGTGGATCAGCCATTTCCACTCGTTTCACGGCACGAAACATAAACAATGTCTGAAGTGGAGAAGACGCAAGAGCAGTTGAAGGCGGCTCTCATGGCCGCCCAGGGTGGTGAACCGCGTACAGTCAGCCGGACAGATGTCTCCAGATCGCCACGGCCTGGAGCACCACGACATCCTATACGGTCCATGCAAGGACCCTTCGAAGAATCAATTGAAGATGCGAGCAACCCGCCGGACACGAGAGCGCAAGAAGACTTCAACAAACTAGATCCACGAAAACGGAGGCAAAGACTGCTGGATGCAGACTCAACGAATGGCACATACAACGAGCAATGGCGCACAAGAGCGTCGACAGCGAAGTTCCACCCGCTTACCAAGATCATCTCACAGATTGCTTTTGGGGTCCATTTGCTGCACCAGCAATTGGCGAAGTCGGACGAAGAGGTGGTCAAGATTCTACAAAAACATGTCGACGACGTGGACAATTTTGTCCAACGCGCAGAAGAGGATCTCGACCTTGCCATATCAGACGTTCGGGAGCGTATAAACTATCTAAAGCTACCACTCGAGCACACCGGTGTCTTTGATGTTATGCTGGACGACAGAGCATTCAGAAATCAGATTGTGGAGGGCAATGAGAAGATAGAGAAGGTGGTTGATGCGACAGCGGGACTTGTCAAGGACTTGCAGGTAGACGTGCAAAAGGGCATGGAGTCTACCATTGATTTCGGTAAATACCTCGACGACATTGCGGATAATTGGCCACAAAACGATCGTGGCTCGATAGATATATTTCGCACGATGCAGGCAAATGTTGAGGGCTGGGTGCAGTGCATGAGTACCTTGCAGATGAAGGGAAACGGTCTCAGCGTTGCAGTCGTTCAGCTTGGTAGCATATTGAATGAGATGGCAAAGCGGGCTGGATCAGCGAGTCGTCGCGAGCAGGTAGGTCTATCATAATGACGCAATTGGAACGAACTGACAAACTTTCACAGAGGAGAGCAGAACGTGTTGCCAATGGTAGCGGTGGGAGCAGGTCTCGAACTTCTTCATCACATGGACATTCGCACAGTTCTGCGAGGTCTGAACGACGGCGATCCCATAAACCGTTACCGCAAGACCCAGACTCTGTCGTGCAAGTTGTGGAAGCCACATTGCCGGGCGCAAAATTGCATAGGGAATCCACGCGGGAAAAGTCGTACAATGAACCGCGTCAGGTTCCTCGAGCACCCAGGTCTGTTGCAACCTCAGTGAGATCAGGAAAATCTGCGAGGCCCATGAAATCGACACGAGACGCGAAGAAGCCTGCACCAATACAGATCGACAAAGTACCTGCGCTCAAGAAGACGGACACGCTAAAGTCGGAAACCATGAAGAACTTCAAACTGCCTGATTTTGCAAGCGTGTTCCGATTCCATGCATCCTCCGCTCCCTCTGCAAGCGCTTCAGTGGCTCCATCACCGCTGGGTTCGCCCGGACTATCACCTCCCACCTTTCCACACTCTCAAACTGTGTCTCCAGTACACACACCAAGATCATCCTCATTGTCCGTGGCACGCAAACCTATACCTATTGCCAGAATCCCCACTGAGCCTGTGGAGATGGAGGCCAACTCGAATGCAATTTTCGAACTTGACAGCACTCCCCAAGCAACACTGACAGAAGCACGTTCAAGACTCCGGGAACAACAATCACAAGAAGCACTTTCAGCAAGCAGATTGCAATCACCAGTCGCGGAAGGGTCAAACGAAGTTGTCTCTCCCTCCACTAAAACAGGAGAGCCACCTGATTCAGCTTACGCATCAAGTCCCGAGCCAGCAGTGGTGAAGTATTTCTCACCACCAGTCCTTGTCGAAGAAGACTCGCCGTCGACGGAATCTTCGACTGCGCCAATAAAGCATTTCTCGCCTCCAGCTCTTGTCGAGCCGACCGAGGCAAGACCAACCACATCGCCTAGTCCACGACCCCCTGCAATTGGTGCTCTAGGCATCTTTCCATCTGCTTCACTGACGAGTCTTCCTTCCATGGTGACAGTGGAACAAGATCGCCAGTCAGATAAGATGAGTGTCTCCTCGCTCAATCTCACAGCATTGCCTGCTTTATCATCGCCACCTCTCAGCAAGGCCACTACTGGGCCAGCGGCTAGCAACACGACCGCACCGAAAGAGCCATCACGATTACGACATGGGTCTGTGCCCACTGTTTTACCGACTTTGAAGAAGCGAACGAGCTTGTCAGCCTTGAAGAAATTCTTCACGCGACGAACGGCGAGCACGGGTCCAGGTGATAGAGTACAGATGGTTGAGGAGGAGGACAACCAGAAGAGCAAAGACATGGACAAGGAGAATAAGGCACCTATCACAGCTGTTACGGAGAAGAAAGAGCCGGCTCCCACCGAGCCGATCGAGTTACCTGGCTGAACTAGATGCGTCGCAACAAGCAGTCAATTCCCGAACACACAAAAGCCACACATAGCGATAGTTGGCATGATTTGTTGATGTGGCATAGCATGGCACTGGCGCACGGTTCTGTATGTTGAATTTTCGATATGTATTATACCATTTTTAGGACATGTGATGATGGGTCGAGCGGAATACATTATCTTTCGCAAGGCGACACGATAGGCCAGAATCCCTCTGGGATCCTAAAACTTGTGATCTTGGGTGCCATGGCGTGGAAATAGATGAAGAACACTTTGCTATCCTACTTCAGATCAGTTACCTGGCGATTAGATCCAGATTCTCGTTTGCGCACAAACCATAGATCGCTCTGTCTATTAAGAGGACTTTTCAGTCTGCAATTCTTGCTCATGCTTTCTTCTAATTTATTCTGCACATTCTCTGATCCCGCATTAACTGGCCTCTGTTCGACGACAGCATGATAGAACTTCTGAACTTAATGTGGGGCTAATTAAATTGCTTCAGTTCATTGGTTTTTTCCATAACCAGGAACATCAGATATCTACTGTCTCGACAAGCAATTGAAATGCTTAAGTACCCCCGAGAGCCATTCTGACACTCACTATCGTGTCTTCCCATCGAGAGCACGCGAGGTGAGTGGTGTGTGGAGAAGTTGCTGTGTCTAAAGTCTGATTTATGTATTATAAAACAAAACATGCAAATCTTACTTGTTAGGCGTGTGACGATATTGAACGGATTGATTCCTTGCCTTTTACCAGAAATCACCGAGTATCGCGCACTTCACGCCATTAAAGAATCTTTGGAACTCACCCATTGCGGGTTAAAGCATTAGCTTTTTGCCCTTTTTGTGTGAAGTCCTCCTATACCGGACGATTGGAGGGAGTGCAGTTAACGCTAGCCAATTAGCACGCTTCCTGGACTTCCCCTGGAGTGGCTGCAGGTAGGTGTATTTTTAATCGTTCCTTTTGCTTTTCCGCAGGTGCTGGTGCCACACGGGGACTCGATGGACTTAATTAATTAGCTCCCAGGTTCGATTCGTGCAGGCAAGTCGTGCATTTATGACGACAGCTATCGCCAATGTGCCCAACTCAGCTCCAACGCACTTTCGTCTGATCAGATCGCAATCGCAATCGCACTGCATAGTCGGCGATAGCTTAGCGATGCCTCCGCAATCAAGATTTCTTTTTATTTCGAGACTAGAAAAGGCCCTTCATGGCCGGTGAAGATGATGCCGATGTGCACAATGCCATCCCCAGCGTGAAGGACTCCGAGCTCACCACCAGCACGTCTGCCTCAGAACAGCCTTCGCGCGAGACAACCCCGCCACCGCTGCCGCCTCGCAGGCCCCTTCAGAGAACGTTTGATAGCCCTTCACAGTCCCTACGGGTCAGCCCGTCACGACCTAGCACCAGTGCATCGATACGGCCCACGCTGCAGAGCAAGGCAACCACCGCGCTCTCCCTCGCGGACATACATGTGCAATCTCGCGGACATGACGAGGCACGGACGCCAGCAAACCGGCAGATCAGCCTGGCTGGGTTGAGATTCGGCATAGGAATGGGCAGAAGTCGCAGCACGAGCGAAGGAGACGACTCGTACAGTGTGCGCAGCTATGCGCCAACACTAGAGCCAGGCGATGGTGGAGAGAGCATGCTCGGTGATGTGCTACAGGAGAACACAGGAGCTGGTCTGAAGCCAATGACGCCTGCTGCTGCGAATACTACAGTGGAGCCACAGGTGTTCTTCCCAGAGGATCCGCAATTTGACGATGCGTTTGACGCTGAATTCAACGAGCTGGACGATCTCACTTCGGACGGACTGAATGAAACAGCCGTTATAAACCAGTGGAAATCCAAGCTTAAGCACTACATGATCTTGTCTAATGCTGGCAAGCCCATTTGGTCCCGTCACGGCACTGACACGCTCATCACATCCTACATTGGCATCATTCAAACGCTCATTTCATTCTACCAGGACAGCGCTGAGAATCTTCGTGCTTTTACCGCTGGAGGCGTTAGGTTCGTTGTGCTCTCACGCTCCTCCCTGAACCTGGTCACCATTTCGAAGATAGGTGAGAGCGATGCACAGTTGCGTGCCCAGCTTGAAGCGCTGTATATGCAGATCTTATCAACCCTCACATTGCCAGTCATGGAGCGAATGTTCCGCGCGCGTGCATCTACTGACTTGCGCCGGCCCTTGCAGGGCACAGAATCTCTGCTATCTGCCCTTGCTGACGGCTTCACTCGTGGCTCTCCTTCCACTCTTCTAGGTGCACTAGAATGTCTGAAGCTGCGAAAAGCTCATCGCAACACCATCAATAATTCCTTGCTCAAGACACGCACACCCGCCCTTCTCTACGGACTCCTTGTTGCTGGCGGTAGACTTGTCAGCGTTGTGCGTCCTCGCAAACACAGTCTCCATCCGGGTGACCTGCATCTCATTTTCAACATGCTGTTCGAGGCTGGCGGGGTCAAAGCAGGTGAAGGCGAGAATTGGGTCCCGCTGTGTTTGCCTGGTTTCAACAATACCGGTTATCTGTACATGTATGTCAGCTTCCTGAATCTGGACAATCCCTTTGAAGAGGTCACGGAACGACCGAGGAGTAAAGAGGGAGAACTGGGAATGGGTGAGGAGGAAGTGGCGATTCTACTGATCAGTGCTGAGAGGGAAGGGTTCTATGAAATGCGTGGGATGCGCGACGAGCTGGTCAAGGTTCGTGTACATTTCGTACAGCCTCTCCCAGGCACAATCTTTTTCCAAACTAATAGATGTGGCCGGCTAACATCCAAGACAGCTCCTCCACAAGAACCACTCCCTAAACTTCATCCGTACGGCCATCCATGCAGGCCGACAATCCTGCTCTTCCATGCTCAGCCCCACCACTAATCAAACAGCCACTCCTATAGCCCACTTCCTCTACAAATCCCGAGGCAATGTCCAATTTGTCATGCCCTCCTTCTCTCCCCACTTCCCAACAACATTGGCACGCCGCAAATTGCTCACTCTATACACGCATCTACAAGCTGCATTACACGCCTCGTCTGCTGCCGGCGGCAGACCAAAAATACACTATGCCACAGCGACCACACATAGTTGTTTGGCGTGGAGCACGCCTGTATTCGAGCTGTACCTTGTAGCGGGTAGAGGGATTGAAAGGAGTGTTTTGGCAGGCGCGGCGAATGAAGTTGTTAGATGGGTTCGGAGAGAAGAGGAGCGTGTCTTCATCATAGGAGGCGCAGTGTTCTGAACAATAAGGTCACTAGCATCCAATATGTAATTGAGCAGCTGATTAATCCGCAGTGGATGAGTTCCAAAGATTCTTTAATGGCGTGAAGTGCGCGAAGGAATAAAGATCACGAAAGCAGTTCTTGCATTCAATATTGAGTCAGACTTTTGTATTCATCTAAGGTAGAACCTGCTCATGTTTGTATGTGGCATCGTTCTTTGGTATCTCAAGCATTGCAATATAATCAAACATAAAAAGAAAAGCCAGCCATTTAGTGACCACCAATTTGACCCTTGGGGATTGGTCGAACCCAGGCAAGCAGAAGATTGACTCCAATGATAAGTGCGCCAATGATCCAGATGGCCTTGGGGAAGTCTTGGGTGCCCTTTGGTGTCAGGTTGAATCTGAAGATGAGAGCAAAGACAATGCCACCAAGGTTGCCGCAAGCACCGGTGAATCCGGAGACCACACCGTTCGATGCAGGGAAGACATGCGGCACATAGGCGAAGTTCAAGCCGTTGGAGCCGTCCATGAAGAAAGCCATGCCAGCGATCAGCCCGAACATGGTGCTCGTGTTGTGGGAATCAAGCTTGCCGATGATGAGGAGGAAGACACCTGTGATGGTGACGTAGGTGTGAAGGAGCACGCGCTTCGACCATACACTGTTTGTCTTCTTGTAGATCAGATCAGCTACAACACCACCGAGTGGACGGAATGCAGCGTTGAGGAGACCAAACATGGCAGCCCAGTTTCCGTTCTCTTGCTGCGACAGTTGCGGGAAGTTCTTCTTGTAGTAGTTGCCCAGAATGCTGTTGATAGCGAGCTCACCGCCGAAAGAGCAGAAGTAGCACGCGCCACAGACGAGCACCTGCAGCGAGAAGCAGACCTTGACAATCTCGCGAAGAGTGGGCTTCTGGATGACCTCGCCCTTGGCAGCTTCCATCATTTGCTCGGCGCCGATGTGTGCCTCGTTGTCGGCATAGTACTTCTCCGCTTGGCCAACCTTGACGTCTTTGTTGGAGCCAACATCGCTGCTTGAGCCGCTGGAAGCGCCTGGAACGTTGACAATGGCACCTTCGCTAACGCTATGAGCGCGGAAATTAGCTTGTGTGGCAGCCTCGCGCTCCGACCACTTTCCAGTTGGGCAATCGTCGGTGAAGATCAACATCAGTGCAGCGGTTGCAACGATCAGAATACCTGGTACAACGAAGGTAACACGCCATGCGACGTGAGGAGTAAGACCACGTTGTGTCAAGCTGTGGTAGATTGCTGGCATAGCGAAGTAGGTGATACCACCACCAGAGTTACCAAAACCACCGGTAAGAGCATTCGCTGTGCCGACAATATTCTTGTCAAAGAAACCTGTCGACCAAACCTGGCAAGGCACGAATGAGCCACCAAGGATACCGATGAAGAATCGCAGGGCCATCAGGCCAGACGCGCTCTTGACAGTACCGGCAAGGAAGGTAGGAATAGCTCCGGCGAACAGCAGCGCGGCAAAGGTATATCTTGGTCCGACCTTATCACACATGGGGCCTGCAACCAGACGGACAAGGAGTGTAGCGGTCAAGGCAATGATGTTGGAGTTCGCGATTTCGTATTGCTTCAGACCCAAGTCTGCTGCAATGACATCGTGCAGAAGCGGTGGGAAAGCATACCACGACCAAAAGGCGATCATGAACTGGACACAGGATTAGCACCATACATGAGCAATGGGTTTGGTTATACTAACGCCGAACCATGAGAAGAAGAACACGCGACCATATCGGTCAAAGGGGTTGAGAGCAGGAATAGACCTGGCTTTCCTGTTGACAGGATTGACTTGTGGTGCCTTCCATAGCACCGTGATATCGAAACCCATGGTGAGATATGTGCTGAGGATTTAGATGGCAGGATATTCTTGAGGTTTAGAAGATCGCAAACTGCCAAAGCACTTGCTTATGAGATGTTATTGTTCGATGTCTGTGATGTCTACTCCCAAAATCACTGGCATCCCCAGGTTTATATCTGCTCCATAATCTCACCAACGAGATTCAGAACAAGCTTCTCCGCTGCTAAGATTCAGATCCCGAATGAACAAATCCGCGGTCGATCGTTAGCGCAGATCTGGTCCCGGCCCTCCTGCAGCCCCCGTTGTTGGCGCTTCTGATTCGAGCTTGTTGATGACGGAGAAATCCTTCGATTGCAGATCTGCAACGAGCGACAGATAAGGCTGCGCTGAGTAGAGGAGCCTGGGTCTTGTCCTTTATCGCAAATTGCCTCTGGAAAAATTTAGAGTGCAGGGCTTGACTGTGAGTTTTGTCTTCTCTAAGCTCATTCACAGTGAATTGTACTTCCTCACCATGATTTCCATTTGTTGAATATAGGCTGACCAGGCTGCTCCAATCATTGGTTGAACCATGAGATGGGCATCCAGGTCCTCAGCGCACAGCGTGGGATTTTTGCTTATCGCAAAAAATTGTGGGTCCAATTGCGGCTGTCTCACAGTTCCTTATCTTTGACGTGTCTTGGCCTTGGCCTCTCCATGTGCAATTCTCCATATAAAGTCGCGATGTTTCCTTCTCCGCGGGCGTTTGATCACTCCGGAATGCACTCGTGTCGCTCCTTTCTTGTGATGTCCTGCATACAGCGCGTGTGGACACTCGACGCCTCCAGAAAGCTTGTCACTATTGCTCAGCTCAATTTCATGCTATGCCCTATATTGCGGGAGATACTATGGCCCATGGGCCAGGCCTGGACCTTCATGTGCTTCTTTGTGGTGTTGTTTGATTTTCTTATGCTTCGCGGCTCAAGACTTGAGGTTTGAAGAAGCGTCTTGATCTAGCTTAGCGCCATGCGATGAGGCAGCAAGCTTATCAGCGCCCAAACTCCCAATCAAGCACAGCACATAGCATGAAATCAAATGCTCGGAAATGTCGATCCTACCCAGCTGTTCCAGACCTTGACGTGACTGCGATAAGTCAACTTACTTGGAGGACGCTATTGCTCCGATAGATCCTCCAGAACAACTCAGCACAGAAATCCGAGGAGTGGTATAGCAGGTAGAGACTTGCAGCATCGTGTTGCTTAGCCATGGCAATCAGTCTGTGGTCGTTTGGATTAAATATCTTATGCCATAGCCGCTCCAGCGTAGCCTCTGAATGCCGGCGCCCAAGATTATCGCAAAGTTTGACCCGATGTCGCTAAGGTTCACGTTGTCAGCTCAATCGCTGAGGGATATCTGTCGTAGCACAGGAGCACAGCTGTCGTATCCTCCTCCAGTATGCCCCGCATTCGTTTCCTCTATCTCCGGGCCCAGAAGGCTGAAGCCGGGTGCCTTATCAGCACATTCTAGAGATCTGATGTCCAAATTTGATCGCCAGCTCGTTCCACGGGACAGGCATATCTCAAACCCCGTTCAGCGAATCGCTTCCATTCGCATCATTACATAGTCGTGCACTGTGATCGGTCCATACTTCCTGGGCTTGTCTGCATCGTTCCAGCAGCCTGGCAGCGGTTCGATTAGCGCGTCTGGATTGGGCGCTGCAAAGAATGGAATCGAGAATCTGCTCCTGAGGATTTCTTCTCCCGCATCATCGGTCCTGGCTCTATCGACGGGAGGAGCAACAACACGATGTACGCCCGATCTCCATCGTCCATTGCTCCAGCGCTCCAACAGATCTCCACAATTGACAATCACCGTGTTAGCGATCGACGGAACAGGGAAAAAGTTGCCTGGACGCTGGGGATCTTCCACTTCGAGACCGCTATTGGCGTCTTGAAAGAGGAGAGTCAAGGTGCCAAAGTCTGAGTGGGCAGCACATCGGTCCTGAACGCCAGTTCGAAGTACAGAAGCTGCAACAGAAGGATAGTACGCGAGTCGTAGCTGGTACAACTGTCGGGAGTGATTATTGCTCAGGATCGTCTCGTCGTCAGAGTTGAGAGATATTGCTAATGCCTTGAGGACTTGTTCGATCAGATCTGCGCATTTTTGAAAGAAGACCTCTATATACGCTCTGAAGCCTGGGAGGTGGTGCTCGGACAGCCAAATGTTAGGCTGCATGTCGTCCGTCGTGTTTCCGCTCTCAAATGTCTCTTTGATCTCCTGAACGTGTCTGAGATGTTTGAGCTCGTCTTTATCGTATACGTGTTGGCTGACCTTCTCCCGGCCTACTCCAGACCAGCCTCGATGGTGAGTATGACCGGGGGGATGCGGTGCTAGCTGCTTCACATCTGTCGGAAGAGCAAAGAACTGCTTGCTCCGTTGAAAGGCTTGCTTCACGTCTGTTGATGATAGTCCATGATTCTGTAGGATCACAAAACCAAGGTCTTGGAACGCCTGATCAATTTGTTGTGCTATGACCTTGCGTGCTTTATTTGAACCTGAATCGAACGCAGCGAAGTCAACGATCGGTATAGTCGCGGCCGCCATAGTACTGAGCTATGCCATGGATCGACCTTGATGAATCTGAAGACATTCTTTGCATTAGACGGGACATCTACAGTCACTCGTCAGCACTTACACAGCGAAATCGTCAGAGCTGCTGAAGCCCAGAAACTCTTACATAAGTGAAAGGTGGGACAGCAAGCCACACCACGTCAAGCCACATCAAACTTTGCGCCACAACGAACTTCGACCACACACAAATGCTCCACCACCACAACCAGAACAATTGCGACGCGCCAACGACCAAGCAATATTCCACTTTGACAACGCAATCATGGGTGTCGTATTCGATGCCGCCGTGGAGCGACCTGAGCACATTGACAACATTCTCAACGGACTCGACCGATACAATCCAGAGACGACTGAAATATTCCAACGATATGTCATGGAGCAGTGCGAAAACCAAACTTATGACTGCTACGCCAACCTGGCGCTGCTGAAGCTGTAAGTAATTCCAAGACTGATTTTCCATGGTCCTCGTATTATGATGATCAAATTTACCACAACGTTTCCTATTACCTGAGGGTTCACTCCCCGTTGAAGTTTCAAACATTAGCTCTATCTGAAATACGCATTGTTCCTTTCTCGCGTGCTTGATTCAACCCATACGTGCAGAAAAGGCTAATATGTTGGTCTAGATATCAATTCAATCCACACCTTACCCGAGAGGAGACCATCACAAACATCCTTTCGAAGGCACTTACCGTCTTCCCCTCCCCAGACTTCAGCCTTTGCCTATCCCTCCTCCCACCACACACTCTCGCCGCAACCTCAACGACCTCTCACTCAACGCCGGCAGCAGGCGATGCGCCACTTTCAGAGATGATGCAGAAGCTGAATGTGCTTAACAATTGCCCTTCATCGGCAGACTATTCAAATTTCTGGTCAACCCTCGACGGCGACGATCTTTATGCAGATCTTGTAGCCGACGTTGTTGGCTTCGAGGAGCTTATGCGGATACAAATCGCCGTCGAGGTGGGCAAGTGCGTGCGGGAGATCCAGAGGACCGTCCTGGAGGAGTGGTTGAATATCAAGGGCAGCGAGTTTGACAACTTCATGAGCAAGGTGTGCGGATGGGAGGTCGAAGGCACGACTGTGAAAGTGCCACTTAACAAAGAAAATGAGGCCAAGGGTACTGTTGTGAGAGAGAACGTCAAGTTTGACCAGTTCTCAAGACTGATCAAGAGGGCGTATGAGCAGCCAGCTTGAGGGGCGAACATATTAGTTGATGATGACATGTACTCATGACGGGCTTGGACTGATCACCATAGACCTCTTCGATGCACCAAAGGCGTGATGGAAGAAGTGAAATTGTGCTTTTAGGCGATCCTATCTACGTGAATGATAACTCGGATTTTGACAGGAAGAAGCATAATCCGGTCAGTTATTGAACCAAGCGAGCAATTCTCATGCGAGGTTTTTTATGAAATGTCGACTTCCCAACTTAAATGCGTTGCTCACTTCATCTTGTCTGCCAGTTCTTCCCACTGTACCCCGACCCACTCCTCAACGTACCCCACCGCTCCATCATTCGTACCGTTGGGAACACAGTCCTTCGAGCAGACCGCCATGAGTATTGTTCCCCAATCCATACCCTCTAAGCCCATCTCGTCCGCCTCCAGCTCCGTGATAGCATATGGTGCCAACTGCAGCTC
>Ga0068621_1000028_pt1 | contig 15844 bp, 10 predicted proteins | sample InSIn5SAF170_FD_77485 | JGI IMG/M metagenome (GOLD analysis project Ga0068621, IMG submission 77485) | Clean room microbial communities from NASA Spacecraft Assembly Facility at Jet Propulsion Laboratory, Pasadena, California, USA -... ... | reverse complement strand
AGGTATACTATATTTATTAGCTGTATCATCTCTGGCCACATATGGAATATTATTAGCAGGTTGATCTGCTAATTCTAAATATGCTTTTTTAGGTTCTCTTAGAAGTACTGCACAATTAATTAGTTATGAATTAATATTAAGTTCTGCTGTTTTAATTGTTATATTATTAACTGGTAGTTTAAATTTAACAGTGAACATAGAAGCTCAAAAAGCTGTATGATTTTTATTTCCTTTATTTCCTATATTTATTGTATTTTTCATAGCATGTATAGCAGAAACTAATAGAGCTCCTTTTGATTTAGCTGAAGCGGAATCAGAGTTAGTTAGTGGTTTTATGACTGAACACGCGGCTGTAATATTTGTATTTTTCTTTTTGGCTGAATATGGTAGTATTGTAGTTATTTGTATTTTAACTAGTATATTATTTTTAGGAGGGTATTTAATATATATATCTCCTTTTATATTTATCATTAACATTGTTATTAATATATTAAAATTAATTATATTAGGTATAATGTATTTAATATTCTTAGTTCTAGAACTTATAATGGATACTACTTATTATACAGCTAATGAAATATATGAAACATTTAAAGATTTAGCTATAAGTAGTTTATATTATATAATATATGGTGATAAATTTTTGGATACAAATTTTTTATCTTTAAATGTTCAAGAAATTAATATGTTTTCTAATGGTTTTATTTCAGGTATATTATCAAGCATAATATTAGGAATTAAATCAAGTCTAATGATTTTTACTTTTATTTGAGCTAGAGCTAGTTTACCTAGAATTAGATTTGATCAATTAATGTCGTTTTGTTGAACAGTATTATTACCCATAGTAGTAGCATTTATTATACTAGTTCCTTGTATATTATATGGATTTGATATATTACCTAATAACATATCTATATTATAATATTATATTTATACATTATAGTTAGTATAATACTAACTTTATATCTATATAATTAAAAATATAATTTTTTATTATTATAGTTTTTTGAAGGATTTAATTCCGATTAATTATAGAGTTAATAGTTAATAGGTAGACGGCTTTCTTGTCAGGAAAGAATGTGTCGGATCGAAGCCGACTTAACTCGTATTTCTCATTAGCTTAACTGGTAAAGCGAGATACTTCTGATATCTTTAGTATAAGTTCGAATCTTGTATGAGAGTTGACATAAATAATATTTATGCCAGTAACATAAATTAAGAATAAATTTATTTAATATTACTTTATAATAAAACATAAAGGAAAAGTTGCCATAGGTAAGGCGAGATATTTGCTAAATATTGTGTTATACACCTGGATGTTCGATTCATCTCTTTTCCGGTTTTTTCAATATTGTTGCTAAGAAATACTATTAAATATACTATATTCTTATAATTATAAAAATACTTTTTGTTATTTTAACTGTAAAATAATATTTATTTTACAAAACAAAGTGTAAAGTGATTCCCATTATTTTTTTTTATTATTTCTTCGTGGTTGGAAAGATGATTTTTTTCTTCTAATGCAAAAGATATTGGAACACTTTATCTTATCTTTGCGTTATTTTCTGGTTTAGCTGGAACAGCTTTCTCTGTACTAATAAGACTTGAATTATCAGGACCTGGTATTCAATATATTTCAGATAATCAATTATATAATAGTATAATTACAGCACATGCTATTGTTATGATTTTTTTCATGGTTATGCCTGCTTTAATAGGAGGTTTTGGAAATTTCTTACTTCCTTTAATGGTAGGAGGACCTGATATGGCTTTCCCTAGATTAAACAATATTAGTTTTTGATTATTAATACCTAGTTTAGCTTTATTTTTATTTGCAAGTGGTATTGAAAATGGAGCAGGTACAGGTTGAACTCTTTATCCTCCTTTATCTGGAATACAAGCTCATAGTGGACCTAGTGTAGATTTAGCTATTTTTGGTTTACATTTATCGGGTGTAAGTAGTTTATTAGGGGCAATGAATTTTATTACTACAATTTTAAATATGAGAAGTCCAGGTATAAGATTACATAAATTAGCGTTATTTGGTTGAGCTGTAATTGTTACAGCTGTATTATTATTATTATCTTTACCTGTACTAGCTGGTGGGATTACAATGGTATTAACAGATAGAAATTTTAATACTTCATTTTTTGAAGTAGCTGGTGGTGGTGATCCTATATTATATCAACATCTTTTCTGATTTTTTGGACATCCCGAAGTTTATATTTTAATAATCCCAGGTTTTGGAATTATAAGTACTACAATTTCAGCAGCTTCAAATAAAAGTATTTTTGGGTATCTTGGTATGGTTTATGCTATGATGTCTATAGGTGTATTAGGTTTTGTAGTTTGAAGTCATCATATGTATAGTGTAGGATTAGATGTAGATACTAGAGCTTATTTTACTGCTGCTACTTTAATTATAGCAGTACCTACTGGTATTAAAATATTCTCATGATTAGCTACATGTTATGGTGGATCATTACATCTTACACCTTTTATGTTATTTGCTTTAGGATTTGTATTTATGTTTACTATAGGAGGATTAAGTGGGGTAGTTCTTGCTAATGCATCTATAGATCTAGCTTTCCACGATACTTATTATGTTGTAGCACATTTTCATTATGTATTAAGTATGGGAGCAGTTTTTGCTTTATTTAGTGGATGATATTTTTGAATACCTAAAGTTTTAGGTATGTTATATGATATGACATTAGGGAAATTACATTTCTGAGTGTTATTCATAGGGGTTAATGTTACATTCTTTCCTCAACATTTTTTAGGTTTACAGGGAATGCCTAGAAGAATAAGTGATTACCCAGATGCTTTTGCAGGATGAAATATTATTAGTAGTTTTGGATCTATAATATCTGTAGTAGCTACTGGATTATTTTTACATCTTGTATATCTACAATTGGTAGGAAATAAAAATTTATCAAGATATCCATGATACGCTCCTCCAGTATTTTATGATTATCTTCAATTATTACTTTCTAGATTATATACTAGTTTAGAATGATGTTTAAATAGTCCACCTAAAGTACATGCATTTGTATCTTTACCTTTATCAAGTGGATTACCTATGATACATAGTTTTATTACTTTTTGTGATGCACCTAAACCTTGAGGTTTATATTTTCAAGATAGTGCGAGTCCACAAATGGAAGCATTAGTAGAACTTCATAATGATATTATGTTTTATTTATTTGCTATTTTATTTAGTGTAGGTTGAATATTACTATCTATTATAAGAAATTTTGTATATCCTTATAATAAAATAAGTAACAAATATCTAAATCATGGTACACTTATTGAATTAATATGAACTATTACACCAGCTTTAATATTAATATTAATAGCTTTCCCTTCATTTAAGTTATTATACTTAATGGACGAAGTAACTGATCATAATTTAACTATAATAGTAGAAGGACATCAATGATATTGAAGTTATCAATATATTGATTTCTTAAATAGTGATGATGAATATATTGAATATGATTCATATTTAGTTCCTGAATCAGATTTAGATGCAGGAGGATTAAGAATGCTAGAGGTAGATAATAGAGTTATTTTACCAGAATTAACACATACAAGATTTATGGTAACAGCAGCAGATGTAATTCATTCATTTGCTGTACCCGCTTTATCAATTAAATGTGATGCTTATCCTGGTAGATTAAATCAAGTATCTGTTCATATTAATAGAGAAGGTTTATTTTATGGACAATGTTCTGAAATATGTGGTATTTTACATAGTAGTATGCCCATAGCTATACAATCAGTTTCTTTAGAAAAATTCTTACTTTGATTAAATTCTCAATAAAGTTATATGTTGGCTTAACTTAAAGTTAAAAACTAAATAATATAAATTATAAAATTAAAAATGTATTGTATATACAAAATTAAAAAAATGTAGTTAATTTTTTGATTAATTATTAGTTACATTAATTATTATATAGTGGAGATTTCCATGACATAATATTATTATGTAATTTTTTTTATAAACTTGAGTTTGATGATGGCTCTGATTGAACGCTGCTCAAATGCTTGACACATGCTAATCGTACGTTTTTTTGTATAATAATAAAAAAAAGTGGTGTACAGGTGAGTATATATAATTTGTCTGCTTTAGAGTAAGGAAAAATAAATACCTTATAATATCAAAAAAAGAAATTTGCTCTAAAATGTTCATTTTTATTTCGGGTAGGTAGTAATTAAAGTAATTGTTTAATTAGCCAAAGCTCGTAGTCGAAACTGAGAGGTTGATCGACCACATTGGGTCTGAAAAAACCCCAATATGTATAGTACAGCAGTGGGGAATATTGGTCAATGGTCTAACGACTGAACCAGCAACTTGAGAGGGAAGCAAAAGTGAAAATAATTTTATTTTCTAGTAACCCTAAATGGAACTTGATAAATGACAGGGTTTTAAAAATTATAGCCCTTATTTACAGGGTTTTTATATTTAAAGTGTCTTGGCCAAATCTTGTGCCAGCAGTCGCGGTAAGACAAGAGAGACTAGCGTTTTTCATCTTTATTAGGTTTAAAGGGTACCTAGACGGTTTATCAATCCTTAAAAAAGGAAACTGATCAAACTAGAGTTTAATATGAGAGGTATATTTAGTATTGAAAGAGAAGAGATGAAATTCTTTTATACTTTCGAGACTGGTAATGGTGAAGACAATCCTCTATGTATAAACTGACGTTGAGGGACGAAGGCATGGATATCGGATAGGATTAGATACCCTAATAGTCCATGCAGAAAATGATGAATGTCATAAATCTGTAATATTTATATTTAATTTATAAATTAAATATAAATATAAATCGTATAGATTTATAAATGAAAGTGTAAGCATTCCACCTCAAGAGTACTACGGCAATGTATAAACTGAAATCATTAGACCGTTTCTGAAACCAGTAGTGAAGTATGTTATTTAATTCGATAATCCTCGAAAAACCTTACCTCAATTTGAATTATAATGTTTAAACATTATAACAAGCGTTGCACGGCTGTCTTCAGTTAATGTCGTGAGATCAGGTTAACCCCTTGAATTAACACAAGCCCTATATTTATTTATATAAATAAATATTTATCATTATAATAATGTATTTCTTTATCTATATGTTAAAGAATAGTGTTAGGGACTAAGACAAGTCATCATGACCTTAACTTAATTGTGGGCTATAGACGTGCCACATAAGCCTAAACAAAAGGAAGCAATAACGTGAGTTGGAGCTAATCCTCAAATTAGGATATACTTAGATTGTAGTCTGAAATTCGACTACATGAAAACGTAATTACTAGTAATCGTGAATCAGCATGTCACGGTGAATTTTATCTCGGCTAGGTACTAACCACTCGTCAGGCGCTGAAAGAAGTATGTGCAATAAGTTTGGTTGCTACTGATTTTAATTTATTGAATAATAAATATTTTGGTATAACAATCTTCGTATGCGTGACTTCAATTGGTGTTAAGTCGAAATACGGTTCGTGTAGTGGAAATTGCACGGGATTAATAAAATTTAATAATATAGCCCCCCCCCCCCCCCCAACACCCACTTAATTTATATAATAAATTATTTTAACACCCCCCCCCCCCCCCCCCAAAAACCTTAGTTTAATGTAAAAACATGATTTTTAAATTCATATTTTGGTTGAAATCCAAAAGGTTTTACGTAAAAATAAAGTGTATTATATTATTTTAAAGAAGAAAAATAATCTTCTGTATATTGAAACTTTCTTAGTAATATATTATCTAAATTTGAAAATAATAACTTTTATTTAGTATAAATAATATTGAATCGGCTTTGCTGATTTTACCAAGGTCAGAATTTATATATAACCAATTTATATCTACGAAAATTGTTATCTAGTTTAATAGGTTTAGAAATTTTTGGTATATAGTAATTCTAGGCTACTTATTATCAAAATAGAGATTTTTTTTTGAAAAAATATCCCTAGCCTTTATAGCTCAATGGTAGAGCGAAATACTGTTAATATTTAGGTTGGGTGTTCAAATCATCCTAAAGGCGTAATTACTATATATTATTTTTTATACAAATAATAATCTATAAATAATATGTTGTAGACTAATAGGTAAGTCATAAATTTTTGGTATTTAGCTATAAGTGTTCGAATCACTTCAACATAAAGTGCATTAGTTAAAAGGTATAACAGTATATTTCGACTATATATTTATAAGTTCAAGTCTTATATGTACTTTTAAATTTAGATAATATATTAAAGTTTTATTATTAAAAATTATTTTATTTAAATAAAAGATTTTTATTTTATTTTATATTAAATGCGAATACTAAAAAATCATCCTTTTTTAAGATTAGGTAATTCTTATTTAATTGATTCACCTCAACCTAGTAATCTATCTTATGCATGAAATTTTGGATCTTTATTAGCTGTGTGTTTGATTATTCAAATAGTATCAGGTGTAACATTAGCAATGCATTATAATCCAAGTGTAATGGAAGCTTTTAATTCAGTAGAACATATCATGAGAGATGTAAATAATGGATGATTCATAAGATATTTACACTCAAATACAGCTTCAGCCTTTTTCTTTTTAGTTTACTTACATATAGGTAGAGGTTTATACTATGGATCTTACAAAGCACCTAGAACGTTAACATGAACAATAGGAACTATTATGTTAGTATTAATGATGGCTATAGGTTTTTTGGGTTACGTACTTCCTTATGGGCAAATGTCTTTATGAGGTGCAACTGTTATTACTAATTTAATGAGTGCAATACCTTGAATAGGACAAGATATAGTTGAATTTATATGAGGAGGATTTTCTGTTAATAATGCTACATTGAATAGATTTTTTGCATTACATTTTGTATTACCTTTCGTATTAGCCGCATTGGCTTTAATGCATTTAATTGCATTACACGATGGAGCTGGATCTAGTAATCCATTAGGTATATCAGGTAATTATGATAGATTACCTTTTGCTCCTTACTTTATATTTAAGGATTTAATCACAATTTTCTTATTTATACTTGTATTGTCTATTTTTGTATTCTTTATGCCTAATATACTAGGTGATAGTGAAAATTACGTAGTAGCTAATCCTATGCAAACTCCTCCTGCAATTGTACCTGAATGATACTTGTTACCTTTCTATGCTATTTTAAGATCAATACCTAATAAATTATTAGGTGTAATAGCTATGTTTTCAGCTATTTTAATTATTTTAATATTACCTATAACAGATTTAAGTAGAAATAGAGGTATACAATTTAGACCTTTAAGTAAAATAGCTTTTTACATATTTGTTGCTAATTTTTTAATATTAATGCAATTAGGTGCAAAACATGTAGAATCTCCATTTATAGAATTTGGACAAATTAGTACTGTTCTATATTTTTCTTACTTTGTAGTTATAGTTCCTTTTGTAACTTTAATTGAGAATACTATTATAAGTATGGATTTTGTATCCGAACCAGGTCTGCGACGGAGGCAAGAAATTTCTCTATAATTTTATTGCAACAAACTGGTACATTATACTAAAAATTTTATTTTCTATATTATTTGTTTTAATTTCTATCGTTTTACATGCTTATTTTTTTGATATACCAACTTTAATGGAAGGACCTGGTGAATCTGATGATCCTATTGATTTAACTATTGATGATGATGATAATGATGATGATAATAAAGATCACAAACATCAAAGAGAGGAAACTAATACTCAAGTTGGTTCCCAATCACCTCCTATTACTCATACGGATGATGCTAGTCTTTTAAAATATTTTTATAATTTATTAGAGAAACGCGATATATCTATATCTGAATACGAAAATGCTAATAAGGCGTATAATGCATCTCAAACTGAGCAAAATAAGTTAATATATCAAAAAGCAGTAGAAAATTTAGATAAAATTGAGCGGGATATTAATGCTATGAAAAAACATGGTTTTTTGGATCCAGCAGATGATATTCAAAGTGAAGATGATAATTAATACAATTTTATTAGTATAAAACTAAAATAAAAAAAAAAGAGACTTTAGTTTAAGGGTAAAACATATGGCTTTTAATCATTAGGATCTGGGTTCAATTCCTAGAGGTCTTATACTATGTAAATATGCATTATATTTATATAATATTTTTTGTTTATATAATTAAATATTTATTATATTTTTTACTTATTTTTACCTTTTTATCCCAACTTTTTTTTATTTATTTTTATAATTCTCTTTTATAAAAATTATTTTTTCTATTGTGGATAATACTATAAACTTATAACAATAATAATGAGATAAATGTTTCTTTATTAATATGAATAATCTATATATTATAATTTATACACATCTACAAGAATATATAATTAATTATTTAGATATATTTTCTATTTTATCTATTTGTTGTGCTATTTTAGTTATTATTAACAAAAATCCCATTGTTTCAGTCTTATTTTTAATTTGTTTATTTGTATTGATTTCAGGTTATTTAATATTATTAGGTATGAATTTTATAGGTATATCTTATTTATTGGTTTATATAGGAGCTGTATCTATTTTATTTTTATTTATATTAATGCTTATAAACATTAGAATATCAGAAATACAAAATGAAACTAAAAATAGTTTACCTTTAGCTATAATTATAAGTATATCATTTTATATAGCTTTATATGAAATTATTCCTTATAATTCAGGAGAAAACAATATATTAGGATCAGAATTACAATCTAATATAATGAACTTAATGAAACATATAGGTTCTTCTAATGAAAATGTAAATTTTTTAGTTTCAAATCAATGAGATTCAAATTTGATTGAGGTATTACATATAACATCTATAGGTAATGTGTTATATACAAACTATTTTATGTGACTTATATTAGCTTCTATTATTTTATTACTAGCTATGGTAGGTACTATAATAATTACTATTAAACAATAATAATAAACTACACTTAATAGATAAATTTGCTTTTATACAATTACTTTATTTTCCTTCCCTGTTTTTTTAGTATATATATATTTTGTTATTACTTAATGTAATAACTTTAACATTAAAAAAATTCAATGATTGCTTATATTTAATCTATGTCAAATAGTACACGTGCAAATTTTCAAGCTCATCCTTTTCATTTAGTAAATCCGTCACCTTGACCGTTATTTACTAGTGGTATATTATTAAGTCTTACTACTACTGGAGTTTTAAGTATGCATGGATTTGAAAATTCATCTTACATATTTTTTTTAAGTTTATTTTGTTTAATATACTCTATGTCTCTATGATTTAGAGATATTATAGCTGAAGCTACTTATTTAGGTCATCATACTTTAGCTGTTCAAAGAGGACTTAATCTTGGTGTAGGTTTATTCATAATATCTGAGGCTTTATTTTTTTTAGCTATTTTTTGAGCATTTTTTCATAGTGCATTATCACCTAATATAGAAATCGGTACATTATGACCTCCTATGGGTACTCAAGCTATAAATCCACTAGAATTACCTTTATTAAATACTGTAATATTATTATCTTCAGGTGTAACTGTAACGTATGCTCATCATTCATTAATACAAGGAAACAGATCTGGTACATTATATGGTTTAGTATTTACTATATTATTAGCCTTTATTTTCACTTGTTTACAGGGTATTGAATATTCTGTTTCTTCTTTCACCCTTACAGATAGTGTATACGGTTCATGTTTTTATTTTGGAACAGGGTTTCATGGTTTACATGTTATTATAGGGACATTATTTTTAGGTACAGGATTATGACGAGCATTGGCTTATCATTTAACTGAAAACCATCATCTTGGATTTGAATCTGGTATATTATATTGACATTTTGTAGATGTAGTTTGATTAGTATTATATATATCTATATATTATTGAGGTTCTTAATAAATAGATTTTTATTCATAAATTATTCATAAAATGATATTGCTATATAAAATATATAATATTGTTATATAAAAGGATACATTGCAGATGGTCTGCATTTTGATAGCAGGTCATAAATAAAGTTCAATTCTTTCGTATTCTTTATTGTCATAATAAAAATAGTGATAAATATAATTATGGAAAATCATATATCTTATACTTAGAAAAAGGAAAACCTTTTGTAATAGTAGTCGAAAATATAAAAAATAAAAACATATATTATATGTATTTTATTTTTCGAACAATCAAACTTTCTATAAGAATTTATAATAGTTGAATTAATAACAGAATTATGGTTATTTTTATCCTATTTTATTTATATATAATTTATATAAACATAAAATGGTTCAATTTCAACACTCTACTAGTATTATTTATATTTAAAAATATAAATGAAAATTAACTTTAATTAGGTTTAAGTACCAATAAAAACATAACATGACACTTTTTTCTGTAATATCTTATATTATTTCTAATGCTGTAGCAACAAATAAAAGAAGTGCTATACTCTATTCAAGATCTTGTTTTTTCTTATATTATATATCCATGATATTTATTTATTTTATTTTAGATTGATATTTCTTTGAATTATCTATAAGCTTTTATAGTGGTTTAATTTATACCAAATTAAGTAATTTGGTATTTATATATTTTATTTTTTTTTTAAGTTTTTGTATTCTTATATTAACATCATTTTATCCTATGAATTCGTCATATGATATACAAAGAAATACTCCTGAAAAAGAAGAATATACCTATATGGAAGTAAATACATTAAATTTAGTTTCCAAAAATTATGTCAATAATAATCTTTTTAATATAAAAGATTTATTACAGATTGAAAGAGATCATTATAAAATAATTGAATATACATTAATTCTACAATTTATAATAATAGGAGGAATAACACTATTATCTAGTAATGATTTAATCACAATATTTTTATCTATAGAATTACAAAGTTATGGTTTATATATATTATCTACTATATATAGAAATTCAGAAGAATCTACAGGTGCTGGACTTACTTATTTTCTTTTAGGAGGATTGTCAAGTTGTATAATTTTATTAGGATTAAGTTTTTTATATATAAACTCAGGATCTACTAATTTAGATGGTTTATACCTTATAAATAACATTATTACTAGTGATAATGATTTATTATCATTATTCTTATCTTCAGGAGATAATGCATTAAAAAGTAATGAATCAGTTAATTCTATTTTAATGAATTTATCTGTGTTAAATTTAAATCATTATCAACATACTATACAATTTTCTATGATTATTCTTACAGTAGGATTTTTATTTAAAATTTCTGCTGCTCCTTTTCATTCTTGAAGTCCAGGAGTATATGACGCTATTCCTACAGTAACTACTACTTTTGTAGCAATAATACCTAAAATTTCTATTTTAATGTTATTATTAGATTTAGTATATTATACATGATATACAACCTTTAATTACTCTTGAACAAGTATATTATTATTTAGTTCATTATTATCTCTTGTAATAGGATCTATATTAGGATTAACTCAATTTAAAATAAAAAGATTATATGCTTATAGTACAATTAGTCATGTAGGTTTTATTTTATTGGCCTTAAGTATACATAGTGTAGAGTCTATACAGGCATTTTTTTTTTATATTATTCAATATTCTTTATCTAACTTAAATGCTTTTTTCATACTAATACTAATAGGTTATAGTTATATTAATTATAAAAAAAAAACAAAAAATTATGAATCAAACTTATCTTTATATAATGATTATAAAAAAAAACTAAATGAATTATCACCTATAGATTATATTGATAATTTGAAAGGTTATTTTTATTTAAATCCTATATTAGCCATAAGTTTATCTATAACATTATATTCATTTATAGGAGTTCCTCCTTTAGTAGGATTTTTTGCAAAACAGATGATTCTAAGTTCGGCTTTAGATAATGGAGATATATTTATGTGTTTAGTGGCTATATTAACAAGTGTTGTTAGTGCTGTATACTATTTATATATAGTAAAAAATATGTTTTTCGAAAAAAGTAAATATAACTTGAATAACAAGTCTGCTCTATCAAAAAATTATAACGACCGAATAATTTTATCTAATTCATTAACCGCTATAATTTCTATATTAAGTTTAATGATACTACTATTTATATTTTTATATTACGAAATTTATTTTTTAATGAATATTATTAGTATTCTTTTAGTATATTAACATGACTAGTTTTACATTTTATTTATTTTTCATTCCTTTATTAGCCATTATATTGTTAGCAATTAATTTTATATTTGCTATATATAATCCTAATGCAGAAAAAAGAACAGCTTTTGAATGTGGATTTCATTCATTTTTAGGTCAAAATAGAAGTCAGTTTAGTATTTCTTTTTTTATATTTGCCTTATTATTTTTGCTTTTTGACCTAGAGATATTATTGATATATCCTTATGCTCTAAGTAGTCATTTTAATGACATATATGGGTTAATTGTTATGTTGGTTTTCTTTGTATTATTAACTATAGGATTTATATTTGAATTAGGTAAAAAAGCATTAGTAATTTATTCTAGACAAAATAGTATAAAAAATAAAATATAATTATATTATAAAAAATTAAAATATAATATATATTTTATCAATAATTATATTTTCATCTTACTGTATAATTTTGTTTTTTCAATTTATTTAGGTTTTAATTTGGAATTAGATAGAAAATACATTCAGTGGTTCATAATTTATATAAATTATGAATCTTTCTTTAGTTTTATTTCTAATAGGTATATTAGGTTTTGTATTAAATAGAAAAAATATAATACTAATGCTAATATCTATAGAAATAATGTTGTTGGCTATTACATTTTTAATATTATTACACTCATTTAGTTTCGATGACATACTAGGTCAGGTATTTGCTGTATATATCATAGCTATAGCAGGGGCAGAGTCTGCAATAGGACTAGGTATTTTGGTTGCATTTTATAGATTAAGAGGAAGTATAGAGATAGACAATAAATAATGTATTTAGTATTAATATTTACACCTTTGCTAGCATCTATACTATCCGGTTTTTTTGGTAGAAAAATAGGTATTAGCGGAGCTCAATGGATAACTTGTAGTTCTGTTATATTAACAACATTATTATCGATACTAGTCTTTTTTGAAGTAGCTTTAAATAATACACCAGTTAGTTTTGAATTATTTACATGATTAGATTCAGAATCACTTAATATATTATGAGGATTTAATTTTGATGCTTTAACAGCTTCAATGTTAATACCCGTATTAATAGTTTCTTCTTTAGTCCATATATATTCTATTGGATATATGAGTCATGATCCACATAATCAAAGATTTTTTAGTTATTTAAGTTTATTTACTTTTATGATGATTATATTAGTGACAGCAAATAATTATTTACTTATGTTTGTTGGATGAGAAGGAGTAGGAGTTTGTTCTTATTTATTAGTTAGTTTCTGATTCACTAGAATAGCAGCAAATCAAAGTTCTATCTCTGCTTTTTTAACAAATAGAGTGGGAGATTGTTTTCTTACTATAGGAATATTCACTATGTTATGAACTTTTGGAAATATTGATTATACAACTATTTTTTCATTATCTCCTTATATAAGTGAAAATGTTATTACTTTAATAGGTATATGTCTACTAATAGGTGCTATGGCTAAAAGTTCACAAGTAGGTTTACATGTGTGATTACCTATGGCGATGGAAGGTCCTACTCCAGTTTCTGCATTAATTCATGCAGCAACTATGGTTACTGCAGGAGTATATTTACTTATGCGATCATCACCTTTAATAGAATATAGTTCTACTGTTCTATTATTATGTTTATGAATAGGAGGATTAACTACTGTATTTAGTTCACTTGTTGGATTATTTCAACAAGATATAAAAAAAGTTATAGCTTATTCTACTATGAGTCAATTAGGTATGATGGTTATAGCTGTAGGATTATCTTCTTATAATATAGCGTTATTTCATCTAGTAAATCACGCATTTTATAAAGGATTACTGTTTTTAGGAGCCGGATCTGTTATTCATGCTGTGGCAGATAATCAAGATTTTAGAAGATATGGAGGTTTAAAATCATTTCTTCCATTAACATATTCTGTTATGTTAATAGCTTCTCTTAGTTTAGTGGCTTTCCCTTATATGACAGGTTTTTATTCTAAAGATCTTATTTTAGAATCTGCATACGGACAATTCTGTTTTTCAAGTATAGTAATTTATTTTATTGCAGTAATAGGTGCCATGTTTACAACTCTTTACTCTGTTAAAGTATTGTATTTAACATTTTTAACTAATCCTAATGGACCTTTAATAAATTATAAACATGCTCATGAAGGTGATATATTTATGAGTTTACCATTAGTTATATTAGCCTTATTTTCTATTTTTTTTGGTTACTTAACTAAAGATTTATTTATAGGATTGGGTACAAATTTATTTCAAGATAATAGTATATTTATTTATCCCTTACATGAAATATTAATAGACACAGAATTTGCTGTACCTAGCTTATTTAAATTATTACCCTTATTCTTTACATTATTTTTAACATTTATATCTATTATATATTCCGAATTTTTGCCTACTAATTTAATTAGATTTAAATTTACTAGATTAGGTTATACTATTTTCGGATTCTTCAATCAACGTTTTTTAGTAGAACTTTTTTATAATACATATATTACAGATATTATTCTTAAATTGGGTGGTCAAACAACTAAAATAATAGATAAAGGTGCAATTGAATATATAGGTCCTTATGGTTTAGAATTAGTATTAATTAATTTAAGTAAAAATATACATAAATTAGATTCTAATATTATTACAAATTATGCTTTATATATTTTATCAGGATTAATAATTTATATATTAATAACTTATTTTAGTACTATAACAACTTATAATATATTAAATAATGAATTATTTATATTATTAGTTTTTAGTATATTTTCTATTTATGTATATAAATACTAATACATAAATATAATATTTTTTTGGTATATGCTATTTAGTAGCTTTAATTAAAAATTAAAATTAACAAACTTTAATCTAATTAAAGTTAATTGTTAACATATTTATATTGCATATTATGCAATATACAACAATCAGTGGTTAAAATATATATTAAAAGATATGAATATCTGTTATGAATCTTTCTTTGGGTATAATCTCTTTGGTATTTTTCAACTAGTGATACAATATATAAGTAATTATATGTTTACACTAGGTTTAGATTTACAAGATAAGCAAATACCAGGTCTAGTATTGGGTACCATAATTCTGCTCATTTTTGGTACCCTATTTCAATTAAAATTTAATAGAAAAAACGAAAGTTTTTCTTGAGTTCATGTAGGTGTCGGGATTATAATACCAAAACAGAATTTGATTGATTTTAAATCAGATTCTACAAATAATGTCCTTTTGGAGGGATATTATGGTATTTTTGATTTATTGGATCCCACTGGACATAAATTAAAAAATTTATATTCAAATAATAGTTACCCTCATTTTAAATGGGTAACTATTAAAAATAAAGGGATACCTTGGTGTTGTTTAATAGATTTAAATAAACGATACGAAGATGTTAATAGCTTGTATGATTCCGCTTCAAATAGGGGGGCTAATATGCCTTTATTTGAGAATTTTACTTCTATTTCATTTTGATTTGTCTCACCTGATATAACAGTATGACGATCTTTAGAATCTACTGAACGTCTTGTCTTTTCGGCTGGAAAATATCCTAATGCTAATGTATTAGCTAGTAGTCTTGTTAGTAGAGATTTATTAGTTAGTAATATGATTGTTTTGAACAACTTAGGATTTTCTTTACATCCCGTGCATGGTTTAAATGCTCCTTTTCTTTTATCTCCGGATGCTGTACATTTT
>Ga0068621_1000026_pt1 | contig 16558 bp, 19 predicted proteins | sample InSIn5SAF170_FD_77485 | JGI IMG/M metagenome (GOLD analysis project Ga0068621, IMG submission 77485) | Clean room microbial communities from NASA Spacecraft Assembly Facility at Jet Propulsion Laboratory, Pasadena, California, USA -... ... | reverse complement strand
TTGGCATTTTGAAGGAACTCAACCAGCATGTCGACCATTGCGGGAGCATCATCATGAAGTGTTATCACACCTTCAGAAGCCTCTATCCCAAACTGCGATGCGCTTCTAAAATACTCCGAGGCAGAAAAGATGATATCAAGGTATACCATGTAGCTATTGGCGCCGGACTTGATCGTGAAATTAGGCGTCATGCTCCCGGGGGTGCAATCAAAAGGCGTGAGAGTTGAGGTCTCGGTCTGTCGAGTTGAGAGAAGGAAGGCAACGGAAACCACTCATTGGTAGAGAGGTTTTACTCTGTTCTTTCTGAAGTACTTTCACGTGCAACAAAGCCCTGAAAAACAGGTAGAACTCTCACTTTGCCCCGTGCAAACACTGTGATAGTCTTGTTTCCTGTCTTCCGCATGTAATTTTGTTCGTTCGAACAGGCGGTTATTATATTAGGCGATAGGATGTGGTTACGGCACATCATAAACTGAAAGCCTAGGGTGACATCGTGGTAAACCAGCAAGTCCGTAATCGTGCTGTTTAATGGTTACTTGAAGCATGATCGAATCGGCTAGTGACACGAGCATCTTTTCGAGAACGATGTGATCTTGTGTAGACATCGCAGAATCAATGTAGTCCTGACTTCGATTCACGGCTGTGCTTTGAATCGTGATTCTTGGAGAGCAAGCAGACCTCACTTCGAGCGCCTTCTTCCGAAGCCCCAACTGGATTTTCTTGTCTTCTCCCGTGGAGGGTCTTTCTCCCGCATCTTTCTGAAAGCAATGATACCTTTAATCTCCTTCAACTGGTCCATGTTTCGATCTAGTATCGCCGTCTCATCCACCCCTTTGTCGAGTAGAAGGGTAACGAAGTCGACTTGTTTGTTCGCGAGAGCGTGATCGAGTACAGAAGCGGGTTCGGTATCTTTAGCGTGGATGTCCCCACCAAAGGCGAGTAGAATGTGGGCAAGCTCGACATTGCCGCGCATGGCTGCGAGATGAAGGGGGGCGCGTTGGTGGTCCCCCAGGATGTTGACAAGTGCACTCGGCTGTGGATACTTCTCCAGCATTGTATTGACCTCTTCAATCAGAGCAGAACCATCCTCGCATCGCAATACTGTTTTGTGGAAATCTCTCCAATCTTCGCTTGGGTCTAAGGTGACGGGTGTTTGTGCTGAGAGTATGCTTTCATCATCGGCGTCCGATTGAGCTAGAATATCTTTCGAAGATAAGGAAGAGACGGAGGGACGCGATGAAGAAGTCGTGGTCGAGTCTCTACGGATCTGTACTGGCTCTAAGATGGTTTCCGCGTTCGAGAGCCACCTGCCGAGCACGGTGGAATCGTCTTCAACGGTTTGATCGTGGATCCTGTCTCGTGGAATGGGTGGCTGGTTGTGGTTGTCAGCGAGAGCTTTTCCATAAAACCAGTTATCATTCAACTTACTGCTGCCGTAGATTCTGAAGCGCGGCGCATATAGGAGGTAAACTCACTAAAATAGTATATTAGCAGTGTTAAAATCGAAGGTAGATTTGTACTAACAGTTGCGAACAGACTCCAGTGACTAGAATGATGTCCATCAGGCATTGTCGTATCTCATCGACCGCAACCTCGATATCTTTGGCCACCGTATTCATCTTGCGTTCCAAGTAGACTTTGTCGACAAAGCTCTCCGTACTCCGAGCTTTCAACTCTAGTATCCTGGGCTTGATCTCTCGAAATTTGTTGCGACATTGCGTGATCTTTCCACGTACAATAAGCGACTGCTCGCTATCGCTGTCATGCTCGGCTTCCTGGTATTTTGAGTTGAGGAAGCTGACCATTCTATGCAGGTCCGTTACTTTGCGGGAAAGCCGGTCGACTAGTTCGTCTACCTCCCGCACAGCGTCAATATAGGTCTTGCATCCTCTGACGACGGCAACTCCGAGCAGTGCGATGGTAATTATGCTTGAGACCGGCTCGGCCATCGTCGCTTCAGGTTCGTAAGTGCTATTGAGGTCTACTTTGAAGCGGATCGTCAAAAAAGCTTAGAGCAGGACTATGGGGTTTCACAGGGATATTGCTAGATGTGCGTGCAGAAGTGCAACAAACGTTACATGTGTAGTATTGGCTTTACTTGAAGAATGCATATCGTAAGGAGGCTCAAGGATGGAGGAGAGGCTGAGCAGAACGCGTGGAGTCTGGCCGTGACCAGCAACGAACGGAGGGACGGGTAATGTGAGAAGCACACGTGTAAGAGGAGTTGACGTAAGTGTCAGGTATGAAATGGTCGGACGGGTCTATGCCGGATAAGGGTTGGGTTTGACGCGCCAAGAGCAAAGGGCGATCTCCGGCGTGCCTGGGGTAAGCGGGGAAGCTCGACAGTGCACTATTGCAGATTAAGCAGGCAGCCGCTTACGTGCCGTCTACCAGCTTACCCGCGACGGCAGGTATCGCCTGGTCCAGCGAGGATACGTAATGTCTCGGATCTCATGATCTGGGGATTCATCTCAGAGTCGCGCGAACCTGCGTTCACCTAGTTAGCTAGAGATGCAATGGGTATAACAGACGCTCTCGCAGTCGCGCATCCCTGTTAGGTAAACCACAAGGCAGTCTGCTGGAAAGAAGGCTGAAGGAAGAACAAGGTGTCACCAATAAAACTAAAGCCACAGTGTGATGCAATAGCTGACCTTCGTGCCGAATGCGGGTTGGTAGCGTCTGTTGATTGGTCATCGTCTTCTAGGCCTGCGCCGCCTAGGAAGGGGCAAGAGTGCACACCAAAAGTAAATGCAAGGCAACCAATCCGTGGAGAGTAAAGGGATCACAAGAACTCATACCTATTGCTCAGCCTCCCTTTGGAAATTGGATGTAGGCAGAATGACGGTGAAGGACCTCGACAATACATGTCGTATGGATGATCGGGCTCCATAGTTGGAAGCACCGGTCAGCCTTGTTGGTGTCAGCCTATTGCGGAAAATGGACATATATTGTTGAATCCGGCATGTCGTCGCACACCAAATTAGGCTTGTAGCAGCATACTCCGGTAGAGAGTCTATGCCCACCATGAGAGCAGTATATTGTGCAAATACAGTTGGTAATCGAAGACTGGCGACAAATCGAGTACGCTCAACAGGCGCAAGACAGACGTATGTGCATGAATCAGCATATTTTGAGTGTGGCTGACAGTCTGTAGCATAGATAATCCGTTCTTGACATTCGATGATACAAAAGCCGATCTCAATACCGGAAGAACCGAGTTAGAAGAATACGTTTGGCAATTTGCGGCGTTAGCAGATCTCAAAGATCGGTACGAGTTGCTTCGATTCGGCGCTCGACTCGCTCGAGACAAGTTTGAGACTATCAGCAGATATGCGGACGAGCTCACAGGGCGGGAGAAGAAGCTTGTAGAGCAAGAGAAGGACAAGAGTACAGGATTTTGGAAGCAGTCCAAATTCTTGCGCGCGACGATCATGACGGCAAGTCTGGCAGGAATGATTCAGGGCTGGACGCAAAGCGTGAACAATGGCACTGCCTATGGCATGCCAGACGAGTTTAAGTTATGTGTTCGCAGAAACCATGGATGTCCTTCATCTGACCTCTGGACTTTTGGAATGCTGAATGCCGTACCCTTGCTTTCCGCGGGCCTCTTTGGCACACTTCTCGCAGATCCATTGCAAGAGAACTTCTTGGGGAGGCGAGGTAGTGTGATGCTCTCCTGTGCTATCACAATAGCCTCAACAATCGGTGCGTCGGTTACGCATAATGTAGGCCAGCTCGCAGCCTGTCGCGCTATCAATGGAATAGCTTTGGGCGCAAAAGCATCGATAGGTAAAAGAGAAGCATTGGCTTTGTTTGCGCCAAGGATACTGATGCTACGTAGTTCCTATATATGCGGCTGAAATATCGCCGGAACATATTCGGGGCGCAATTCTGGCGAACTGGCAATTGGCGGATGCAGCAGGTACGTTCCCCTCTCAGGTACTCGAGCGGCATAGGATACTGATCCGTTAGGCATCTTTCTCGGGTTTCTTGCGAATTTGTTGGTCGTGGTTTACGTCAAAAATTCCGCATCTGCATGGCGCATCCTCACAAATACGGTGCTTATCCCCACGATCCCGTTGTTGGTCATGATCTACTTGATGCCGGAATCCCCTCGGTACTTGATGAAGCATGGAAATTACCGCAAAGCACTGGAGGCGTTTGAGCAGGTTCAAACCACGCAGTTGTTGGCAAGTCGCGATTTCATGTATGCGCATGCACAACTGGATTTCGAAAGCCGACTGTTGAAGGGGGAAGTCAACCAACTTGGTAACCTGGCCGAACGTGTAGACATCAGCACGTCAAGCTTCGCTGGTGAGCCATCCTTGGTAACACCAGATCGCGTGCAGCTCGAAACGGTCGTTTCGCAAGCGCCCATACCGCCAGGTCGACCTATCCAAGGTTCCAATACGGAAGCAACTACTGGAGGAACAAAAATAGAGCCAGGTAATAGCCAGCATCAACACAGATCGCATACTGAGCAAAACGAAAACACCAACATCGAGCTTGCGGTTCTGAACAGAAGATGGAGCGATGTTACAAGCCTAAACCTCGATACTGAAGTCAAACGAGCGAAGAAGAAGAGTAATCCCTACTCGTATAACATCGGTGTCAACGGTTATTACAAGCGTTTGAGAGAGCTGTGGTCCAACAAACGGTGTCGACGGGCACTGTTAAGCGCTTCGGTGTCCATGATCACTCAAACACTAACTGGCGTTAATACGATAGCGTTCCTCGGCACCATAGTTTGGAACAATGCCATTACAGATAACAGCGACCAAATTGCCGCGATAATAGGTCTGGCCTTTGGAGCAGCAAACTATGTGTTTGGGCTACCAGCATATTGGTCCTCCGACCGATTAGGACGGTCGATTATGCTCTTGCTCGGCTTACCAAACATGGCCTGGTCAATTTTGGTGTTTGCCTTCCTTTTCAAGATCTCTGAGTCGGAGTCCGTCCGAACCCCATTGATTAGCATCTTCGCTGTCATTTTCGTCGCCTTTTATGCTCCGACGGCGGGTACGTCCCCGTTCTCGATTGCAGCAGAGGTCTTCCCTCTCGTGTCGAGAGAAGCCGGTATGGCTGTCTCCGTCGCTATTAATCTCTCGGGCGCTGGTATATTGGTCCTGGTTTTCCCGTTCTTGTTGAATAGCATTGGGCCGACCGCTGCATTCTCAATCTTTGCAGGCCTGAACTTGGTCGCCTTCGTGTTGGTGTACTTGTTTGTTCCAGAGACGAGGATGCGGACGTTGGAGGAGCTGCAGTATACGTTCGATTTGCCGACCGGATGGCATGTCGCGTATCGGCTGGGGTACATACGGCGGCATGTCTGGGAGAATTGGTGGAAGTATCTTGCTCGCAAAGAGGTTGACCCGCCTATCGCGTTCTATGCGTGGGCACGAGAGACGTACAGAGAGATGGAAGATGCCAGCTGAGTACTGTAGCGAGGTCTGCTGGAGAACATTATAGATGGGGCGCGGAAGCTCAAGGCTCGACGCGACGCGACCCACTTTCGCCAAGCAAGTAACGTTTTGGTGATAGCGCGAGATTCTCTATAGAACGTTCATTCTTGCCAAAGTACGAGTGATGTTGGGCTATTGTGACATACACATGCAGCGAACAATGCGCGAATACAAAACACTATCTTCCTAGTGGATTAATCGAGAGACGAGAGCAGTTTGCTCTGCAGAAAATTCACCTGAGTGCGTGCGTAAAGAACTCCCGTGCAGGCGCGACATGAACACTGTCACGCTGTGCCATAGCTTTGCTCTGAAACGAGACAAGCTTGTACACGATCGGACCAAGATGCCTTGGTGATCGCTTAGCGGTAATTCCTAGATGCTGCTTACTTGATTTAGAAGGTTGCCGTGAATGTGCGGGGTTGTGTGTCAAGGCTACTGCATGACACCGCACTGCTAGCAGTCTTGTAGTGTTGGGTACAGATCGGGCCGACAAGGGCTGCTAGTTGTGAAAGGTCAAGACTGCGGCTGCTTTGTACAAAGAACGAATGGGTTCACAGCTTCAAGACAATATAGGTGAGGTTTGTGTAGTAATTGTAGTTGCACCACTTAAAGGTGTAGCTAGCCTAGGGTTGTAGCAATAATCTAACTGGCCATAGACTCACAGTTGCTCACTCCGATTTCTGCAGCTATCTAACGCCTTTCGTAATTCTTTCGCGAGACATGATGAGGACTGTAGAGGGGTCAATATAGACATGGGGATGCATCATCCACGTGTCACCGGTGAAAGTTGAGGCCCGGATATGGTTTATTCGCTTTGGGACAGCAACCGCGTTCTTCGACAATAGATCGTGAGAGCATGCGGCGGAGCGCACAACTTCTCATATGCCTCTACCTCCGCGTCTGCCCGTAAGAATTGCATCGTCCTGCGAGATGACTGAAGAAAGAGCCATCTCATGTGCTGTTATTGGTACCTTCCATACCCACTAGCGTACTGCCTATACAGTCAGAATCCTCCGTAGAATCAATCCATCACTCTTATACTCCAACAATGATCTCTACAAGCGGGCCAGAATCCACAGTGACCTCTAATGAGGAGCAGCTTCGTCAGGCTCGAGATAGACTTTTACGGCATGTGTCCCGCCCTGTTGTGCACAGCTACATTGGACCTCGTTCAACTGACATCTTACAGTGCCAAACGTAGAGGCAGTCGATTCACGAGCGAGTAAGCCTTTTCCCTAATGTAGGCACCACGCTCGATCCAGTCTTGACTAACCGGCAACAGTGCGAGGAATATCGACAAGGAAGTAGAGCAGTTAGAGCTAAAGAAGCGATGCCTTCTCACAAAACGCCTGATGCTCCATGGCCAATACAACGATTGGTTGAACGACTTGGTACTACACCGTACTGTTATTCCATACAGTAGGGCATGGAATCGTGCTTTCACTGCTCAGATGCATTCTCGCCTACCACGTGAAGTTCGCGACATGGTCTACGGTTATTTGTGGTACTTCGACCCTAAGAGAACGCCACTTCATGATGTTGGTACGCGGCGCTTGCGACAGCATCATGATTTTCAGTGTTCTCCCGGCGCCACAGATGCTATTCAGATACACGGTCTTTTGCTGGACCTGGCTCAAAATCTCTACCGGGGCAACAGCCATAACATCACTGAAATATGCGACAAGTCCGCTCTTCCGCATTATATTTCCCCGGCCTACGTTGGTCTTGAGATGGCCAAAGAGATTGGGATGTCCTTCTATTACACTGTTAACCTTGCTGGTCTCCTGCAGTGCGGAGCAGAGTCCATTCGATCTGTCTTGAACAAAGACTGTTTCGATCTTGGCCTGCTAACGATAGACCTTATCAGGACGTTGACTGTTCACTGTAAGATGGACCGATATCGTGCACCGCCACCATGTCGTAAGCCGGCTATCACTTGTCAGCATACCGCTTCGGAGATAGGTCATGTCCGCAAATCGGCGCTTGAGATGGACTTCGGCGCATTCTTCGACATCAAGAATAAGCAGGATTTCAAGCTACACATCATTCTCTACCAACGAAGCATTCGTATGGAGGTGCTAGCGGAGGTCATTGAGGCTCTTGCTAGCGTCGTGCAGCATCTCAAGCAACACGGTGCTTGCGTCACCGTATCATGGACCTACAGGGGACGTTGGGAGAAATACAACCGTCCGCCTCCTCGTCGAGGTCTGGTGGACCGAGATATTACTGACTTCTTCGACTTGCCTCGGTCATTGTGGGTTTACAACATGCGGAAGACATATAATGCGGTTTGTAATCACTGAGTACACACCACAAGTAGGAACAATTGTCGCTAACTATTCCGCAGTCGCGCGGCTGGATAATACCTCGTCATTATCATGAATCTCATGAAGTTGATCCTCGGCTCGGTTCGCGCAATACTGATACATTCAATCATATCGTACACAACATGTACGCTGACTTCAACGAAGAGCAAGGTACCACTGATGAGGAGGAGGAAGAAGACGATGTTAAAAGGGGAAAAAGGTTTCGAGTAGAAGGATTTTGATTCGACATAAGATGATACTCAGACTATATATTCTAGTCTAAAGGGGCCACACGATCCTCCTCTTTAATAGATGAGAATGAGAAGGAGGAGAATGAGCGGACCGATGACGATAGCACAGAAGACGATGACCACTGAAAGCTCATTAGTCTAACTACGATATGGAACAGAAAGCATTAGCATGCTTGTTTATTCCGCTTCAAGAGGAGGTGAATTTCAAGCTGCATACAGTACGAATGATGGTAGGTAGTACAAAAGATCACAATATCAAAGAAAAACGGCATAGAAATGCACATGTGTTGCTTAGAGATCGGGGTAACGTTCACACACTCATACTAAGGGTTACCGATATTGATGGTACTGAAACTGACCACAAACACTACTCATTCAGTACGCTAATGGCCTCGCTCTCAATTGTTCGTTTCACATCATCCTGCGCGACAACGCCATCGACTACCCTCGCATAGCTCGGATATGTCTCCCTCATACCCATCTTCAGCATATTGCCCCAACGGTAGAAGACAAGGAGATACGCGTCCACGACAGTAAAACTATCACCAACCACCCAAGTCTTGCCTTCAAGATTCTTCTCGATATACTCGAAACACTCTCGAACATGTTCACGGCCTTTTGCTCGTATAGCATCAAACATTGCTTCGTCCCCGACAAACCGACCCGGCCTAAACACGCATCCAAATGCCTGTCCATGCAACGTCCCGCAAAGCCATGTTATCCACTCTTGTGCTCTCGCTTGCGCAATCAGACCTTTTCCCAGTAATCCTTTCTCTGGAACTAGCGCAGCGATTACGGAGAGGATGGCGGGTGTCTCGGTGATGAGCTCGCCATCTACCTCGAGGATTGGAACGCGGCCTTTTGGGTTTAGATGAAGATGGGAAGCGGGGAAACCACGAGCAGCGTTGAGATTTGTGGTGGAGAAGGGAAGACCGGAGGCTTGGAGTGCGATATGAGTGGCAAGCGAACAAGACCCTGGTGTGTGGTAGAGGTGGAGAGTTGGCGACATGGTGTTAGCAATGATGGTTACTATCAAAGCTATTCAGGTTGGTGGTGGATTGGGATACTTGGTTGCGCAAAGCCAGAGTCAATAGTTGGCATTGAAAAGTAAGTCTCAAAGTCTTGTCTCATAGTTTACGAAGTCTGCAGTTATGGTGGTTGTCAGCCTCGAGGTAGTGGGGCTGTGCCACATCTACGAACGAATGCCTCAGCCGCACCTGCCCTCGTGTTCCCTCCACGTAAGTTCCGCTCGAGCATCACTTTGTCAGCTTCTGGCCTGAATGGTTACCGAAATAGATCTCGGTGGGTCGTCTGCCAAACTTCACAATGTTACACCATGTGTAGACCACAGACCGGTCACTGGGGCAAGCTTTGGTGAGTAGGCAACATGGACAGTATTCTTCGTTTAAGGCGTTCGCTAGGCTCTCGTTAGCTTCCCAAATGACAACCACCTAGTGTGTTTGAAGGTAGGTGCAAGCAATAATAAACAAATGTCTTCGTAAGATTTCGATGACCAGACGCCTGGCAGTTATCGAACAACATCAAGGTCGAAACCCACTTCTACTAACGCCCGGAACACCTTCTAAGTCGTTACTACTGTGTCACAGCCCTCAATCCTTGTAACACCAAACCAAACATAACACCCCTCGCAACCCTAGGTTCCTGCAAACAATCAAATACCTTACCCAATGCCTCTCCACTAGCAGCCTGTCCCATAACACTCGTTAGCGCTTGAGGCATACCCCTCTCCATCAACAACTTCTTTGCTTTGATCCTCAATTTCTCCTTCTCTTCTTCGCTCATCTCCTTGGGCCATGTTTTCAGCTCCTCTTCTGTTGGCAACCCATTCTCCCGGATCTTTCTAATATGGTATGCTAGGCCAGCGTCAGAGGCGTTGTCGTCGAGAACGGTGGTCTGCAGGAGCGATGTGATGGAGGAGAGCTGTGGGTTTCCGGGTCGTAGGAGAAATGATTTTGCGGCGTTGAGGAGCGTGCGGCGGAGTGTCCAGGCGGAGGAGAGAGTGTAGAGTTCATTTATGACTGCGAAGAACAGTTCGATGAGGACTGTGGTCTCGGGCTCGGACAATGGCGTGTGCATGGTTGCTGTACGGGACTTGAGTGGTGATTTGGCCGGAGAAGAGGTCAACGATGGAGCCGAGGGTCGACGAGGCAGTGAGGGCACAGAGTCTGTTGATAGCCTCGAAGACTGCGAAGGCTTATGGGCGTGTGCTGGCTCTGATTGATTGCGCATCGTGCTATAATCGTCGGGGATTTCGCTAGGCATTGGTGGCAAGTTGATGAGTTGATCACCTCCCATCATGGGACTGAGATCTTCAATTTTCTCACGCATGCTTGGTGCGCGACTATTGCTCCGGGAGCCATACCTGGAGGATCTCCCGGAACGTTTGCCGTCGCCGTCAGGATTGTAAGATGGTCGACGTTCCATGGGCGCCTCACGGCCTGGTTGCTGATCGATGACAGGCGAATGGGGATCGCGTACAGAATCTATGGATGTACGTTTGGTTACCAGGGACAAGGTGCTCTCTGAACGAATATGCGTAGGAAGTTCGGAAACGGTCGACTCTGCTCTGCTTTGTCGTGTTTGGATTGGCGCCGTGTTGGACGATGTACGACTTAGAGGACTTCCGGTTGCGTTCGCATTGGTGATGTTGCTGACCGACTCGCGGTTCTTCTTTCCTGAAAGCGGTGCTGCTACGCTACCTAGTACTCCTGTAACACCACCGAAAAGGGCCTTGCCGCCACCAGCAACTTCTTTGGGGGCCTTTGAAAGTACGCCCATCATCCCCTTACCAACTGTGTCGAAGGTCTGACCCGCCCAACCGATTCCTGGAAAGCCACCACCAGGCGTCTTTCCAGAGCCCAACTCTTTGTCCAAGAAGCGCTTCATACCTTCACTTTCAGCAAGTGGTTGGTACTTCACGGCATCATTAAGATAGCGCTCCAACTCTCCACGCAATGACGCCTTGGTGTGACCTTTCCATGGCGGCAGTGTAGCGTGTGCTTCGTTGAAGCCTGCAGTCCCGGTGATAGGTGCTATCCGACATATGACCTCATGTAATGTTTCAAACTCGGCGTACTTGCGTGCCGTCATCCAACCGGTGTGGTGGTTTGACTTTGGTTCGATCTGAATCAGATATTCTGCCGTTGGTTTGGCCTTGATCATGCCCTTCTCTCCAGGCATGCTATCGTCAAAGATCGACATGGTACTGTTGTGCAGTGTTAGTGGTGGCGGCGCAGGAGGCGGGTTGTCCATAAGTGCGGTAGGCGGTTGGGGTAGTACAAGCTGGTCGAAGCTTGTGAATGCTTTCTTCACTTCTTGAGCCGGGGGTTCTTCGGAGCCCCTTGGTGGAGATGCTGGTGTGGCTTCTGAGAAGGATCGACCAGAAAGCCCAGAGATGCCCAAGTCCGCATGGTCGGCATCACCATGCGCGTCGCTCCCCGAAGACGACGGGGTGACTATTCCTTGAGTGGTACTCTCAGATTGGTCGTCGTTCAGGGTTGACGTGGATGCACTTTGCCGTTGCTGCTCCTTGAGCCGCTTTGCATCTTCTTCAGCAATCATCTGACTCAAAAGCTGAGCCTCTCGCATTGCATCGTCCATGGCTTCCTGGGCTTTGCTCATGACGCGCTTGTGTTCCCTCTTCTCAGCCGTGGTCACTGTTTCCGTATCGTCGAATTCATTCTGTGCAGCCTTCTTTACATTCTGCAGTTGTTCTGAAGAACCCTCGACGCCTGCGTCAATGGCATTCAGGAGCTCCGGCTCGCCCTCTTCCAAGAGATAGACGATCCATCCATTGATCCACTCTGGCTTGGAACAGCTCACGACAATCATCTCAAGGATAAGCTTCGCTAGTATCTGGTGTAGGAATGTCCGTGCCGGCATGCAGTTGTCTAAGACACGTACAGCAAGTTAGCGTAGGCGCATGGGTTCGACATACCAAATGTACTCACACGTCTTCGGTTCCAGGTAGTTTTGTAGGATGTCTTCAGCTGCCACACTGAACTGCTTCATCTGGTAGTCTGGGTCCAGGATGTTGGCCAGGGTGCTATCTCGCTTCATTTTGAGGTATATGTCAACTGCTTCGGTCGGCACATCGCCGGGGGAGGCTTGGATTGCAGCGGCGATCTCTTGCAGCAATATGATGAAGAAGGAAGATGAGCGCGTCACAAAGTCAAGGAAGTTGTCGGCTGGTCGCTTTCGGGAGAGGTGTGCAGAGATGGAAAGCATGAAAGCGGTGAAGGTCTGGCGGCACGAGTTGGGGAATGAGTCTTCGAAGGGCAGTAGGGGTGAATACCACCACCTGCGTTACATTAGAACAGCATCTAGACACTGCGCGGAGGACATACTTGACATAGTCACGAATGACTGCATCCGTCAACTCCGTCAGCGCAGCGGCGGTCTCTGGCTTGAAGTCCGAGTAGTCAAGCGTCTTGCCCGAATACAGCTGCACGTTAAAGTCAGAGCTGGCGTCTCTGGTGTGGCTCTGCTCGTGCGTCTTGTCGCTCCGCCAGTCCAGCACACGCTGCGCTATGTCGACGGCCAGTTGCCGCTTCCTCACGTCGGCACTCTTTCCCTGTGTCTCCCTGCTGTCGCCGCCATGGTGCCCCTCCCACGTCGCGTGCAGGACGACGCCGCCTACAACGCCTATGAGGACCAGGCCAACGCGGCCGAGAATGAGATAAGTGCCTGCGCCTAGGCCAGCCAGACAGGCGCCGAGCGTCTCATTGCTCGCCGTCGCCAAGAAGTGTAGGGTGCGATCTGTGAGGGCCTTGACGTCCAAGGGCGTCGCGCTTGATTCTGTCTTTGTCGCGTCCGTCTCCGGCGTCACGGCGGAGCCATCGGCGAGCGAGTCATGGTGGTGATGGAGTGCGGAGGTGGGCGGGCTCGGGGGTGGCTGAACGGGGTCGCTCATGGTGGTTGGATGTGCGCGAACATTGGGGGTTGCTGCTGTGCTGGGAAGAGTCGTGGCCTGCACTCAAGCATGGTCCAGTGCAGCAGACTGGAATATGTGGCGTCTCTAACGGCTGACACTGGCGTCTGGCCGTTTCACAGCTGCCGCTTGTTGATCGCAGAGCGCTGAATAGTTGCGCCGAGCCCGCCCCGAGCGTTGATTATCTATTTTCGAATCCCAACATCGCTTGGATCTTCCCTCCTGCACGCGTCACCTCTCCCCGTCGCATCCGCCGCCTGTAGCAGCCATGTCTAGCGATCCTCCCAACGATCCCGAGATCCTCGCCCATGTCGAGAAGTTTTGGGAGGGCCGCAAGCCTAGCAGCCCCATCTACCAGTTCCTGCTCGACGACATCAAGCTGACCTATGCCTCCAAAGGCGTCGTGCGCGCTCAGCTGCCGCTGACCAAGAACCATGTAAACACGCACGGAAGCATCCATGGCTCAGTCTCTGCCACGCTGATTGACTGGGTGGGCGGCATAGCTATTGCTGCTTGGGACAACAGGACCAAGACGGGCGTATCTACCGACATCCACATCTCATACCAGAGCGGGGCAAAAGATGGCGACACCATCGAGATTGAAGGCAGGGCTGGCAAGGTGGGCGGAACCCTCGCCTTCACAACAGCGACCATATGGAAGCTCGTCGATGGCAAGCCGGGCCCGATTGTAGCCACGGGCTCTCACACCAAGTTTGTAAAGGTGTGAGCCGTCTTTCGTAGAACGCCATCTTCTTTGAGGTCTCGTCCAGCTCTCCATGGACGATCGAACTCCACTCGGATCGCGAAGATTGACCGACCCTCTCGCTACCATTTCGTGCCCAGCGTCACAGCGACGACAGCATGAGGATGTGGGAGGGTCCTACATATCTCTTAGATGACCAATGCCATGAAGGTTTCGACCTAAAAATCATCTCGTCCACTGTTAGTACATCGTGTTGTGTGTGCAGCTTCTTTGGGGCGGCATGCCCTTTGCAGTTCCATACTTCCAACATTCTGAGCAGAAAACTGTAAGGGACTCCAAGGGAACGTCAAGGCTCTGGGGAAGCCACAGAACAACTCTCTCTCACAAATGTTTTCTCCAGTTCCTGCATTTCAACATCAAATAGCAGCATCGCTAACACAGAACACGCGTCGATTCATTAGCGCCACACGTCATCAGCCACACCCGGCAATTACGGCACACATGAGCCACACTTCTACCATGCCAAGCTCTTCGACTTGCCGAGAAAGCTACAGACTATGCCTTAAAAACATGCAAAACAGGCTGAAATTGCTTGAGTGCAAAGAATCAAGGATCAAGCACTCTGAAATTGAGTGCCTGGCGTATGTCATACTGCAAATGGGTACTGACTGTGACGTCGATGTATGAGACTCGAACAAGCATGAGGAGAACCACAGTGAACTATAAGAGACTCAGAGCCTTCATAGTGTACTCACAGTCAAGAAATTATCACTAAAACTCTGCAACCTAAAGAGAAATTCATTTTCAAGTGTACACTCCGTTCCGAGCGGTCACATCAGATCAACTTACAACACTGCGTCCATCCTCCACCACGCATCGCCTGCTCGTCGACAAAATCGATATAACGTTACTCAGTACTGGAGAATATCCCGCTATCGTCTCAACACCACCTAGCACGTGCAATATGGGCTGTGGACCTTCCCGACCTCGCCGCTTTAACGGCAATGGAGTATCCTACATCGACCACCCTCAGGATTTACACAGCAGTGGTGGAATGGGACATGGAAGAAGTCACGGTGGTATGAGTAGTACTGGCATGGGAGGTAGTGCCATCAGCGGTAGGCATGGCATGAGCAGTGGTATGAGCGGTGGCAGACACGGTATGAGCAGCGGCATAAGTTCTGGTATGAGCATGGGTCGGTCAAGTCGTACGAGTGGAGGTATGAGCAGTGGCACGAGCATGGGACGTTCAAGCCGTTCGGGGGGAGGTCTAGGTGGGATGATGTCGGGGTTTGGGAGGAGCCGGAGATGCTAGTCAGTCCAGAGTGGCAGACGATATTGGCGAATAAGAATTCAAGGCGCTTGCCAGAGAGCCGAAGGAGGACCATGGCACAAACAGTTGAACGTTGAGGGGATTTCTTTGTATAGCGGGCAGTTTGCAGGTGTTATTCTAGGATCTTTCTATGTCTATACTATTCCAAGCGACAAGGAAAAAACTAGATAGATATAGAAATAATAAGGTACATGTTACAGTCTACATTATCTCCTAATAAGAGAACTTATAAAGATTTACAGCATTGTAGTCTTCTAGGTTTCTCATTTATATCTACATAAATCTAATACGCGTTATTATAGTAGGAAGAAGTTCCAACGTCGAGCTTCACAGCAACTATCCAGAGCTACATGGTGGCTCCCCAAAACCGCATGAGATTCATGGCTTCGGCTGCAATCAATGAAACTTCCAAATAAGTATATATACAGCTGCATACAGTGAAGCCAAGTGAGTGTTTGGGAATACACTTCTACTGCGATACAATACAGTGTAACTCAACAGCGTTGTGTCTGCGTCTTATCACCAGCACATCCATCATATCAATAGTAGGAAGAAGTACTCTGCTCTAAGAGGTGTTTAGTATCTTTCCTTAATGTGTAGGGAGCTAGAGTCAATCAACATAAACTCAGTAAACTGGATGGCGTTAGGAGGAAATCATATTGACTCGTATGACTGTTGCCTATCGTGCTGACTTGGGATCGACTGAGACCATTAAGTTTCTTCGTCGATCGGAATATTCCTAGCAGTGGGCTGAACTCATTTACTACACGTACCCTCACTAGTCCACCGGTGTTCATCAACGCACTCACGCCATGTTCCAGGCGCTACCAAACTTGACGCGAATCTTTTGCTGCAACCCACCCTCAGTATGAAAAGCTTGAATATCAAATCCATCCTCAGTTAGGCTATGCACAAGATCACCGCCAAAATCCACCATGTCCATCATTAACACTTGGAAAAACTTCAGCCGCATGAGTTGGTTGATGTTAGGCTTCAGCAGCTCGAGAACGCCCTGGCGTAATGCATCGTCACTGTCCAAAGTGTTGCGCCAGATGAGAACTAGTGAGTCCAGGAAGGAGTTGAGAACCGAAGTCGCAGGGCTGGCGTCGGGACCTTTGTGGTCGCCGTTGACAGTAAAATTGGAGAAGTCGGTAGGATCTTCGCCGGGGGGGACGCCTATGCTAAGAACCATTCCAGCGATGTTGAGATACTCTCCTATTGCATGATCGCATAATTTGGTTACATCATACTTCTTGCCGACAACGTAGGCGTGAACGTGAAGATCCAAAAGCGTGATGTTGGCATATTCAAGTCGCATGTTGGAGTTGAAGGTGTAGTTGCCTTCTTGCATGTACTGGATCATCGCTCCGATGGCATAAGGGAAGTCGTCGCGAAGGCGGATACAGCGTGTTTGACCTTCCTGTTAGAATAGTTAGTAACCTGAGATTATCAAGTGTGAGTCAATTACTTACGACAGATGGATTTTGGCGGTGATCTTGTGCATAGCCTAACTGAGGATGGATTTGATATTCAAGCTTTTCATACTGAGGGT
>Ga0068621_1000025_pt1 | contig 16573 bp, 15 predicted proteins | sample InSIn5SAF170_FD_77485 | JGI IMG/M metagenome (GOLD analysis project Ga0068621, IMG submission 77485) | Clean room microbial communities from NASA Spacecraft Assembly Facility at Jet Propulsion Laboratory, Pasadena, California, USA -... ... | reverse complement strand
CCACTTCCACTGCGGACACTACGGCCACTGTCAGAATCATTGTCGGATGGAACCGAAAAGGTAAGATCGCCGTGCTCAGACACAGGAGACAGACTGCCAGAGCTGCTTCCCGGTCCTCTACGACGCTCCAGACCTGCACGAACAAGATTGTGAACGGCACTTCGTCGGGTGCGAGTAGCGAAATTCTTGCTACCCTCAAACTTGGCAGTTGGCTTAGCCTTGAGCTCGTCCAAGGAAGGTGGATTGCGTGGCTGGCGGACGGGGTGCTCTCCAGCACGTGCTTGACCCGGACCGAAACCAGTGGTAGAGGAGATGGGTGTTTGCGGGAAGCCCATAGACTTTGGAAGCATGGCAGACTTAGGACCACTTTCAGTAACAGGAAGGTCTGTAGCAACTGCCATCGAATTGGCCTTGCGGTGTCCTCGACGGAAAGCGCCTGCAGATGGTGGAGGAAGTGGTGCATGGTCCTGTGGAGGAGAGACACTCTTCTTTGGTGGGCTGATGCTTCTAGTGAACGATGGGACATCGGACTGAGGTGGCGGAGATACCTGGAAGCGAGGTGTACCAGGCTGCTGAGGTGGAGAGTACTGAGCAGTCTGTGGTTGCTCGACGTACTGAGCCTGCTGTGCACTCTGATCCATGAAGTAGCTCTGTTGACCGGTCAAAGGATTGTAGTAGGAGTAAATGCCTGGCTGAGCTCCAACTACAGGAGTGATGACTGGTTGCATGCTCTGCTTGACCTGTTGCTGGTACATGTTCTGTGGGGTGATGGGTGGAGTCGCGAACTGTTGTTGCATTCCCAAGTTCAGTCCGCCAAACTGCTGAGCAGCAGCCTGAACATTGATAAGCTGTTGTTGCAAGCGTTGTTGCTGATCCGCAAGGTAAAGATTGGTGGCGACAAGCTGAGCATACAAGTTGGGATCCATTTGATCTTGTCCATGCTCGTCAACCATGATCTCGGGAGGAGCAAGGACCTGCTCGGGTACAGAGTACATTTGGTTAGCTTGATTGTACCCAAACTGCTGGTTAGAGTATCCAGCAGTCTTTTGGGCGCCAAAGTTCTCCTTGTTGTTGTCGGAGTAGATACTGCCAGAAAGACCAATGTTGTGCTTGAGCTGAGTTGGTGGTGCAGTGGAGGGGAAAGTGCCTGTGGTGGCAGACTTGGGGGCAGTTCTCAGGCCGGCAAGAAGGTGAGAACGAGAGGTGCGTGGGGTAGGCGCACCATTGTCTTGGGGCTCATAGGTTTTGGACGGCTCAAACGAAAGACGCTTAACGTTCAAGCCATTTGCTCGACGGGAAGCAAAACCAGAGCTGGGCATGCCCAAGCCATTGCTGGCTGGGAAGTTGTTGTTGTAAGACATCTGAGCAAGACCGCCTGCGTCCATACTCAATGGTTGATGATATACAGATAGTGTAATTCGTAAATGTTCGTGAAGCGATGAATGTCTTGATCGTAGATCGGTTGAGGACTCGAAGTCGAGAGAGTGAAGGCTATCGGGTCGACAAGTATCTCAATGAATGATGAGTTGGTAAGTTATTAACAAGATTAAATGCTCGAGTAAAGGTCGAGACTGGGGTATAGCTGTGTAGAATTATGTAGTGGTGTGAAAACAACTCTTGAAAGAGTAGAAGCAATGCTGGTTGAAGCTGGAGGCAACAGTGCAGATGATGGTTTGTCCGAAAAAAAACTTGAAGAGTTTGCTTTCGCAGGATCCAAAAAGTGTATGATCAGAAGTTGACTGGGCCAAATGAAACGCGCGGCCGGCTGAGAAGTCGTTCTTAATTTGAATTACAAGAGTAAGAGTCAAAAATGACGACAACGGAAAGTGCTCAAACGCGAAGGTGTCGGAAGCTGAAGTCGAAGCTTGGAAGGTGGCCGAAGAAGAAGGGACGATGCTCTGCAATCAACAAAGAGCGAGATTGATGAAAAATCAGTCGATATGTAGCTTGTTGCTTCAACGATCCAGGGAGTCGATAATTAGAAATCGATGGGGCGAATAGCTGTTTCGTTCGTGGTTGGTGATGGGTATTGTGGTGCAGGTTTCCACTCCACGAAGTACCCCCTTAACAAGGAACTTTGAACAATCGAAAGACGGACAGGAATCAATCAACGATCACAAACAACTCTTTTTGCGCTTTCCGAGCGAGACTGGGGTGACGATGAGATGAGAATCTCGTAGAGGAGTGAAAGAAGGAGGGAGTGAGGATGCGGGCGACAACGACAACAAAAAAGAAGAGAGAGAGAAAGAGTAGAGCAAGTGGTAGGTGAGAGCGGTGTAAAAGGAGATGAGAGAGGGTGTCCAGTGAGCGAGCGAGTGTGGACGCCCACAATGGCGTCGAGGGGTCCAGCGTTGACGAGGATTGGATGGAAGGAAGCAGTTGGGCTAAGCCAGATGGAGACTGGACTGAGTGAAAAGGGACATCAATTGTGGACTCGTCTTAATATATTCCCGTCTTCATTGGGCGCCAGAAACGCGAACACTTCCAAACTCTGACTCCTTGTGTTGGCACTGACCCCCTTTTTTCTCTAGCCTCATGCTTTACCTGTGGGCTGCTCGTACGCTTGCTGGGATGTTGGAAACTCGGGAAAAAAGAAGTACAGTACCAGTACGGAAGCTGAGGGGGAGAGAGAGAGAGAAGAGAGACAGAGAGACAGGGAGACGCAGACATTATTCATGGGAGAACAGACTCGTGGAGACAAGAACAGACCCAAGGCATGGAATATCAACTGAAGCCGGTTTGAGTCAAAAAGGACAATCTGTCTGTAACTTGAGACGGATGATGCATGATGAGGTGGGATGGATGAGTGAGGGAGTGTACATCACTCTTCTGTAGCAGGTCTGGATCTTCATGTCACGGTCACAAACGTGTGCCTCGCTTACGGTTGACCTGATGCTGATCTATCTCCAGATGGATGCCAATAATGACTGCTCGTTCTGCTAAGTCTTTCGAAGCACCCATAACAGTTAGGGTCGTGCAGTCGTCCAGATGTGCCTTCACATCCATCATACCAGAGCAGTGTGACCTCAAAAGCTTATGGGCTCTTCCCACAACACAGAATGCGGCCCAGGCCACACAAACCTCCACGGCTGGCATCATGCCACCGTCCGCCATGAGCCAATCCACGTTTACCGTTGTGCCTTTTCACTAGCAGCGAGTCATTTTAGAAGCATCCATCCTGCAGATGGGATTCTAAGGACGACGCCCAATCAGCATCTCACAGAGCCTCCTGACAATCACATCGCCATGCTAAGTAATTGTGATAGAAACCTGACATTCTTTGTTACATCAAATCATCGTCTGCCAACACATCGCGATAGACCTTAGGCGCGATTCTCATCTCAATCATTCCCCACCGTTTAATGCTTAGAGGGATCTCTCTTGCTCTGATCAATCCACAAGTCGTCAACTGTGAACCCCTCCTGTTGTTGCTCTCACCCTCTCACGTTCTTCCTTCATGCATCCCATGTCGATCCAAATTCAATGCAGCCATCAGCGCTTGTATGCGTGTGCCAGACCACATCCGCATTTGCAGACAGCGCCACACGTGTGCTTGCAGGGAATTCCAAACATAGAGCATCACCAACACTTTACCATATCATTTCTCCCGCTTTGCAAGATGCACTACGATCGTTGTGATCATCATGATGTGGGCATCACCAACATTCATCACAATTAGTAATAACCTATGTGTGGACATTTTTGGAACAGCATGTCTGTCAATCGATTAAAATAAGTTGCAAGAACGAAAAACAAGCCCAGAGTCTTTAGGCCATGATGCTTGTAGAGGGAAGCTTTGTCCTGTCTTATCGACTGGAGTCATCCCCATTCGCCCAACAAGCGCTATTGATTTGCCTCTCTGCCCGTCTAGTCACAGCATCAACAGCGCAACACGAACACAAACACGATACACACACGCCCACACGCGGCTCTTCTTACAGATCTCAGTCCTCCTCCCGCATCGCACATAAACTTCAAAAATAAGCAATCAATCCTAAACATGCTCTCCAGGTTGTCCTGCCCCTTCCTTCCCAGGAATACCTCACATAGAGTTTTCTTCCTAACATCAGCCTCACCTCAACATGAAACAAGCGAAGAGCCCCCGCCGCCCTACAACAAAACCCACCCCTTCATTAACACGGACTCATCTCTCACCACCACCATGCTTCCCTTTAGCAAACCAAAGCTTTCATGTTTCACAATTACGCAGAGCACCCACACGACCATTCTCTAGATCAGACTCTCATCCGTCACAGAAAGACGAGAGATCGACACCGGGATGACGAGAGTGCGTGTTTCACCCTGACTCTCTTTTATTTTTCTTGTCACGTTTGACGCATTGCGCGGATGAGACCGATGTTGCCGTTGCAGGTTGTCGTGGATACGAAAATAAAGATGACAGTTTGTCGAGCTGTTGCTGTAGCAAGAGTGAGAACAATGGTTTGATGGATGGACATATGAGACAGGTAGGTGTGCACGGTGAGTGTGTGAGTGAGTAGTGATGTTTGACGTTGATGTGACGAACCTCTGTGATTTGTGACGTGACCTGATGGTGTGTGTGTACTATGCGGGAAAAGTTACGCTTGCACTCTGTCCTTGTAAGTCGTGTGTAACAAGCTATCTTCACGTGTAGAGTGTGGAATACCATCTCCATCGTGATGGAGTGTAGAACCAGTCCTCCGATACAGCATGTTATGCTAAATTTCTCTATACTTCCATAGTCACTCTTAAAGCCGCGGCTGTACGTCCTGACAGCCATTCTTCTCTCTAACTCTCATTCACCTTTTCAGTACCAAAATCTTCTTCTCCAGTCCACCCTAATCTCGCCAATCGATCACCGAAAACCTGGATGATGTCGTCAAATGCCACGAGGTACCATCTATCCGCAACCACAACATCTACCTTGTCCTTCTCCAGCTTGATTAACGCCTTCGCCAATTGCTTCCCATATCCTCTCTTAACGGTTTGTAAATCTAAGTAGAACTTAGCTGGATGTCGGTAGCCTCGTTTGTCTGGCAAAGTACGTACCTCCTCTGATCTGAAACCATCGTTCAACTTCATATAGAATGGCAATAAAAATCTGTTTGAAAGGCTGAATGGCGCCGCCCAAGATCAATATGAGTACCACGAAAGGATGCTTAGTCTCGTTCTGAAAGCCAAATGAAGCGACTATTGCCTCCCAGTTGAACAGGAGAGTCAAGACTGGCAGGGCGTATGTCAGAATCGCCTGAGATAAACGTGATGATTAGCTTAATGCTTTGTCTATCGTGACAGAGGGATCGGAATAGTGATGACATACAGACGCATTCTGTGTCAATCTAACAAATTCATTACCAATTGTCCATCTCCCAAGCTGTGACACTACAAGTGCCTCAATCTCCTCCATATCGCATTGTGTCAAAATAGATCGAGGGACAACGATAGTCTTGCTGAATGCCACACCAAAGACCTCAACGTGTTCCGAGATATCATCCGATTCAACGTAAATTTCTCGAACAGTTATACCATACCGTTTAGCAGCTTCCAAAACTACTGCTCTCGTCCCGTGCGCTTCGATAGGAGTGCAAGCCGTCGGTAGGTGAGGCATGACAATCGTAGTGATGAAAACGAATAGGGCGAGCAAGACCAATAAATACTGGATCATCAATGGATAGATTGTGGTTTCGAAGGCGTCTGCACTCTTGCTGAATCCTAGCCACAGTAGCACTACGATTCCACAACCAATACCAAGATGTCTCCGCCAGAGCCCTCGAAACCACGCTCCCGTAGTCTTGAGATGCTTCTCTCGATTCGGCGATGACAATGGCATCAAACAGTGCTCGAAGTACGATATTGGTACCGTGAACGTTGACCAGATGGAGACACACAGAATGTAATAGAATAACAAGGTAAACGCACCAAGTGTTGTCACGGACTCACCACTTGAACCTTGCCTTCTGCGAGCAAAGGCTGATCCTAGGAGAGACCATAACGATGGTAGCAGATTGGAAGATATCAAGGCATATCTGATGAGGAATTGGTACGCGACGTTGAAAATCGTGAACCTGTTGTCCCGGAGCTGGTACCGCACCTTCTTCAAGAAGTCTTCTTGAGACATAACATTGCGGAGTGCGTTTGGCCTTCCGTTCGAGAGAGCATCTCTCAAGACCTTGTTGTGACGGAAGTTTAGGTATAATGCCACCACAGCGTAACCAGTGGTAGCACCTAGGAGTATATCACACCAGTCATGGATGTTTGGAAATGATAAGAGCGATGCAATTTTCTACTTGATTAAGCCGTTAGTCTCAAAGTATACACGATCTCAGGTGTTTGCAAGTGTGACCTTATAAATTGGATACGTAAATGGCCGTTGTTGTTTCACTTCCAGATAGGAATCGAAGACGCCTTCCCAGTCCTCATACTTGAGGGGCTGTTCAGCCATGGTTATTTATACTGTAGTTCAAGGATTTGTTATTGACATCCTATTGTGTGAGATTGGTAATCGACATAAAATCGAAGCGTTGGACAATATTGACCTATATTAGCAAGATTTCCTCTCTATTGTACCCTATGAATCACTTCCAACAACACCCTGGTCAATTCACGATCCTAGCACTTGCAACCAGAACTCCTGATAACTCCATCATAACACGAAGGGATACATACATTCAGGTGCGCTGTAATTTAAACGTGCCCACTTACTGAGCTCCACACATTTTGATCTAACCATCATGAGTGAATGAAGGCCAATGTGATGTTATAACTATGAAATACAAGGGTGTGTGACTTCGTTGACATTAAATCACTACGCGTCTTCCCAGACGCGTCTGCCCCTCGGCTTCTGCAACAACGTTTGCCCTCCACCCAAGATCACTCACACCAAGGATCTATTTTGCAAATCAACCAGTCAAGTCACCAAAAACACGTCACATCCCATTCTAGCTACAATGACCTCAACAAACCCAACAATAATTGACCTCAAGATCGCCTTCCTCCGCTCTCAAATCCTCGCTCTGTCTGCCCCTCTCCGCCCATCGGCAACGTTCACAAGCACAAATGCCTCCTCACCAGCCGAGACGGCCATACGCGAGAAGGCGCTGGACGATGCGTTGTATAAGCTGAATGCCCAGGTGAGGAAGCATAATAAATTGGTGTATGGACCACAAGCTACGAGGCATGTCGCGGAGCAGATTGATCAGCTCTATTGGAGTGCTGGAGAGAGGGGGATCAGGACGGGAGGTGGAGAGGATGAAAGATGGAAGGAGGTCGGGAGTGATCTGAGTATGTTTCTCTCTAGGGTTGGTAACAGGGAATGCAAATGCAGGAATGCTGATATTTTGTTATAGGACATGAAGCGATCATTGAACAGCTACCGGAAGAGTATAGTTCAGCTGCGGCAGAGAGGGCGCCGGAAGCTGCCACGAGATTCACAGAACTTTCAAGTCGTTTGAAGGAGTTGAATGAGAAACGAAAGGAAACGAACGCACGATTGGAGGCTTATCGGAGGTTGAAGGGAATGGTGGATGATTTTGGTGAAGGAGGACGGGTTCAGGATAATTTGGTCACGAAGAATGGAGAGGTTGAGAAGGAACTAGAGAAGATGCGAATGCTGATGTTGCGGGTGGAAAGAGGCATGGAAGGATTGGACAGGAGTAGAGACAGAGATGCAAGTGAGAATATGGATTGGGAGGAGAGTGCGGATCAAGCGTTGCAAGCTGTATTGAAGTAACATATAGGATCATCGTCCGCGAGTCGTCCCAAGACAGCAACAATCTCATTGCAAGTGTGTTCATCATATTGTTCTCACCTAGCTGTATTGCTGCTCAGCCACGGCTTTGAGCTATCGAATCGAAGTGCACGACCCCACCAGTATGCTCACAAAATTTCTATCAGCATGTCGTATCCAGAAGATCCTCAGCTTCGCCTGCTGACGCACGTTCAGGGACGAAAAGCTTATGCTACTAGCTCTGGCGCGTCACCCTACCCGTTCAAGTAACCACCGAGAAGTGTCCGGTTCTGTCTGAGTCTAGATAGATTTTCAGTGGATGACTGTTTCTCAAAATATCTTCTGTGTCTTGAAAGAAAGAAGACGCAAAAAGTTTGCAGATAGCTTGATGTTTTGTGGTAAGCCAGTGACTGAGCTGGTATTGTCATGCTGAAGATCCGAGAACTGTGGTCTGATTGAATGTACTATAGACTTGTAGTAATCAAACCCGCCAGCCAATTTGAACAATATAGTGGGCAGATCCTGACACGATCGTATTCAAGTTCTGGACGTGAAGTTCTTTCATGGTAGATATTCGTTCATTGATCCACCAGATAAGGACTTCCACTTCTTTGGCCCGGGTGCGATGGATAGTGGAACTTCTTGAATGATCGGTGCGTTCTCCGACACATGAAGTGGGACGAAGTTCAAGCAAGATCATCATGTCCTCCTTATTTCTATGGAGGAGACTCCGGATCTGTGAAATCTGGCACTGACACCGATATTGCAAGGAGCAGAGTCTCAATCATTAATATTCGTGGTGACTGTCCTCTTCTCTCACTGCACTATAGAAGCCTTCAGCACCTAATAGAATGAGGCGTCGTATACGAGGTTGATACAAGGAAAAACATGTGAGTTCTCAAACCAAAAAAAAACATTGGAGCCTCATCTTTTGATATCTCTGCGGAAGCAAGGATGCGTTCACACGCAATGGTCGCTCGTCCCTATTTTGGAAATCGGAGTAGCCATTGCTCCACTGTCGACATCATAGAAGTGCAACGTGCTGGACCTGAGCAAGAAGAGTCCACATTTGCTGATTGAATCCCTCGCTGTCTTCATATGAGTATCTTCCTTATCCTTTCTTTTCTTTGCTTTCATATTCATTCTCTAACAATCTCTCCTCTTCTAAGTGCGTCTACTGGTAAAATTTTCGAGCCCATAATTCTTTACTAGGTCTTGTAGGTGGCGGATAAAGTCTGATAGGCTTGCAGCACAACAGAAACAGCCCCGGCTGGACCCTAACCATCGAAGAAAGCGTTTGGAGCATCTGAGTCGTGCAATTCGACCATCTTTAATATACAGGTACTTTGCTCGAAGTAAAGTTTGGGAGACTTGCAGAATCCAGTCGTATCGCAAGTTTAGACCATGCCTGAAGAGCAGAAGACGCTGGAAGGAGCAAGTCAACACGGAATCTACAGCGAGGTTTCTTCAGAAGACCTTAGTGCGCAATCTAGTGCCAATCCCAGCAGGCCTACCAGTGCATCAGGGGATCGTCATCCGCTGAGAAGGGGCAGGGTAAGGTTCAACAGCACGAGCCACGCCAATGATGGAACGAATAGACGATCGAACATACCAGCGTTGGATGGTGTAGAGGATGTCCTTTCAAACATTCCTTTGGAGAGGGAAACCAGACCGAGTCCTGTTCATTCGAGAAATGGCAGTTCATCTGGTTTGTTGAGGAAAACACCAGATACTGAGAAGGAAAACCCTTTCGCAGATGCTGTTGCTGGAATCGGGAGCCCTGTCCTTAAACCAAGACCAAGTCTCGTGTCGAAAAGAACGGCTAGCTACGATGCTCTGGGAGATGCAGAAGATTTTAGTGAAGAGAAGACCTTCTCCGCACTGGCTGCACAAGAGAGAGCTCAACGCATTGCTTCTTTGGTTGGCAGTCATTCTGCACCATCGTCGAGACGGAACAGCATAGACGAGAATGAAGATGGCATTGACTACTCACGGGCAGGAGGGACACGAGGATATCCTGTCAGAGTTGACGACATCCCTTTGGCTGATATGGACAGCAAAAGAACATACGATGCAGTAGGAATGGATAGCGATGATGACTTGGAGAATGGGAACGGAAAGCCCAAACAGTCGGCGACAACAGAGGCGCATAAACTAGTCCGAGCACATACACGGAAGCAACCTACACATGCGCTGAAGATACCTGCAGAACCTGCACCAGGACTGGTATCTGGTCAGGTAACACCGGTAGAAGAGCGTAAGCACCATGAAGACTATGTCGCGAGACCGGATCAGTATCGCGGTGGTGTGCTGTCGTCCTTACTGAAACTATACAACAATCCAAACACGCAAGGCAGCCATTCAAGGAAAGGAAGTGATGTTTCCGCTAGTCCTTCTCACTCACATGGTGGCACTATGCCTGGATCAGCAGAGAATTCCGGAACGACCACTCCAAGAACTAAACATCAGAAATGGTACAAACAGCAGCACAAGAGTCAATCTCAGGAGACTCTAGTGAATCTGATCGAAGCCTCCTCGATGTTGGGGGCTCATGCAGGAGCACAAGGAAGCATGACTCCCAAAAAGACAGGACCAGTTCGACCAGGTGCAAGACGAACACAAAGTGGGACGTTAATTGGCTCAGCCATGCACAAGTTCACCAAGCCTAGACTTGAGGACGAGATTAGGATTACCATCCACATCGCAGAGACCCTTAGCCGACAGAAGTATTTGATCAAACTTTGTCGAGCTCTTATGAGCTATGGTGCTCCAACTCATCGTCTGGAGGAATACATGAAGATGAGCGCAAGAGTACTTGAAATTGATTCGCAGTTCTTGTACATTCCGGGTTGTATGATCATCTCCTTTGATGATGCCTCAACCCATACTACAGATGTCAAGCTCGTCAGATCTGTACAAGGTGTTGATCTAGGGAAGCTTAAGGATGTCCACGAAATTTACAAAGAAGTTGTGCATGATGTGATCGGTGTGGAGGAAGCCACGCAACGGCTGGAGACGATTATTGCAAATAAACAGAAGAACCACGCCTGGGTTTTGGTGTTCGTCTATGGTCTCGCTAGTGCTTCTGTCGCTCCTTTTGGTATGTCTCCTTGAAGATGTTTTGATGAACATCCGCTAACACAATGACAGCTTTTGAAGGTCGCTTAATCGACATGCCGATTGCGTTTTTGTTAGGATCTGTCCTCGGCTTTCTGCAGTTGATTGTCGCTCCAAGGTCAGATCTGTACAGTAACGTTTTCGAGATATGCGCTGCTGTGTTTACTTCATTCTTGGCCAGAGCTTTTGGTAGTATCCGCGGTGGAAATCTTTTCTGCTTCTCAGCTTTAGCTCAGTCCTCAATCGCTCTGATCCTCCCTGGATACATGGTGCTTTGTGCATCGTTAGAATTGCAGTCGAAGTCAATGGTTGCGGGATCAGTCAGGATGGTCTATGCGATCATCTACTCTCTCTTCTTGGGTTTCGGCATTACAGTTGGTACAGCTTTCTATGGCTTGATGGACCCGAACGCAACGAGTGCCACAACCTGCTCCAAGCCGATCACAGGGTTATGGAAGTGGTTTTTTGTGCCAGCATTCGCGTTCTGTCTTGCATTCATCAATCAAGCGAAGTGGAAGCAGATGCCAGTGATGGTAGTCATCGCCTTTGCTGGATACGTGGTCAATTACTTCAGCGCTATGAAATTTCCGTCCTCGGCACAGATTTCCAACACTTTCGGCGCTTTGACTGTTGGAGTATTGGGTAATCTGTATTCAAGAGTCCATCATGGTGTTGCAGCTGCAGCACTCTTGCCTGCCATTTTCGTGCAAGTGCCATCTGGTTTGGCTGCTTCTGGTTCCCTCCTATCTGGTCTGAGCACAGCAGATCAGATCACCAATTCAACTTCGCGGCTCAATGGAACGAGTATCAATAATGGAACAAGTATTGTAAGTGTCTCTCTTCCCTCTCCTGTCGACATACTACAAAGAAGGTTTCAAGTATGAAGAATTCCAAGTGTGTTATTAATCCATCTACTTGCAGGTTGCCGTTACGTCGAGCACTGATCTCAACACAATTGTCTTCAATGTCGGCTATAGCATGATTCAAGTTGCCATTGGTATCACAGTCGGTTTATTTCTGAGTGCTTTGATTGTGTACCCTTTGGGCAAGAGGAGGAGCGGTTTGTTCAGTTTCTAGTTGCTGTGCTTTAGCGTGTATCAACATTACAGCGTATTTACATATTATCAACATATAGAAAGCGTGTCGATTTTATATAGAGTCGAAGAGCCAAGAGCTGGTGTAAAATTCGACGATAGACGGTTTGGGAATTATTCACGGATTTTTTGGGTACATTTTAAGCATAAGAAACGTAGTACGCAGCTGGATAATGTGCAGGATGAGGAGTGATAGAGATGACTATATAGACTACAAGTTCGTTTTCTTGAAAACGAATTACACAATAACCATGAAAATGTGAGTTTCGGGCTCACACAGACTGACAGCCCCCTATTTGACTAGTCTTGGCATCTCGGTTGTGCCTCTGTAAGTTGGCAAACACAGCAAAGACCGTCCACATTGCTACAATTCCGTTCGAAATGCTATAGATGTGATAGGCAGGAACAAGCCAAGTAGATGATCTATCTTTAATTTCTACAAGCTATGCACGATGCTGTACAACATAGATCCATCAGCATGCATCTCGTTCCACAAGAGGTTCACCATGTAGAGCTGTTACGTCACAACATAATCGAGATGCCAAAGTCGATGACAAGTTGACCTCGGAACATCAGCTGATTGAATACCGTAACCTCAGTGGGTAGGATAGTATGTAAAGCGTCTTGTCGGACTTCTGTAGATCCTATCATCTCTCTCGTATTTGAAAAGAGATGCTTCCTCGCTTTGCATCCATCGCTCTTCGAAGTACGACACTCAGAATCACCACAACCACACCTGTCACATCTAAAAGATATTTTCAAACATCACAACCTTTCAAGATGGCAGCTATTGTTGATACAGTCAAGAAGACTATTGCTGAGAATTTTGACGTTGATGCGTATGTACTTCTCTCATAGTCATATTGTGCACGTCTTCTTGCCATCAATGAAGCTGTGAAGGCAAAAATATGAGAGATAGCTAATTTACATCTGTAGCAATCAATGGGTGCCGGAAGATCAGCGATTTGACCCAAAAGACATTCCAGATCAGAGCGGGAAGGTTGCGGTCATCACTGGTGGCTCACGTGGAATCGGCTACGCAGTAACAGAATCATTGCTTCACAAGAATATTGACAAGATCTTTATTGTGTCTGACACACAGTCTGGTATCGACGAGTGCTTGACATCCGTCAAAGCCAATGTAGGAGAGGACGCCGTCAAGAAATTGCGTTGGTTGCAATGCGATCTTGCCGACTGGGTCAAGGTTGCTGAGGTAGCCGCAACCATTGCAAAGGAGACTGATAGAATTGACATCTTGCACGGCTGTGCGTCGAGAGGAATCATGACATACGAATTGACAGACTACGGTGTCGACAGGCACATGGCTATGAATGTCGTCGCTCACGTCACGCTCGTCAGCCACTTACTTCCAATCCTTAAGAAGACCTCTGAGAGCGGCAAGGTACGCATCGTGATGGAGGGCTCCAATGCTCATCAGGGAACACCCAACGACACCAAATTCGCCTCTATAGAAGAGCTGAATCGTGACCTGGGTCCCAATGGCCAGTACGGACGCTCCAAGCTAGGCATGATGCTCTACGCCAAATACCTCTCCAACCACCTCCACTCAACACACCCCAACATCCTCGCCAACTCCTGCCATCCAGGTTTCGTACACACGAAGCAGTCCACCGAGGACATCCATGAACCGTACCCTATCGCTGGTTATGGCATGAGTCATCTGATGGCGCCGTTCAAGAAGGATCAATTCCAGGGTGCGTTGAGTGCGTTGTTCTGCGCGACCAAGACGGAGAAGTCTGGACAGTACATTTGCGTGCCAGCTGTGCCGGAAGAGGGAAGCAAGTTGTATCAAGATCCTGATGGAACCTTGACGGAGAATTTGATGAGATTGACGACTGAGTTGGTCGAGAGCAAAAAGCCGAAGGAGAGTGTGCAGCAAGGTTGTCCTTTAACTGCCGCGTGAGATGGTTGATGGATGTGTATAATAACGTGGTCATATTAGAATCATGAAAGTTTCCGCATTTGTATTATCTTGTACCTGTTGAACTGAAACAACGTAGACCGTCCTAGACTACACTTTCTCTAGAAATCACAAGCGTAAATCAGAGATACATCGAGATCAAAATTTCATTACATCATATTTCGCATAAACATACATAGTCTAACGTTCAGGTATCGCTAATTAACTCCAAACCAATCTATCTCTACCCAACATCCTAAGCAGAAGCAGTCGCAGCTCGAGCACTTCTCTCAACACCCCGACCAGCACCAGTCTTTCTTCCAGGTCTCGCGAGAGTATACTTCGCAAAAGCCCTGGCAAGAGCCTTCTTACAGCTGATCTTCTGACTTCCAACAAAAGAGTCAATGGTGACAGCAATGGCACGATCGACATCTTGTGGGCCAACGAACTCAGAGAGGCGCATACGTGAGAAGGCTTCACTGATACGCATGATTGCTTCAAGATGACGGATCTGTCATGTTAGAATTCGGATGCGAAGTTTTGGGGAAGAGGAGACTTACAGTGATGGGATACGCGCCAGTAGCAAGAGATTCTCTTCGCATATCCGCGAAAAGCTTTGAGACCTTTTCCTCATCGATATTGTATAATTTTGGACTACATCTCTCTCTTGCATAGAGAATATATTTGCGAAGAAGTTCTTGTGGGATTTCTCCAGCCTGCTTCGGCTCACCATTGTTGATACTGCTGTCACGGACAGCAGCGTCATGTTCGACTTCCATGGTATTTGAATTTTCGTCAATTGCTTGTGATGCAGGGTGAGATCTACCATGAGAACCGACCACAAAACGTGCAAGTCGTTCATCCTCGCTAGGGTCGACTGTGTCACGAACGACACAGAGGATGTCGAAACGTGACAAAATGGGTTCGGTCAATTCGACATTATGCGAGAAAGGAATAGTTGAGTTGTAGCGACCACCGATAGGATTTGCCGCGGCGATGATACCACATCTAGCCTGCAGTGTAGTGACAATGCCGGCTTTGGAGATTGAGATTGTCTGCTGTTCCATAGCTTCGTGAATAGAGGTTCGATCTTGGTCATTCATCTTGTCGAACTCATCAATCAAGCAGGTACCGCGATCAGCCAAGACCAATGCGCCTCCTTCAAGTGTCCATTCACTTGTTAAAGGGTCTTTGCGTACACTGGCCGTCAAACCTACAGCGCTTGCTCCTTGACCTGTAGCGAAGACAGCACGATGTGCTGTCTTTTCGACATATTTGAGTACTTGTGATTTAGCAGTTCCAGGGTCACCAAGGAGTAGGACATTGATATCACCACGGATGTGATGCTTACCCTGTCGGTCTTTCGCAACACCACCAAATAAGGATAGTGCCACTGCCGTCTTGATGTCTGTATGGCCATAGATGCTAGGTGCAACAGAACCAATAATCTTGTCAACAATCTGTGGATCTTTTGACAAAGCTCGGATCTGTTGCTCATCTTCCTCAGTCAATCTAAATCCAGCAAGCTGGTCATGGGATTTAACAACATTATTGGCCTCGAGAATCGTGGCAAAGACTGGGAACCCGTTCTTATTGTTGAGCTGCGCATCATAGTTGTTTCGATAGACACCAGTCACCTCAATTTCCTCTCCAGGCTTGGCCTTGTCAATAAGATCCCACAATAGGATAACTTCTCGGTGTCGGGGTAGACGACCAGCAGGAACTGTTCCTGGCGATTCTTGCAATGTAAGCTTTTGATAGTTGCGATAGACGGTCTTTTCCGAGTTCAAACTGAATGGACCACGGGACTGGCAGTTCTGACAGTATGAGATTTTGACTTCAACGTTCGACTCCTGCTGATAAGGGCCAAGGCGCTGTCCACATTTGGTACAATCGAACATAACATACTTGAGCTGCGGAAAGACACCACTTCTTCGAGTAACCACACCACTGACGCGAACCAAGCAGTTCAGGTGACTCTGACGGAGCTGGCGGAGAGTGTAGTGAACAGGTAAATCTGTAATACGGACATGAATTTCGGAATGAATACGCTCATAATCTGGATAGTGTAGAAGTGTGACTTCCAAAGCAACTTCGTCAAACAGCTTGAGCATCTCTCCTGGCGCATTTGCCAGAAAGTATGCAAGAATTGCTTTCGATGAACTAAGGTGGTCGTAGGAAACTTCCAGAGACTCCGCGTTGACTTCTCCCAATGCTCGAATTCGACTTCCGTATACCGAAACTCCGTGATCGTCAGTATACTCTGTCAAGAATGCCTTAAACTCTCTCTTGATGGTTCTTTGAACGGGCATTTGTGAGACCCAATCAACCAAGCTTGAAGCTTTGACATCTTGCAAAGTCTCTAGCGACAACTCTTCTTCCATGATGTCGTCTTGCATATCCTCATCCTCGTCCTCATCGTACATATGGCGTCTACGACGTGGCTGGTTTGTGAGGTCAAGATCCCCATCCTCGTCCTCGTCTTGAAGAAATGCTGCACCTCCCTTTCGTTGACGAGCCAGTTCTCGATCTCGACGATTCATCTTTGCTTCAAGACGTCGTCTTTCTGCACCATCTAATTGTTCATATTCGCCGTCATCGTCGATATCTCGATCACTAGCAGCGAGTCATTTTAGAAGCATCCATCCTGCAGATGGGATTCTAAGGACGGGTTCCCAGTCTTTGCCACGATTCTCGAGGCCAATAATGTTGTTAAATCCCATGACCAGCTTGCTG
>Ga0068621_1000024_pt1 | contig 16935 bp, 22 predicted proteins | sample InSIn5SAF170_FD_77485 | JGI IMG/M metagenome (GOLD analysis project Ga0068621, IMG submission 77485) | Clean room microbial communities from NASA Spacecraft Assembly Facility at Jet Propulsion Laboratory, Pasadena, California, USA -... ... | reverse complement strand
AGGATGAAGTGACAAAGGCGGATATTCATTAACTTATCCATGGACGAGCTATCCTTCTGCGAAAGAGCAGTCTCAGCAAGTTCCGTGATCTTGGCCCATATCAGTCCGCTTTCGACTCCATCAAAGAAGTTGCTGGCGCTCTTCAGAACTTCTTCGCTATCACGCTTGGAGGCATTCTGGTCATATTCGAAAGCATACCGCAGTGCAGGTATGAAGACGTGCGGAATCAGGAGACCACCAACCTCCCAGCGATCCATGAGTGACAGACATATACGGAATGGCTTAGCACGCTCTGCTGCAATGCTTGTTCGTCGGCTCAGCAAAGCGAGTATGCTTCTCGTCAGTGCACGGAGTCCATGCCTCGCAAAATATGCCGCATGGTACTGAGCAGCGTCAGTCCCTGGCGACATGATCTTTGGGTCGTCAACGGCATCTATCTTTTGAGCCTCGATCTTCCGTTCAGGCCCAAGAAACCAGCTCCATAATCGCCGATTGAGGCTCATGTCTCGGCGAGACACAACACCAACAGCTGAGGAGATGAGTCTGTCAAGATCGGCTGACGGCACAGCATGCTGTAGAACGGCAGAATCGAGTGGGAGATGTGTGACTAGGAGATCAAGGAAGCCTCTTTGCACGAGCGCTTGCTTGTCCGAAAGCCCGGCCGCAAAACATCGAATAAGTAGACCTGGCTCAGGCGAAAGGGCACACTGCGCATCTGGTAGAAGCGTTTCCAGCGCTTGTTCCTGGTTCGAGGCTCGTTGAGTAGCAAATTTTGGGAGGTGTCGCATCAAATATGAAAGTGCACCCTGCCGGCGAGAAGGGTTGGTAATTGCAGCAAGAAAGAAGCACTGCCAAAAGAAAGACGTCTGGCTCGTTGCACCGTTTGATGATCTGCCTAGGTCTGGATTCACTTCATCCACCAGTGCTGTCCCTCGGAACTTGTCCAAAATATGGAGGACGCGGTCGAAATCTTCGCTCGTTTCGTCTTCCAGTCCAGGTAGGAGGCACAATATCACACTCTTCAGTGCTGATCGTAATGCCCCACCGTCTAATGTTGCGATGTGTTCCTCAAAGAGCGATAGAAAGAGTGGGCGGACGCTAAGCGATGCGAAGGAGAGGACTGGCGACAGCCCCGGAAAGTAGACATGTAAGTCACGGGCTAGGTTGAGAGGCTATGGTTGGAGAAGTTTTTAGCACAAGTTCCCACTCCTCAAGGGCATCTGCATACACCGATGATTGTGAATACGAATCCATAGACCTCTAGCGCTTTCTGATGTACGCCAGACGGTAGAGTGGCATTCAGGCACTGCGCCAGTCTGGTCGCCACCAAATGGGATTCAGGTACCGCATGGCAGCCGGGTGGATGCGTTTGTAGTGCCTTGAGAAGTCTACTCAGAAACGAGATGTAATCGGCCCATTCTTGCTGCGCTGTGTCGAAGGAACCCAAAGCTCTTTCCACCGCCAGCGCATACCTTCGGAAAGCTTTATCTTTGAGATTGGCTCCTAGGGTATTTAGTCAGCTTCTCTCCTTTCGAGTGTAAAGGAACAGCGACGTACATACCGTCCTCGCCAGGTTTCGGACGGAACCTGTGGATGGGAGAGGCGCGGCCAGAGCTCGCTGGGGAAGAGCTACGCAGACCACTGGGGTCAAAAGACATATTATCTCATGGGCAACCTTCCAGACTCAGTTTCGGGGGGGGGCTTCTATCGTCGTGGCATGGTGCTAAATTGTTTGAGCATATGAAATAGATGTCCATTAATGGTGTTTAGAAGTATGCTGCAGGCACACACTCATCTAACTGGATTAGTCTTAGTTCATTCCTGTCTCAAGTCCCGTCGTGATGCCGCAAAAGCAAAGTCAAGCTCATCCACGACGCAACCTCACTCCTTCCCGCGTGCAAGCGCGCATTTTGTTAGGCTATCATGCTAGGGAAGTAGTCGAGAATGCTTCATCTAGTATTAATTGTATAAGGGTTACATCATATATACAATAAGCACGTCGCTCAGGTATCACTTTACAGAAAGCCACAGAACGCCCACATTGAAGACAATCAGAACAGATCATCTCTTTAAACCAAAGGAACTCCTCGTAATCTCGGTCGTCGATCCATAGTGCATTCCTCTTACGCCGTCTTGACCATCGGAATCGTCCAGCCAGGAGTCCTCGCTGCCTTTCAATGTCCTTTCGTTGCTCGTAATTGTTGCCGATCCGCATTCCGTGTCTTGCGTTACCTCCCACTCGACCGTCTTTTCAATGTTGGATCGGTTGCGGTCGACAAGTTTGGCAGTCCCACTCATCTCAAACTCCAGGCCTTCGGGCTGATGCTTGCTGCCAGGCATGTAGCTTCGAGTTCTTCTTGAAGATACGGCGCTAGACTTTTGCGAGTATGCGGTAAATCGGGTCTTCGCCTTGTAGACGAGAGGCTTCAATGCGGGAGCACATCCGCAGATAATCCCCAGATTGCTTTCAACTGCGGTCCAGATCCTTCAATATCGGTTAGCCTGCGCACCGTATCTTTTGAACAAAGACATCCTTACCATAGGTAGTATCCTTCCCATGTAACATCGTATGTCATGTACACAGTCTGGTATACGTAATACAGCCGCATGCATGCGGCGACCACGACGACAGCACCGAATCCAAAGACCACCATGAGCGCGATCCGCTGCGAAAGCGGCAACTTTAGTCTGGCAAGCGTCATCATCGGCAAGATATAGACGAGCACATCTGCCGATATATTGGTACTGATCTGTCCCATGAGAGGTGGACCTTCTGGCATGCAATGAGTGTTGTTGTCCAAGAGATCCCAGTAATAGTAGGAAGGTATGCATTGTGTCCAGAGAACGATAAGGAAGATCAAAAGGAGCATGATGACATAGGTAATGGTACCTAGAGTAAACTTCCTGAATTTCGAGTTGGGCGCCGCGATGCGCAGGTAACTAATCAGGATCGACAGCTTTGCAAAACTGGATGCGAACAGAAAGATTGTCTGCCCAGCGATGGAAATCTGCATGTGGTCTTAGTGACAGGTTTCATAATAAGAAGTAAAGTCGGTAGTGTGAAAAGAAGATCATCCACAACAAGCCATAAATTTGTCTTCAGCATACAGCCGCCTAGCCAATTGCAAATCCTCAAATGCTCGTGCGTGGACGAATTTCTTTATAATGAGAAGACGCAAAACTGCAACGCACCTGTCTCCCTGCTATTAATTGAGCGGGTTTAATATCCCAGACGTGAAGATTCCATCCATATCTGGAAGACGCGAGAATAACACACGCTGTTACACCGCTTGTGAAGATCTTATGAACGTGTTAGCACACTCCGGCAATATTCAACAAACACATCTCCTACTCACACAGGCGCAAAACATAAGTAAATCATCCCACCACGGCTTTCGTAAGATAATCAATCGCACATACAAGCGTAGCGCGAGGAAGATCCATGCTAACGACAGGAAGATGGTCTCGACAACGACCAGAGCGTCACCTCGAGTTTCGGGATTGGTATAATTCGCAGCTGGCCACGTCGCAATGACCGAAAAGGGTGGCCGTCTCATCGTGGCACTTATCCACGTACAAGTTCCGCGTCTTCAACAACTTCGCCAAGGACAAATCACTGATCACCGCATGAGTATGTTCAAGGTTGCGTTTCTGGATGGACTGGAGGATGCTCGTGGAAGGATACAAGCAAGTCAAGAGATATAAGGCAGGGTCCCTAGGGCCCGCCGTCCTATGTATTGCAGCGGACAGCCTTTGGACTACGTCCGCTCGCGCAATAAACCGTACGCCAGGCAGGGCATGGTGAAGTGGAGAGCGTTTCCGCCACCACTTCCAGTCCGAGCTGCAGGTCGGCCAAGGGTGCATACCCACCTAAGCGTATTTGAGGATGCCATTTATGCGGGTAATGACTCGTTGTTGGACGCACCGCATTCGGATTCAAGCTATGAACAAGTTTGGGAGATGAGAGACAATCACGACGCACGAGCGTCACAGACTACACGCAAGGCACCAGAAACCTTCCATTTCAGCTGCAAACAGAAGCCTACAGATACAGACCAGCAATTCGTCGCGAGCATAGAACATACGAGTGTTTGAGCATAGTTTGGCTAAGACCAGAAAGATTTGCTCCGTGCGCTAGAACCGTCCCGATATCTTCTGGAAAGCGACCAAAGAGGAATGGTCAGATAACTCGGGACCTGCCATCGCGCAATTGCCCCCAGCTGCTCAATCGTGGCGCGAGAGCTATCGGACCTTCAGTATTGGTATCAAATATTAACCTTTTTCCAAAGGTTAGAGGTTGAAGATTCCCACCGCATCTTGTCTGATTTGCATTCTAGTGTCATGCAGATCATAACAACGGCAATTGCGTTCGGCGTACGCCAACTCGAGGCATAGCCCTCACAGCATGTGATATTTGTAGTTGTAAACAACACGAAGCTGACGATGTCTTTTTTCTCGAAGAACGATTCTTTGAGTGGTCCAAGTGTGCGGTTATAACCTTGGCATTGCCATTCTCTCAGCTCCGGAAGGCGAAACCAAGTAGAATCTTCGGAGAATCTGCATATTCCATTGCCGGGACCGTCGCATGATCGCGTGGTTTAGGATCGAGTCAGTGCGGTTATGGCCAATAGGAGCGCACACCCCTGCCGCGAATCTCTCGGGCGACCTCGAATTCGAGCAAATTTCTTTGCGTGTGGGCGGTCTTCGCAGCGTATGGCCTCACCAAGGTTATCTATTGTGCATACTCTTCGATGATGCTGTTTCCAGGAAAGACGATCAGATCTGGTATCAAAGTGTGCTAGCCCTAGAGCACCTGCTCGACCCGAGGACACCCTTGACTTTGAGATAGCGAGAACATGGGGGACTCGTGCGCGACTAGGTTTTCGCTCATCAAGCTCATACGCTGAGCCTGGGATCGCTGCCATTCTGGGGAAATGTCATGGGATGCGAGAATCCATGTCATCGTCGCTAGGATCTGGAAGGGCTTAATGCATATCTCAAACGATTGCCAGCTGATCATGAACCACCCCTTGCCATTGCGGGGGGGACAAAAGCCTTCACTGTTGAGCCAACGCGTTCCCAAATCTTGCCAAATAATGAGTGTGCAACAGGACCATTCGGAGCAAGAATACCATTCGGGGCAGTAGTACCATTCGGAGTGGCATGCCATTTCGAGTGATTTCCGAGATACTTAAACCGGAGCAAGCCACAGGAATCGGTCCTCTAAATTGTCGGCTGTGACTCCGGTTAACGGGGCTCTTAACATTTTCCACCCTAGACGAACCTGCAGCATCAATCCTCCCCACAACATGGTACACTCGGTTGTGCGCGAGGTCAGGTATGCATGTTCAGGAACGATCGGACAGAATTGCCGGCTGTGAGTTGCGAATCGCGTAGTGCCAGCAGTAATTTCACAGACAACCAAAATTGAGGAAGACCAGCGAGTTTCTATTTGACAATCTCAAGAATATCGAGCCGCAGCACCAAAGAGGCGGGCATCGCTTCGCAGAAAGTGTCATGCCCTACCTGCAGAGCTGTCATGCTCGAACCAATACCATTACGTGCCCCATGCTCGTTGCGAGCGTTGCGAGCGTTGCAAGTCCACCGGACGAGGTAAGAGAGGCAGCAGATGAGCCCTCTTACGATGCAGGCAGACCGACATGCTAGCTCGTCAATCATGACATGGCAGCCACGTTGTTGCCACGCGGGGTCTGCTAATGAGATGTGCTGCCGCGTTTACCTTGGCTGCATAATCCTCGCCCTCCTCAAAATTTGTTGTTCTAGGTGCAACAGATTAGGGATATGGCTTCACAATAATGAGCGGCACAGGTTCAGCAAACAGCATCTCACTGCTGAGAGCCCGTGCCTCGCAAGCTATCCACGAGCCATGGGTATCCTGATGCCTCGTTCCATCAGCAAGGGATGTAACAATTACAAAAAAGCTACTGGCCCTGCGGTCTTTCGAATACATGTCGCGAATCAACCGCAATCCCCTGGAGAGGACTCAATGATCGCCCACACGGATCTCACCGTTCCAAAGCTCAGCGCATCGTCAGGTCAATATGAACACAACAGTTTCTAGGCATTGCACTTTCAACATCAATAAGATGGCTGGCAAGCAGAAAAATGTGCTCGCTTCGCAAAATTCAGAAAACTCTATTTCAAGTGGCCGTATGGTCTTTGTACAGACGTTATCGGCAGTGTAGCCCTTCGTGTAAGGTATAAATCTCGACCTGGGCGGCAAATGCCGAATAGGCTAATCGGCCTTGTACCAATCATCTCGCCTTTTGCAGTTTGTAAGCTCGTACAGTCCTGCGTACTCTCTACAGTATATTCGGACCAGAGCTAAGTCTACTATTAAAGAGCATTATCTTTGTTGACTTTGCTCAAGTTCATACACATACGCCTGCGCTGCGATTAGACTTCAGGCATTGAGTACGGAGGGCTCCGATCGACAATGGCAAGCACAAAGGACCAAAAGATCAAAAGTATCATTCATGACTGCAACAAGCACTCTTTGAGACTCTCACAAGAGCCATGGCCAAAGCCATCATCGACTCAGTATATTGTCCGAGTTCATGCAGTTGGGATCACCAAAGGCGAGCTCCAGTGGCCAGAGCCTCATGAACTCCCGGCGAATACGGCTGTTCCTGGCTTCGATATTGCTGGAGTTATAATTCAAGCACCTTCGCCTAAGTCACGTTACCAGGCTGGTGAGAGGGTGTACACTATGACAGCTGCAGATAGGCCCGCCAACGCTCGAGAGGTGACCTTAATTGAAGAACGAGAAATTGCTAAAATTCCGAAAAACCTCGGCTTCATAGAAGCAGCTGCAGTGCCTATGAGTGCTTTCACAGCTGCTGAAGCGCTCTTTGAGCGTGGCGATCTAGTCTACGAGGAGGCGTCTCCGGCAAACAGGAATCGATCTGTACTCATTATTGGCGCAAGTGGAGCTGTAGGCATATGGGCAACACAGCTAGCAAAGTGGGCTGGAGTCGGTCGTATCATCGGCGTTTGTGGTTCAAAGAATGTCGACTTCGTCAAGAGCCTGGGTGCACATGCTGTCATTGATCACAGTCGAGACAGTCTCGAGGACTTTATCACATCTGGTGGTGAAGACGGTAAATTTGATATTGTGCTCGACGGCGTTGGAGGCAAAATGCTTATAGAAGCATGGAAAGCAACGAAAATAGGCGGTTTCCTGTTTTGTATCGTTGGTCCTATCGAAGGCACTCGACCAGAGAGTGGTGTGAGCGAGGATGTTCATGCGAGCTTCTTCATCCTCCAAACGCTTGGGAGCAGACTGGACAAGATATCTGCACTGATAGAGAACGGCCATGTAAAGCCGTTCGTTGACTCGGTGTTTGCATTTGAGGACTTCCAAGAAGCTTTTGACCGCGTTGAGACAGGTCGAGCGAGAGGCAAAGTTGTGCTCGAGGTTATTCGAAGTTAGACGTAGGGCAGTAATCCTTGAAGCCATCAACTTGCTTGGCGAATCATGTTATTCAATTTTGGACAATTTACGCTTCGTCCTAGTTGGGATGAAGCAAAGAGATACTTTTTGTAGCTATACCAGCGCAATCACGCCCGCTGGCACCCGCAGTAGACAAGAGCAGCGAATGGTGTACATACTGAAAGGTAGAGATGGTCTAGTGTTTATTATGTATGAATTGCTCCATATCACTGCTCTTTTTGTCCAGCTTCACGTTGAAAATAGCCAAGCGTATTGAACAAAATTGTTCTTGGTTGTAACATCTTTGGTAATGGTGTCTGATGCCGCCCTGACTCTTGAGCAGCGTATGCTGCATCCCAGGCTCAACTGATAGCAAAACGACTGACTGTGATACTATTGCAAAATGCTACACCGATAATTTACTACAATGCTGTGACTGTAAATGCACGATAAAAGGGTTGGCACTCGGAGTGGAAGTCGCTGTTTGACAGCGGCACATCATGCATGAGTGACGTTGGTGGCGGTGATCGACATCCACTCCGATCAGTGCGTTACAACACCATCGGAATGGTTATCAGAGGGAAGCAGCGAGACGGAGGGGAAAGGCGACTTGCCCTACATCAACGTTGGATAGCAATTCAATTCCTAAATGCAAACATCTCGATAAATTCGCAAGTTTCTTCCATTTTCAGGAACGGCGTAGAGACGTCGACTCTCGAACGCATCCATCAGTCTTCGCGTCACGACCGCATCATCAAAATTTACAATTTCAGATAACTCAATTCAAACATCATGGACGAGAAGTTGGGCCAGCTCAGTGACCCTGAGAAATCGAATCCTTCATTACCAGCAGAGAATATGGGTACTGAAGAACTGCCTGTTATTGACCCTCACGAGGAGGCCAAGTTAGTCAGGAAATTGGATTTGTTCATCATCCCTATCACGATGTTGCTTTGTGAGTTGTCTCCATTGTTAGACATATGCTCAAGTCTATCCACAACTATGTTCGCTTTCGTCGCCTTTGAATCACACAAAGAATACCTGCATTGGCTGCGTTCCGTTGACAATTGCTCCGCAATATCGAACTAGGGAGCTGATGATACAATATAGACCTTTTCAGTTTTCTCGATCGGTATGAATAGTAGTATTGATTCAATGATGAATAGCGCTAATGACATCTAGTGTGAACATCGGCAATGCCCGTCTCTACGGACTTGAGGAGGATCTTGGGCTTGAGGGTGATCAGTATCAGATTGCTGTGTCAGTACTATTCGTGACCTACATTCTTAGCGAGGTTAGTCAAAATGATGTGCGTACCTGCGACCGTCGCTGACATTTTAGCTCCCATCAAATCTCGTGTTGAAAAAGTTCCGACCCTCCAGATGGATCGCTTTCATCACCGTGTCCTGGGGCATCATCGCAACTTTGAGTGGAGTCGTTCAGAACTTTGCTGGTCTCATTGCATGTCGTCTATTATTGGGATTGTTCGAAGGTGGCTTGTTTCCTGGGTAAGAACCAAAATGCTTATTGTGCGGAGCATACATACTGACATACTGTTAGCATGACCATTTACCTAACAATGTTCTACACGAAGAAAGAGCTTGCTCTTCGCGTCGGTAAGGAAAACGCATGGATTAGCGATGATTCAGAGTACTAACATGAGTAGGATATCTTTTCGTTAGTGCTGCCATCGCTGGTGCGTGTGGTGGACTGCTTGCTTATGCGATCGGGCACAGTAAGTTTCTCCGAAATAAGTGCTGTCCACCTTTGCATTTGTACCACTTGTATCCAAGCATTGAATCCTAAAAAGCTTTTAGTGGAGGGAGTTGCTGGTCAACGGGGTTGGCGATGGATCATGATCATTGAGGGCCTGCCTTGCATTGTACTTGGCATTGTTACCTGGTTTTGGCTTGCCGATGAGCCTGAAACAGCATACTACCTAGAACCACACGAGCGAGAACTTATGACGAAGCGGCGACAACGGGAGTTTGGCCTGCGAACATCAGCACATGAGTTCCACACGAAGGACGTAAAAGCAGGGCTTAAAGACTGGAAGATATACATGTTCTGTGCTGGCCAATTTTGCGCTGATAACATGTTGTACAGCTACAGTACCTTCCTGCCCACAATCATAAAAGGAATCAATCCGAGCTGGTCGAACCAGATCGTGCAAGTGTTGACTATTCCATGCTATGCTCTGGGTGCGTTGAGCTACCTGGGAACAGCCTGGGTATCTGATCACTTTCAGCGCCGTGGGATTCCAACGGTCATCCTTGCTTTTGTGTCCATTGTTGGGTACGCGCTACTTATCGGCGGCACATCGAGCGGTGTACATTTTGCTGGATGCTTCCTGGTTGCCATGGGCCTTTACGTGACGGTGGGCATTCCGCTTGCATGGTTGCCGTCGAACAATCCGAGATATGGGAAAAGGACTACGGCGTCCGGGCTTCAGCTGACTGTGGGAAACAGTGCTGGTATCATGGCTCCATTCCGTAAGACATCGGAAACCAATCGTCAAACGTCATCGTCTAACTCACGTGTAGTATACCCAACCCGAGAAGGCCCGAACTTTCGTCGTGGCCACGGCGTCACAATGGGTCTTCTCGCATTGGCGGCGGCGATCTATGGAGGAATGTCTGCGTATTTCAGTTTTGCCAATAAGCGGCGTCGCAACGGAGCAGAAGATAACAAAGTCGAAGGTATGACGATGGATGAAGTAGAAGAGCTTGGTGATCGAAGCCCTCGGTACATTTACACAACCTGAAAGAGACGCATGCCCTCCTTCTTCCTCGATTACCATTGGAAAGATACTATCAGTACTAGCTTGTCGAGAGTGTGATAATGATGCTATTGCTAAGAATCAGCGCTTTGCGAGAAAACATACGGATAAGCGGGAAAGCGTTCACTCCCGCGTACGCGCAGTCTGGCCTCCATTATCATCTTCAAGTTGTAGAGTGATCCGTGATGCACATGCACTAGATTGGGTCCACGCAATTGCTCACTCATGCCTTAACGATCTATCGATCGTGCAATCTTTTGAGACCACAAGCGCTTACCCACACCTTGGGCAAAATCGCATCTGAGAAGTCCTTGAGATGTCGTCACTCTCCCGTGCAACAACAAATATCTCTTGTGATCTGAGTCCTTCGTTGTAGATCTATCTCTAGTTATGTTAGGACGTCCAGATAATTGACGTAAACACCTCAGCACGAAAGATAACAAAGGACTAAAATTTATGAAAATGAGTTGATCGTGGAGAGTTGGATCTGCATTTTAGAGGAGGACCCACTATGAAACCTCATACCTCCACTGTTCACACCACGTAATCGTGTCCGTGGAAGGCAATAATTATGCCAAGGGTGTTGGCATGTTGTACGTGAATTCGAACAAGGAGACCGCGACGCCAAAGCTGTTGCAACTTCCACGGAGCTGTGAGAGAGATCAGTTGCACAAATTCCGGCGACCAAGCTCATTGTCCAATGCTGAGGCTGTGTACGTGTGGTCAAGACGGGCCGAGACATACGGAACATTAGGAATTATGGCTTTGCACAGGACCAAGACCCCGATCCATGCACGTGAAAGAATGTTTGGAGCAGAAAGATCGGCGGAGTGGAAGATCGTAGTAGTACGAAACCACAGCGAAGCCTACCCACCTTACGTATGTATCTGTACATATCTCAGATTAAGTCTTGTCGCGGGCTCGGCGTGGACTTCTTCGCGTGCCAAATGGCAATTGGCGTTTCATGACTATCTTGATAGGGCTCTCAGCACGTTTCCTGTGGTGCTTGACCATTTTAACGTCAGGATGATCTTTCTTTGTGCGTCAGGGACGTAATCGCGCAGCGATAAGGCGCACAGAAGAGCATTGTGGCAACTGTCAAAAGAAGCCTTGTGCTTCGGATTGGGGTTAGAGGAGAATAGGAGGTTCTTTATCAAGATTCTAGATCATGTCTGCCATATGAAGATCAAGCCACAGCGTCCTCGCATCGAAGGTATGACCTTGATCACTTCTTATTCGAGTCCTCCAAGAGGCAGGCTGCGCAGATCGGCCTACGTTCTGGGAGCGGTGAGGACGTCGAAAAACCCAGAACGGTGGGATTTGAGATTGATAGATAAAGCCAAGATCTTGGATTGTGCGTGTTGTGCGACAAATGAAGTGATCTACAATCTGCGCGTCCTATGGAGCCCCTAGGACGCCATGGCGGAAGGCGCTTTTTGAGGTCGTCTTGGCTATAGTCTAATCAGCCAAGAGACCCACTAATTCTCAACACCAAAACTTTGCTTTGCACGACATGACCCATACATCCAAGCCATGGATCAATGATACGTGTAAATTCATAGCTGACGCTCAACGCTGGTGGCCATTACCGCAGAATGGAATATTCGAGCATGCGACCTGGGTACATTGGCAGAAACGGACGGCGACAGTTTGAGAATGGATGGTGCTGCCTGGATGCTGGATGTCTTGCTAAAAGGCATTATTCAGACATTGTGCCTCCACGACTTGGCTGGGCATCTGGGCGACTCCGCCCTCCAAACGTCTTACTTCCCAGTATCCCACTCATCTGGTAACAACACCACTCTTGGGCTCCACCAGGTACGACTCAAATTGATTCACATGGGGAAATGTCGATAGGAGACTGGCGGTACCGAACCAAGAGCCGTAATGATCGACGGTCCGCATTCTTTGTATTCGTCTCTGTCTTCGTCAACACCCATTCATGCTTTACGTCGTCTCCCCAGATTTCTCTTGGCTGCCGTGGTGATTATAAGGCTGATCTGCGACAAGCGGATCGTTTCTGTGATGTGATATCAAGACGGTCAGATGTCTCTTATCTGATGCCACAGTGAGACGTTTAGCTTTTACCTCAACCATTGCACAGCCATTAACACCAAGCCCACGTTTTCGAGCCAGAAAGATTTATTGTCCTGCACATCATCGTCATTTCACTATTTTGTTCGCTAATCGCATTGACGTCCAACGTTTGGGCTTCAACCCCTTAAGTTATCGATTAGACCGACTCAGTCACTCCTGCTTCTTTCGTCAATTTATTGAACCTCTACCAGAGCGCACCTTCCGCTCGACCAAACGGACATTTTCCATCTTCCTTCACCGTCATGTCTGGACCCGGAACTCTTCAGAATGGTCTCACGACGACAATTACAATTAATGACACATGGCGTGATCGTTCTGCCTCACCAAAAGCAGATGCAGGCCCTCCTTCTCCAATCTCGTCCACGATGTCAGGAGAGATCGACCCAATACCAGTGGACGATGAGCCAGATTGGCCTTCAGGGTGGCGACCATGGACAGCCCTCGCTGGCTGTTTCTTCCTCATGTTCAACTCGTGGGGCTTAGTCAACGCGTATGGCACGTTTGCCACGTTCTACAAAGAGATGCTCTTGCCTGGTTACGACCTGCACATGTTTAACCTCATCGGCTCTACTGAGTCGTTCGTTGTGCTCATCCTCTCCTTCTTTGTCGGTCGACTGCTAGATGCAGGGTTTTCGCGATTCGTACTGCCCGCGGGTTTTGTCCTTGTCAGTGTTGGCATGTTCACGTTGAGCGTGAGCAGTGGCGACGAGGAGGGCTCTGGAGAATATCTACATGTCTGGCTTACACAAGGCCTCACCACTGGCTTAGGCATGGCTTGCTTTTTCGTCGCCAGCTCTCAAAGTAGGTTAGCAATTTGCGCATCAGGATCAGGTATACTAACGAGACTAGTTGCCGCCACTTGGTTTGTCAAGCGCAAGTCTTTTGCAATCGGTGTGGTCGCGTCAGGTGCTAGTATAGGTACGTTCCAAAAGGCTTGTTAAGCGTGCAGGTCTCCAACTAAGCTGTCATTCAAGCTGGCCTTGTATACCCATTCATGATCCGCGAATTGATCGAGCAGATTGGTTTCCAGAAAGCTGTACAGGCTACGGCCGCGCTCACCTCTGCCACGGCGCTCTTTTCCGCCCTGAGTGCGCAGCCAAACCCTGAGCATCCCTTGAACAAGGGCAATAGCAACAAATGGCTCTCTGTACGGCGCTGGGTTGATCCGCCTGCCTTCAAGTTCTCCCCCTTCAACTGGTTCTGCGCTGCTATTGCCCTCATGTTCTTCGGCTTCTACGCAGTGTTCTTCAATCTCGAAGAGTGGGCGCTTCATCGTGGCCTCGGAAAAACTAATGAGCGCGGACCGCCTGACCATCAAGTACCTGTATTCTACTATCTCGCCACCATGAACGGTGCAAGCACGATCGGACGAGTCCTCTCTGGCTGGCTGAGCGACAAATTCGGAGCTCTGCATGTGCACTTTGTGGTCATGTTTGTTGCATCCATCCTCCTTTTAGCCATGTGGACCACTGTCAACAACGTCGCTGGCGCATTTGCGTTTGTTATTCTCTTTGGTGCTTTCTCTGGCGCAGTTATTGGCATGCCGCCTGCTACCATTGCACACATTATCAACCACGCCCCCGACACCGATCATAGTCGCATGGGTCACTGGACAGGAATGATGTACACCGTCGCCGCACCATTTGCACTTACAGGACCTGTCATAGCCGGGTATCTCATTACTCGCTTTGGTAACAACTTCCTCACTGTGCAGCTGTGGAGTGGTATGTGCCTGTTCCTCTCCAGCATGTGCATCGCCGCCGGCATGTACTGCATGCACAGGCAAAACATGCGTGTGCAGCGCGTGCGGAGCTTTGCAAGGAGTCTGTTCGACGCTGAAAGTGGCAGCATGTTTCGCAGGGGCGATTCGACCGCCGCGGCAAGCGCATATGCTACAGACAATGAGAAGGAGAATGATAAAGAGTCTATGCGACGAGCATCATGAGGGAGACACTGCCATCAAAGACCTGCTGTTGAAGGCAACTAGGATCGCAGCTCACGTCGTGGAGCAGGCTTCTCACGACAGACTCCTTCCCACCACCTGTTGTGGATACCATCGCCGACGAGAAATTTGGCAACTGTATAAGTGCTCCTTCCTACCAATTGGTCAAGGACAGCTCACTCTTCGATCCCCACAAATGTCAACCGGTCGCCAGTAATTGTTGTTAATTGTTGCTCACATGGAGTAACGACAGGGCGGTATTTTCATTCAATCTTTCACGGCCGAATAAGAAGGGTGGTTCCGCACGACAGACGCAGAGTACCTTGCGTCCACATGGAAGAGAACGCAAACTTTGTTTGCAAGATACCTTCCGGTATTGACTTGCACCGAGATGAGCAGGTGGAGTTCACAAATTAGGACGTCCAAGATCTCCTTTTGATCTCTGTGATAATGTATTGCTAGACGATAGACATTTTAGAGGACATGGAGTTTGGCATGCACTTCGGCTTGCACGAAGAGTGCCTGGGAGGCTATGTGATGAAATTAAAGTCATTTGTCGAATTACGTTCGTCGTGTTCCGAGAACAGTGCGCCTCAATCTGAGACGGTGACAGCACATACCCAGAACACCCAATTCTGGAATTTTGCTTGGTGTATCTCTCGTGAATCAGATGGCACTGTCCAGTTCGACTGCATCAAGCGGTGGAGGGTATTCCGGGCATCTCACGTGTTTGCCATATAAGGAGCGTCTGGTCAGAATACCTGGTCATGAATTCGATAACTTCTGGTCCCTGCAGATGGCCACTGCGAGCACATGCAGAAGCGTTCAACGTTTGCAGTAGGGCAAATACTAGCACGATTCTGTGACGAAGCTACTGTTGGACGCAGCCGGACCGGATAGCAAAGAGGCACCAGAGTTGGAGTTGCGTGCAGTAGCTTTGAGCATTAAGTACTCCGTTTGTTCAAGTGCGAAGGTTTCACCTTCCGAGCGATGCTTAGAGAACTTGGACTAAGTTTCGTGAGCTGGCCGCGTCGGACCGATTGGCAAGACTCTATAACGGAGATACGTCCGCTAGTTCGAACTCTGCTGAGGCGTTGTGAAGTGTATGCCGTTGTCGCCCCTGCTAAATTATGATGGAGGATGATGCAACACACTAGAAACGTACATATGTGCTGAGGAAATCTGGACTCCTTAGGCTAGTGGCAAAGGTGGGACCCTGATGAACAGTGATGAGGGACATCCGGAAGTCCATCCAAAGGATGCGGAGGCGGCGCACATCTCCAGGCTTGGAACTAGTGGCTGAAGGGCCAGACGCCTGGCAGTGTTCCGAAGTTGTGCTGTCTCACCCTCAACAAGTGCTCACGAGATCACAGCGGCAGATGAGGAAGGGCGCTGGGCAATGCACAATTACCAATTACGGGAGACATCTGGTGATCCGTGACCGTGCTTCATCGACTGTGCAGTCTCAAGCAGCAAGAAACTCGAACATTGTATGCGGTCAAACAACGCGCAGACACAAAGCGAAAGCGCTTGCGGCAAGTTGGCCGCGGACAGTGGGCTTATCATCGTTCATAATTACATCGAGATGTCGCGGGTGCGCTGTGATACGTGAGTCCGCGTTAGAACATGAGTGTTGGGCGGTTGGACTGATTGGTGTGCCTGGCTTGGTTCGGGTGACCCTGCGCTTCTTTCGACGGGCTTCAGTTCGCATCCATTACTCTACGTCTGTCGGCCCGTGCTGGCCAACGCATGCAACCGCTGTTCTGAATCAGAGCCACCGCATTGACTTGGTTGCACCACCACTCTGACAACGTCTCCTCTAATTACTTGCTCATAACCTTCTTCTCCTTTTGTTCTGCTTTTCTCCAAAACCTACATCGGCTTCATCGCTCCCCAGCTTAGGAATCTCCGGGACGCTCCACTGTTCATTCATACTCCGAGTATCGGGCTTATCCTATCAATCTCCGCGCCTCACTCGTCATACTTCGACGAACATCCGGACACTCGACGTGGTAACCTAACACACGACACCACCAACATACCGCACACCTCACGCCACTCCGAAACACTCATCATGCGTTCCAGCCGATCCAACAGCGTGTCGTCGCTCTCGTCGACATCGTCGTCCTCGTACGAAGCCGAGGAAACCATCCAGATCTTCGTCAAGAACATTGCCGGCAACAGTAAGTTCTGCCTCCTTCGCCTTCGCCTCTTGCCCATCAGTCACCTGTCACCTGCCACATATCGCCTGTCACACTACGTACTGCATACATAAAGCGTTGGTCACTAATTGCTCCATTCAACTCTGCAGTAATACCACTCACACTGCCATCCTCAACTTCCGTCTCGACGTTGTGTTCTCTCCTCGCCATCCGCACCAACCTTCCACACACAGATCTCCGCCTTGTCTTTGCAGGCAAGCACTTAGCATCAGACTCGACGCTCGCCGACCTCTCCATCCGCCCCGAATCGACCATCCACCTCGCACTTCCTCTCCGCGGCGGCATGGCGCCAAAGCTGCCCAAGTGCGACTTCAAGAAGGATGACCCAGCCCACAAGTGCAAGGAGATCTGTGTGTGGAAGGTTGGTGCGGATGGCGAGGAGAGAACACAACGTCGAGACGGAAGTTGAGGATGGCAGTGTGAGTGGTATTACTGCAGAGTT
>Ga0068621_1000023_pt1 | contig 16987 bp, 9 predicted proteins | sample InSIn5SAF170_FD_77485 | JGI IMG/M metagenome (GOLD analysis project Ga0068621, IMG submission 77485) | Clean room microbial communities from NASA Spacecraft Assembly Facility at Jet Propulsion Laboratory, Pasadena, California, USA -... ... | reverse complement strand
GAATCCGCCTTACCAGCTACATTGCAGGGAGAGGACGAAAGCAAAGAGCGATAAGAAGAAGGCGAAAAAGAACCGTGATCTGTCCGTGAGTGATGAGTCAAGTCTACCTGCAACTCTCAACGAACCAATTCCTGAACCAGTTCCTGAAAACTTCGAAGAAAAGGTGCTGGTCGATGAACCTGCTGTCGACGACTTTATAACGTCAAATACAAAGTCAAAGAAGGGCAAAAAGGGCAAAAGATTACAAGTCGACCTTTCTTGGGAAAACGATCAGAGTGTTTCCGAGCCAAGTAAAGAGCTAAGCAGTTTACTACCAAGTATTCCAAATGATGCACTTAGTCTAGTCGACATAGCTTCGGACCAGGAAGCCGTTGTCACAAAGCGTGATGTCGTTGAGCTGCAAGATGCTTCAGTTGACCTGGCTGTACCAGGGGAGTCCACCTCACATGCGCCCGCACCTTCCGCTGGGGAAGCGATCATTAAAGACGAATTTCCAAACTCAAAATCCAAAAAGGATAAGAAGAAAGCCAAGAAGAATGGATCTTCTGTTGCTTGGGATGAATTAGAGGAAGCGCAATCTTCGTTACCGACCGATCAGCCCGCCTCTTCGCTCACATTATTGGACCAAACCACTCTCCTTGGTACAGAGAGCCCAGATATCGTCGTCGAGGATGAGGATTTCTCGTTCCCCACATCTAGGAAAGACAAGAAGAAGGGCAAGAAGAACAAATCAATACTATCTTTGGACATTCCAGAAGATGAGCAATTACCACAACAACTGGAAGAAACTAGTGCTTTGGCAGATTCCCCTCTCGATGAAACTGTACTAGAGACACCTTTAGACGAGTCTTTGATTCCCGCTGCTGACGATGACAATGTCGAGTCTTTATCTTTTTTTAAATCCAAAAAAGAGAAGAAGAAGGACAAGAAGAAGGGTAAAGCGCTTTTCTCGTGGGCTGACGATGAGCCTATCCCGACCACACCTGTAGAACGATCAAAGTCTCCTGCTATCGGACCAGATGCGGAATCTGTCTCCGTTCAACCATCTCAAGATTCTTCTAATCTTCAAGTTTCTTCCATTGCCGAACCTGATTCTCAAACTTCACAAATTCCTACCACTATCGACACCGAAGATGTCCCTTCCTTATCATCAAGGCAACTGTTAGGGGCCGAAGAAGACCTTTCTTTGCCAAAGACTAGAAAGGAGAAGAAAAAAGACAAAAAGGACAAGAAGAAGTCTAGATCGCTGGCTTGGGAAGAGGATGTTGTTGAGCCAATTCTGGCTGAGCCGCAACCAGAGAACGAAGGAGCTGATGTTGTAGTTGTCAACCCTGATGAAGAAGACTTCACGCAAACAAGCACTAAAAAGGGCAAGAAGAAGAAGGACAAGGCAATCATTCTTGAATCTTTTGACGATAACACCATAGAGGCTGGTAATGGAAAAATTGCTGAATCTGTAGATGCTGCTAATCCTCGAGATGAGCCGCAGGAACTCACCAAGTACGAGCATCGTGATGGGTTTGAGGCAGGGTTCAACAACGATCAATTAAGTCTTGCTCGCCAACTACAAGAAGAGTTTTCAAATGGTAACAAGAAATCGAAGAAGGACAAGAAGAAACGCCAGAGTCTACCTGCGACGCCAGATGTTGAAGAACCACGCTCTCGCACAATCAGTGAAAATTATGACAATCCTCGTGCCAGAAGCCTTTCTATTGGCCCATCTGCAACCAGGGAGACTGAGAGTCCTGCCTCAGATCTACGAAGAAGCCTTTACAGTGAAGATCAGCTTGAGCTCGCCAAACAACTGAAGACTGAGTTCGGCTCTGGAGACAAGAAATCCAGAAAAGATAAGAAGAGACATGGAGGTCTTTCAGGCTCTGTTGCTCTGGAAGAGGACTCTTTCGGTTCACCGTCAGAGGAAGTCCTGGACTTTGTCACCCCAATGGAGGAGCCCGAAGGAACCATCGAGCAAGTCCCGCAACGTGATGGATTTGAGGCAGGTTATCAAGAAGATCAACTTTCCCTTGCGCGTCAATTACAGGCAGAGTTTGGTAAGCCTAGTGAAAAGAAATCTAAAAAGGACAAGAAGAAGAAGTCAGGACTTTCGAGATCTGCCACTCAAGATGACCTCGCCCTTGCTCCACCTACAGAAGATCCTTCTGAATTTGTCACACCTCTAGAAGAGCCAGAACGAATCGAAGGAGACGTGCCCAAACGGGATGGATTTGAAGCCGGATTTCAGGAAGACCAACTTTCTCTTGCACGTCAATTGCAAGCTGAGTTTGGCAAGAAGTCGAAGAAAGACAAGAAGAAGCGTAGCACTTCGCAGACTCCTCTAGAACAAGAACCGCGCTCTGATTACTTCGGCGATGTCTCGCAATCAATTGAGTCTGCTCAACCTGACAATGCAACCCTTGATGTCAGTACACCTACCGCCGAGCATACTCCACTTCGTGATGGTCTTGCTGTTGGGTATAATGCTGACCAGCTGGAGCTTGCACGCCAGCTCAAGGAGGAGTTTGGCGCCAAGAAGTCGAAGAAGGATAAGAAGAGCAAGAAACGTGAAAGCCTTCTCAATGCAAATACTGAAGACGACTTTGACTCCTCAGTAGATCCCAGCAACCTCGAAAGTTCTGTTGACTTAGGCAAACCAAGCATTGAAGATAGTGTCCCGGTGCAAGGCACAACACCTGATCCAGATGATGAATTCGCGCCACTTCCAAGAAAATCCAAGAAGGACAAAAAGACTAAAAATCGGGAGAGTCTGCTTAGATCAATGACCTCTGATGATGTCAATTCCGAATCTGACATCCAGAAAAGTGAGGACATTCCTTCTGGCGAGATCGCGTCGACTGAACCTGCGCCTGTTGAAGAACTTGTCATTGATCCTGCGGAAGACCTCGTGGGAATCGCCTCCCAGTCCAAAAAAGACAAGAAGAATAAGAGAAAGTCAGCATTGATTGACAGGGCAATTTCATATGATACATCCTCTGGACCGGTGGCCGACGAGGTTTACGACCCATTGGCAAGTGCAACGCTAACACAAGATACCGCCGTTGATTCTGAACCTGTAGATGATTGGGCGCCAACCGCAAAGAAGAAAGACAAGAAGAGCAAGAAGCGTGCCAGCATTGTACCTGAGCCTGCCAAGTCAAACGTCATAGCGTCCGGAGCAAATGATATCCTTCCGAAGAACGATCTGGAGACTGCCGAAGTTGTGGCAAGTCCTGCTGAGGATGAATACTCTGTCAAAAGCAAGAAATCAAGAAAGGATAAGAAGAACAAGAATCATGGTCATGTGCTTGATCCTCCTGCCGAAAATGTTGTTGCACCAGACAATTTAGAAGTTGTACCAGTCGATCCTGTAATTGTACCACTTTCCATTGAATCACAACTGCCAGAATCCGCCTTACCAGCTACATTGCAGGGAGAGGACGAAAGCAAAGAGCTCACGCCTGTAATCTCAGATGACGACTTCACCAACTACTCCAAAAAGCCGAAGAAAGACAAGAAAAAGAAACAAGGCAGTGCACCTACAACCTTCGAAAGTCTCGAGTCATCAGAAGAGGTAGTGGAAAACCAACAATTGGACGTCGCAAATGAGCCAGTAGCTGCCATCCCTGAGGACGAGTTCACTTCTACTTCTAAAAAGTCAAGGAAAGACAAGAAAAGCAAGGAACGTGATAGCATAGCACACACGCCTGTAGGAGAAGAGGCAAATACTGCATTCTTTGATGAACGAGTCAGTGACATTCTCACTGCCTCTGTGCCAGCTTCAGAAGAGCCTCCCAATGATCCTACAGATTCCAACATCTTCCCAAGATCCGTTATTCCGATTGATGATGATGTTTCATTATTCACATCAAGCAAGAAGTCCAAGAAGGACAAGAAAAAGAGACAAAGTGTTGCATATGCTGATGATCCAACCCCTGAGAGTATGGTGTTTGAAGATACTCAAGACAAACCCAGCGATCTTGTGGACCAGACAGCTGTTATTGACAATGATAACTCAGACGAGTTCGGATTCTCAGTCAAAAAGTCCAAGAAGGATAAGAAGAAGAGGCTGCAGAGTAGTTCTACTTTGAATGACACCTCAACAGAGGTCCAAACGGGGAATGATATTGCTCGAGATCTAAGCATTGATCAACCTGGTGCTGTCACACCACCGGTGGAAGAGGCGGAGTTCCAAATTCTTGGAAAGAAATCGAAGAAGGACAAAAAGCAGCAAAGAAATCTAGCAGAGGAACCCATAAGTGATACAATGCCTGAGGTCATTCCTGCGGAGACCGAAACAAACTTCGTGGAGTCAAGTAAGCCCAAAGAGATTGTCGAAAATACATCTGCTCTCAAAGTCAAGTCTGAGCCCACGACGACTTCAACGGCTGACTCTATGCTAACCATTGAGCCATCATTCGACACACTACAAGATGAGCCAGCCTCAATTACTGACGATTTCGCTTTTACTACGAAAACGTCCAAAAAAGACAGGAAAAAGAAAGGCTTTACTGTCTCGATGCCCATTGAAGAGCCAAGCGACGTGTTGGAATTCCAGGAAACATTGCCAGATGTATCCAGTCAACCTTCTCCTGTGGTCGATGACGAATGGAACATGCCTTCCTCGAAGAAGTCAAAGAAAGACAAGAAACGAAAATCCGGTCTATCCACACCTGTTGAAGCAGTTCTCAAGCTAGACTCTGCTCCAACAGTCGAGGCTACGCTGAACGAGCGTGCTTTGGACGTCGCGATACCTCCAGATGACACAACTCACGCTCTCGAGTCACAGGAAGATGAGTGGAACTCTTTTGCCACCAAGAAATCCAAAAAAGACAAGAAGAAAAGCAAGAGTTCTGGTGTTTCTACATCGATTGAAGAATTTGCCGAGTCAACAAAACCCATTGCAGGTTCTCAATTTGACAAGGAAGTTGTACCAGTAGAGTCAGACAACCTACCACTGACCGAAGATGAATGGACTTCATCATTCTCTGTCAAGAAGTCTAAGAAGGATAAAAGGAAAGCAAAATCTGCATTGTCTACCCCGGTTGAAGATGTTCTTGTTGTCGAGCCTGTAGTATCCATTTCGCATGAAGAAAAGTCTGTAGATGTTGCCAGCACCGCTCCTGGAGCTGAGACTATTGAAAAGGATGTCGACCAGATACTCAGGGTTCCTGCTGAAGGAAAGCTGCTCAGCGTCGATGAAATTCACACACCACAGATCGATGTCTTCATTACTCCTACCACTGCAAATATGGAAGACAAGGACCCTTTGACCGACTCACCTACGCAAGATTTATCATCGAAAGCTCTTGACGGAAATGACTTGAATGTGCTACAATCATTAATCACAGATCCTGCAACTATTAGTGTTCCAGACACATCCTCAGCCCAAGACGTGCCGCTTCCAGTTACCGACGAGATGAGTTCGAAGTACCTGGATTTACAAAGAACAGACAATCCTTTACCATCGGACCAGCAACTTAATCCTGAACCCCAACCTGTGGAAGATGGATGGGGAACTTTCGCCACCAAGAGATCAAAGAAAGGGAAGAAATCTTCGTCTTCGACGACTCTACAGGATCTTCCACTGGACACAATCGCCCTAGAGTCAAAATCAATAGATATACCAAAAGATTCAATTGTAGAGCCGCATGCACAGCCTGAGGATGATTGGAATGTTCCCACGAAAATTTCCAAAAAGGACAAGAAGAAAAAGAAATCTGGTATTTCGACTCCAATTGACGACTTCGAGCCTATCGTCTCAAAAGACATAGCTGTTGATGATGACAAAGTCGCCTCTCATGCGCTCCCACTGGATACTCAAGATGCTGTATTACAAACTCCTCCCGACAATCTAGATGAGTGGAGTACAAGTAGCAAAACCTCCAAAAAGGACAAGAAAAGAAAGAAGTCAGCTTTGTCGACTACCATTGAGGAGGCTCCATCAATCCTTGAATTACAGACTACTGTTCTTCCGGAAGAAGTCTCTAGTTCTGAAACTCCTCTAGACAAAACAGAGTCCTCGAGTGCTGTACCGTCAGAAGGTGATGACTGGAGTTTACCCAGTAAGGACTCAAAGAAGGACAAGAAAAAAAAGAAATCTGGATTGTCGATTTCAATGGTGGAGGACGTTCCTCTTGTCGAGACCGAACCCTCGTTTGTCGAAGCAGTATCTGAAACGAATACTCTTGCAAGTTCAATGGAAATTCCAACAGCTGATAGTGCAGAACCAGTGGACGAATGGAGTCTACCCAGTAAGTCTTCGAAGAAGGACAAGAAGAAAAAGAAGTCTGCTTTGAACGAAAAACCAGCGGATCCTGTAATTCCAGAAGAGTTTGTGACGCAGCCTGACGAGATCAACTTGGCACCAAACGAGGTTGAATTACCTGCTCAAACGACACCAATTGCCGATCAAGAGGTTGTGGATGATTGGAGTTTACCAGTCAAGCTGTCGAAAAAGGATAAGAAGAAGAAGAACAAATCCAACCTGTCAACCCCAACGGAAGAGTTCGTTCCTGATACAGACTCTGTAAAATTCTCTGTGGAAGAACCAGCAAGTCAAGATCAATTATTTGACATTGCGGCAGAAACAACCGAAGAACCGACGCAAGCTGAAGAAGAGGATTGGGGCGCATTCGCAACCAAGAAGTCAAAGAGGGACAAGAAAAAGGGAAATAAATCCAGTCTTTCGACACCACGCGATGTGAAACTAGCACCACCCGCCGAAACGGTTGTCGACGAACAGCCGGAAGATGGTGGTCCAGCCGCTACGGTGGGAGTTCTTGATCGCTCACTTCCAGATGAAGACATCCCAACCAGGCCAATTCCTGTCACAAGTGACACAGCAGACAGTTTCATGCAGAAACCAAATCCTGTCGAATATCAAGAGTTGCCTCAAGAAGAGTTCGTACCAGAACCCGTGGTTACTCCACCCGGAATTGCAGATGCTTCAGATAAGTTCATGGCAGCTCCAAATCCACTTGACTATCAAGAATTACCTCAAGGAGTACCAAAACTTGAGCCAGTGATCACACCCCCCGGTATTGCAGATGCTTCTGATGATTTCATGGCTGGGCCCAATCCATTGGACTATGAGACCATGCCTGCTCAGGAAGCTGAAGAGGAGTGGGCACCCATCAAGAAATCCAAAAAGGACAAAAAGGCGAAGAAGTTATCTCGGAACAGTTCTGAGAGTGGTTCAAGTCAATTAAAGTCAATGCCCAGCTTAGTCCCTTCAGCACCCACTGAGTTAGAGGACTCACCACTTCCACCATCAGACTCTATTCTTCAGACAAATAACGACACCTTTCGGGAACCAGCCTCTCTGCCTCCTGTTCCAGAAACGCCAATAGAGGCGCCGCAAGAAGAGGAGTACCCCGTAATTCTCTCCAAGAAGGCTTCAAAGAAAGACAAAAGAAAGCGACAGGCTGCTCTTGACAATGTTGCAGAAAGCTCTAGCTCCACCGAGCCTGTAACATCTTGGGCAGATGAGGTTGAAGAAGCAGAAATCACCCGTGATGTACCAGTCATCGAGGATATTGCCAAAGATGAATCCTTGTCAGGTATTCCAAGTACTATGGAAGCAGTTCCTGTGGACGACTTTGTGCGACCTACTAAGAAAGGAAAGAAAGGCAAAAAGAAGGGGTCAGACGATCTTGGATCAGCTAGACGACCCGTTTCACAGCACAGTACACCAAGAGAAGAATCAAAGACTGTAGCTGCTAGCTTCTTTGGAGCGGTCGCAGCAGGGGCGGCAGTCGTTGGAGCTGCAGTAAACTCGACCCTCGGTGCTTCTGATAAGAAGACCGAAGAAGTCGAGACGCCAACAAAATTGTCGAAAAAGGACAGAAAGAAGAAGATTGTTGACAAGAGAGCTCCTAGCGATGACATTTTCGATGATCCAAACCTGTGGAGTGGCAAAGACCCTAAAGCATTTGCAGAGGTTACCGGAGGCGCAGAGGGAATTGACGATGGAAACGAAAGTGATGGTTTTTGGTCACCAAGACAAGAGACAGATGATGTGCAGGATAAGAAAGACTCTATTGTCACCCAGGACATCGCTCAGCCAATATTGCAGAAGGATGTATCTCAAGTAGATCAGCAAGCAAGCGAAAGATCTATGTTAGGACCGACTGTAGAGACGCCAAATGGTTCTGATAAGCTCACTATTGAGGTCTCTGTGCCTGACAACGCTGGAGTCCAACACAACATCGAGATCACAGCTCCTTTAGTCGAACAAGAGAATACAGCCGATGCGCCATCATGGGAGCGTGACGCTTCGAGTGAAGTCACAATCTCTGAGAAAGATCCAAAACCACAAGACCCAATGTTTGATAGTGAGAGTCCAATAGTTGGTAAGGGCCGTGTCTACTTGGACTCACTGCCCGCCACACGAGATGCCTATTCGACACCTACCAGAATTGAGCAGATCTTAATAGAAGAACAAGCTCATGAACGTAGCCCATTCCGACCACAGAGCAGCAATAGCAAGTTTGCTTTGTCTGGATTTTCTGACCTTCCAGCTGTGGTGGAGGAGTATCCTGAAGAAGAATCGCATGCAAGATCTCTTGATCGTGATCTCTCGCCCAATAGAGACAGCGCAGTGGTGACCGGTACGCCAAAGTCGAAGCATCGCTCACTAGCTGACGATTTCGAACCTGTAAGGGACAGTGGAGTCGACTTCAGAGCAGAGTCGCCCTACTCAAGTAAGTCTAGAGTTGTTTCGACTTCTGAGGCTGCAATTGAGAGGCTTTCATGGCCAACAGTCGACGAGGATCAAGAGACGGTTGACCTTCACAAATCGCAGAGAGTATTATCCTCATCGAAGCAGGTTACTGAATCTGCCAAACGTTCCTCCACACCAAGAAGTGGCCATGAAACACCGTCAGTCCATGATACGAGGGATCATATGACACCAAGGCAGAGAGTCATCGAGGAGCATAGTAAAGACCGCACTCCTCTTCATAGAGCAAAGCATGTTGGTCCTGTTGATCTTTTCCATTCACCACAACATGATACCCGCAGTCCGGACCCAGTCAAACGTAGCCCAGAAGTCACGCGTCGAGACCTGCTCCCTTCCCAGCTAAGAGAGGAGAAGTCAAATTCTAGCTTGCATCGTACCAACACCATTCAAGGACGAGATGCAAAGAGATCATCAGATGACAGTTTAATCAGACAACGACTTCAATTGTTTGAGTCCGCTGAATCCCTGCGCGACGAGAAGGTGAAGGCAGAAAAATATGGTGATCTTAAATCATCTTCACGGCCAAAAGCTGAACAATCAAGAGGCTTTAGTGATACTGCAGTGGCTAGTGCAGCTATTGCAGCAGGAACACTGGGATTTGCCGCAGCCAGACGATCAAGCGCGGAGAACCGACCAGACAGCGCTCAAAGCCAAAGATCTGTATCAAACATCAATCGACTGCGAACGCCAGAGTCTCGACTCATTACGCGACCTGACAGTTCTCTCAGTAATCGATCAGGCACTCCTCCACTGCGACGCACGGACCGCAAATTAAGTGGAGACTTGAGGTCGCTCAGCCAACGAAGCAAAGCCGATCTTGCGAAAGAAGCTGAACTTGGTGCAGCAGCAACGACATCTACAATTCCAACTGCAAACGAGGGCCGAGTCAGGGCTAAAGACATGGCTGACGTCTATGTAAGTTGATCTATCTGAAGCTATACACTTTATTATCCAATACTAATCATGATGTTAGGACGGCTTTGGCGAAGGCCGCATGGGCTCGCCCAGGTCTCCCACTCGACCCCACAGTATGCGACGACGCCAAAGCATGCAAGTCCTTGAACTTGAATCGAAGCTTGATCAACTAGCTGCCGAGAATCGATCGCTTGCTGATGCGCACGCGCAAGCAGAACGAAGTTTACAACAGTCCCGACATGCTTCTAACACGCTTATCGAGAAAGACGCAGAGATCGATGCGCTCAAACGAACCCTTGACTGGTTGCAAAAGGAAGTGACAAGGTTGACAGAAGTCAGTGACGGGCTGCAAAGCGCAAATGCCGCGCTGGGAAGTCAACACAACCAACGATATAATGATCTAGAAAGAGAACACGGGGAGACGCAGCGGGAGTTGGAGGATTTACGCAATACTCACAATACAGTGACGAGTAGTATGATGGGAATGGTAGCAGCAAGTGTGGTACAAGACAAGGATCGGGAGATCGCAAAGCTACGTGCAGAGTTGGATACTGCGAAGGAGAAGATACGAGATATGCAACGACAGATTCTGATTGCCAAAGCCAATGAGGGTGCAGACTTCCTGGTCATAAGAGACGAAGACTACTTTGACAATGCATGCCAACAACTATGTCAACATGTTCAACAATGGGTTCTTCGCTTTTCAAAGTTCTCAGATATGCGAGCATGCAGATTGACCAGCGAGATCAACAACGACAAGACCATTGATCGCCTGGACAACGCTATACTTGATGGTTCAGACGTCGATAGCTACCTTGCAGATCGAGTCAAGCGCCGTGACGTCTTCATGTCTATGACAATGACCATGATTTGGGAGTTCATCTTTACACGTTACCTGTTTGGTATGGATCGGGAACAGCGTCAAAAATTGAAGACACTCGAAAAGCTTCTACAAGAAGTTGGTCCAGCTTCAGCTGTGCACCAATGGAGAGCTACCACATTGACCTTGCTTTCCAAGCGGGACGCTTTCATACAACAACGAGAACAAGACACTCACGCTGTTGTTCACGCCATTCTGGAAACATTATCGGAGATCCTGCCACCACCTTCTCAATTGGAGGGCCAAATTGAAGATCAACTCAAACGCGTTATCGCCGCTGCAGTTGATCTGTCAATTGAGATGCGAACACAACGAGCAGAATATATGATGCTCCCACCTCTTCAACCAGAATACGATGCCAATGGTGACTTAGCAAGCAAAGTCTCATTTAACGCCGCTCTTATGAATGAACGCTCAGGAGATACGGTTAGCAATGAAGAATTGGAAGATCAAAGAGCTGTAGTGCGGATTGTCCTCTTTCCACTTGTCGTCAAGAAAGGAGACGACAAAGGCGAAGGCGATGATGAGATCGTCGTTTGTCCTGCCCAAGTGCTCGTTGCCGGCAGAAGTGGAAAGAGAGTCAGAGTCTTGGGACCTGGCAGTGTGGCGGGAGGTAATGCTAGCAGAGTTAGCATGACGAGTGGAATGCCTATGGAGACTGGGGAAGGGAGCATGGTATAGAATGGTTTCTTTCCTGGTATGGATGGCAAGGCATGGATTCATGGCGTTTCATGATATTACGCGTGTTGCCTGCTACTAATTAAAAAGCATATGTTTGTGGACGAAGAATGGCTTGATGAGGATAATTCGATTTTTCTTTTCTCGTGTAAGATTTTGAGACAGAAGTGCAAGATGTATTTGGTTGTAGATTTAGCACGTTTTCCTAAATATTTACTTTTATCGAAATTTGATTCTGAATGTTATTTCTCATATGTAGTCAGGAGCGAAAAATTCAATAATTTGAACTGTTCCTTTGCTCTCTCTTAGATACATTGTGATATGCTGCGGAACTAGAAGTTGAAAAGACACTGGAAACGCACGAATTTCCCATCGAAGCTGACAGGACGGATTTACATTCGCCCTCCAGCCCCGGTGAACATCAGCTAGAACTATCAAGTTTCGCAGAATGCCTCCTAGCAAAACATCAAATCGCTCATGTCTCATCCCATAGCGATCTATCAAGGTCGCGTTCATGGACGTTCTCTGGAGATGCCTAATCTGCGTTTCTCGTTGCGTCACCGAGCTCATTGCAACCTCAAACACCGGTTGCACAAAGCAGGATGAATTTGGGCATCGCGCCAGAGGTGAAGTTTACACGTGGAATTTGAAGACTGTCACAAGCCAAACAATTTTCACCATGCACTCACTGATTGTCACAAATATCTGTGCCTTGCTAAGTCTAGTATAATGCCTGGATTATTGACTAAACGACTGGAAAGGGATCGTTGAGGAAACGGCAGATAGTAGTCGGTAGATATATAATGACAAGCACAATATTCTTCATCATTCGTGGGTTTGATGCCAAGGTCAGATGGCCGAGTTGGTTATGGCGCCAGGTTAAGGTCTATGAAAAACCTCAACATCTGTTGCAAAACAGTCTCCTGGTTCGAAAGAGCATGGGTTCGAGTCCCATTCTGATCATCACTTTTTGTCTTTTTGTATGCCTTTTTCATGTGCTTTTCGACTCAGTCCTTGATATTCGTTGCTATTATGAGTGTGTGATGTCTTTTCTCTAGGAGGTTTTAATGCTACAATAGGGAGAAGTATGAATAATTTCATCTTTGTACAACCTGCTCTGGTTGTGCCTGATCGATGTAATTGGATGCTTTTCTGCTACTTCTTCATACGCTGAGCAGGAACAAGAATTAACTAAAATGGCTGCAAATGACATCCTACTTGTATAGTACACGATTATGTATTGTCATCATTTTCGCCTGACTGACGAGTGGTCGAGACTTTTACCGCCGGGTTTAATGGGGATATGGTATAATGTCACTGTCATTTAACTGCATCACTTGCAAGCTACGCAATATTGCCACTAATACAGGGCAATATCCTTCATACATGGATCTAATATCATGCTTTGGAATCTCTGTTGAAGCTCAGCCTCGCGACGCCGATTCCGGCTTTTCCCAACTGTCAGCCTCGTCCCCAAGCAAGCAGCAACCAGCACGCAAACAATAGATCCTGGAGATCGTCCGAAATCGAGTCAAGAACAGCGACGGCATGCCCCCACACCTCCGAAGCCAGAACGCGCCACCGTGGCTACATGCCCAAGATAGGGTTTCAGATCCGCATGAGTTTGTCAAGACCATTTTTCAGAGTCGCTGGATGTGATTGGTCGGTCTCAACGACATCTCTCCCTTATCTTTGACCATTCCCCTTTGGGAGATTGACGTCTGGGTGTCAGAGATAAGGACCTGGACGACGAATCGATGACGCTTGGTCTGACTTTTATGCTTTTCGCTGGGAGGAATCGGCAAGGGCTGATTTTCATGTGTGTTTTTTTTCTTTGGTGTTTTGAAGAGTTTGGGATCAGGTGAGAGGAGAGAGAGAGGAGGAGGAGGAGGAAAGGAAACGGTAAGAGGAGCGGACTCTTGGATAGTTTACATGCTTGAACCTTTGAGTGATACGTTGTAAAGAGAACTCTTGTAATACCAGAACCTTTGTGTCGCAAGCAGGTAAGGGTACGTCGATGATGTTTCATACGTGAATCTCAACTCGCGATAATCTTCCAAAAATCAACTGGGAAATCGTGGGGAAGGCCGGGGTCAGCTCTCGCGGGATGCAAGAGAAGCTGATGAAAAGGTTCTTGCAAACTTCCTATTCCAGACGAGGTCGTGCGATGAGTGAGATCGTATTCATCTTCTCATGACCTGACCAACCCTTGAGTTGTCCCTGCTTATGGCTTGTGCAACCAGCGGCTGCTTACCGCACATATACACAACCGACGTGAACAAAGATAGCAGAGAATCATGTGCCCCAATTCTATAGCAACTTGAGGCAAACTCATAGTGAAGAAAGAGAAACAACGCAGCACAAACTCCACAACGGCAACGATACGCATAACATGAGATGGCTTGCATGAAATTTGCGGCAGGCATTGCCTTCCTTCGAAGCTTCCATCAACACTTCCTCAAACCTCGACGTGGACAAGCCCATACAATGTTCAGAGCAGAAGAAGCAAACGCACCAAGCAACCGACCTCAGCTCGCATTGAACATGAGATGGAACGAACTGAAACGCGGCAGACAAACGCATGGTACCTGACTTGGGAAGTTCAGATAGCCCCTGAATGGGCGGTGATTGGAAGACGAGGAAACGCAGTCAGAACTTTCCCTCGCACATCGAATCATGGTAGGCATGCTCGTAAGCATCGCTTGCTTTTTCACTTGGGATGGGAGCATCGTTTTGGGATGGCTCGCATGATGACCGCCCTGGATGTGTATGACCTGGAGCTCGTCACCACTCCCCGGTTCCCTGTCTGTGTGGTCTTGGTTCGCGAATACTCCGGCTTTGCTATAGTGCTTGTCTTGCTTGTGCTGCGATCTCGCAGGTATTGACGTGGTGGTAAGTGGTGGTGGTGGTGGTGCAGTGGTGGTTCAGCATGTGTGTGTTGCAGAAATCGAGTCGCATGCCTTGACTCGAGCAGAGGTGGTGGCCGCAAACTCTCACCACGACCAGACGGTGATATGTTGATTGACGATTGTGAACGGGGCCGCCTCTCACATCTCACATTCACATAAAATGCTTTGAACCTTCTCGTGATGCTGCTGCTGCTGCTGCTGCTGCTGCTAGCCCAAACCAAACCGTGCATCGGGTTCAGTCTGACTGGACTGACTATCCCCAAAATAGTGGTGCTGGGTTGCTGGATCCCACGCTTGTAAGCCGGAAGGGACCACATTAAAATTAAAGCCCCGAAGTTTTGACCTGCATATCTAATATGTCACACACTATCTGGCCAATCAGCGGGCGCGATAGCAGTCGTCCATCTAAAGGCTGATTTGTCGCATCTTCACCCTCTCGCTTCCTCCGCCCTGCGATATGAAGATACGAAGTCGCCCATGGGAAGGGGATCCCCCTTGTTGACTGGTCCAGGGGCCATGTCTCTTGGTAATTATTGATAGCCCTTGGGAGCTGCGGCTTGCTGGCCTTGTCTGCTTGAGAAAAGATTGGCGTGGGATCGCGGTCTGCGGTAGATGCAGGAAAGGTCGGTCCCATACACGATGAAGAGAAAAATGTGGCACCTGAGAGATGGGCTGTTGTTTGTTGTGTGCGTGTGTGCAAAGTACTAAAGCACGCTGTTTCCCCCCCTCGTGCTACTCCTCCTCCTCCTCCGGCTACGATTTGTTTTCCTACTATTCCTTCGACATCATTCTCGGTTCTCTGGCGTGCATTTGTTTGCCATCGCTAGAATAGCAACGGCGCCTTTCTTCCTTAGCCTTATCGTTCCCGAGGACCATCACCACTCAGTCAACACTTTGACTTTGGACTCCCCGGTCGATTCTCTTGTTGCTTCGACCCCCGTTCGACATATAACAGGAGACTCCCCCCGTGCTCAAACCTTCTTCCTTTCGTCATACCACTTTTCGATTTAATTCTCTTCGAACCCTTTCCATCTCAGCGTCGTCTGAAGCAGAAAAGCCGTCCTCGGCACCGTCACCACCTAACCTGCATCTCAATAATTGAGTGATTCGAACACACAATTCACAAAAATGGCATATCAACCGAATTACAACCACGTCGGTGCGCCGATCGAGTTCAATGGCACAGCTGGCACAGGCGGTGATTCAGGTACGCTTCACAGACACTCGTGCACTTTTCTCCGAGGACCATTTGGCGTGTCTTGGAAGACTATACACCTTCCAAAACCGCCAACCCTCCGTTTTTCAGAGATACTCTCAATTGTGGTCAAAATGCTAACAATTTTGCTCACACAGCCGTCATCAATGTCAACCAGTGGTTCAACCCAGGTGATACCTCATACATTATCGTTGCTTCGGCAATGGTGAGTACTGATACTCTTTCACACGAATGGAATAGCGACTGACACAATACGCAGGTACTTGTCATGGTACCAGGTCTCGGATTCTTATACTCTGGATTGGCACGAAGAAAGTCTGCACTCTCGATGATTTTCGCTGTCATGGCATCCTGCTCCGTCATCACACTTCAATGGTACTTCTGGGGATATTCTTTGGCTTTCTCCACAGCGGCAACAAATGGCTTCATTGGAAACTTGGATGCTATTGGATTGAAGAATGTTTTGGCCATGCCATCTCCAGGTTCTCCTCTTGTGCCTGAGTTGCTCTACGCTTTCTACCAGGTGAGTTTCCTTTTCACAATTTCATACCATGACATATACTAATTCCTGCAGATGCAATTCTGCGCCGTTACTGCTGCTATCATCATGGGTGCCGTGGCCGAGAGAGGTCGCATGGTTCCCGCTATGGTTTTCATCTTCTGCTGGGCCACCCTCGTATACTGCCCACTCGCCTGCTGGGTCTGGAACATCAACGGCTGGGCGTTCAACTATGGTGTGATGGACTATGCTGGAGGTGGACCTGTCGAGATTGGTTCCGGTTTCTCCGCACTCGCATACTCCATGGTTTTGGGCAAGAGACAGGAGAAGATGATGTTGAACTTCCGCCCACACAACGTCTCCTTGATCACCCTCGGTACGATCCTTCTGTGGTTCGGATGGTTGGGATTCAACGGTGGTTCCGCTTTCGGTGCCAACCTTCGTGCTGTCATGGCCTGCTGGAACTCTTCTATCACCGCCATGTTCAGTGCCATGACCTGGTGCTTGCTCGATTTCCGTCTTGCAAAGAAGTGGTCCATGGTCGGTTGGTGCTCTGGTACCATTTCTGGTCTCGTTGCTGCCACTCCAGCATCTGGTTTCATCACTCCTTGGGGCTCAGTCGTTCTCGGTGTCGTTACTGGTGTTGTTGCTAACTTTAGCACCAAGGGTAAGTTATCACCAAATGTACATCTCATGTAGGTTTATCTAACATTTCTACAGTCAAGTTCTGGATTCGCATTGACGACAGCATGGATGTTATGGCAGAGCACGGTATCGCCGGCATTGTCGGTCTCATCTTCAACGCGCTCTTCGCTGCTGACTACATCATCGGTCTCGATGGTGTCAACACTGGTGTCATCACTGGTGGATGGCTCAATGGCGTCTGGAAGCAACTCTACATTCAGATTGCCTACATTGTTGCGGCCACTGCTTACGCTTTCGTCATGTCTGCCATCATCGCTTACGGTATCAACTTCATTCCAGGTCTCAAGCTCCGTGCTTCTGAGGAGGCAGAGCTTTTGGGTATGGACGATGACCAGCTCGGCGAGTTCGCCTACGATTACGTCGAGGTCCGCAGAGACTACCTTGCCTGGACTCCAGCAACCGATGCCGAGAAGACCGACAGCAACATCAACGCTGAGGACCGTCACGG
>Ga0068621_1000022_pt1 | contig 17337 bp, 19 predicted proteins | sample InSIn5SAF170_FD_77485 | JGI IMG/M metagenome (GOLD analysis project Ga0068621, IMG submission 77485) | Clean room microbial communities from NASA Spacecraft Assembly Facility at Jet Propulsion Laboratory, Pasadena, California, USA -... ... | reverse complement strand
TCTCTACCTCTTCTGCTCCTTCCTCCTTCATGGATGGGTATCACACCTGCACAGTCACGACAGCTAGGGTATAGTAGGCTACGTAGGCATCTCCGTGAGAGCGAAGCAGAGAGTCAAAATCATGATTGATGTCAAGACTAAATCGTTTCGCTTCATTTCGAGTTGCTGTTCCGACCAGACGATAGTGTAGCAGGACCAAGGGTACTACTTGATGGACTAAGTTACCGTGAGCACGGGCAAAAGAGAGGAAAATCCGATCGGTCGATGAGTATCGAGGGTGCGAGCGAGAAATGTGATAGGAACGATCGATCGAGTCAGTCGTGAATGATATTGTCAGAAGAGGTAGAGAGCATGAGATGAGAAGATGGATGCTTGTTGTTCAGCTTCCATCGTACAGGACGGAAAGATTGACTTGGGAGATCTCTCGAGACTGATCGTGGTCGTAGTTTGCTGCACACATCGGATTGGACACCACCAACATTCATGTATTGATACGATCTGCTCAAATGCCATCTTTCCCTCCCGCCTGGTCTAATGATGAAATCATTGGATACCCGCATCCCTGCAGCGGTGATTGGAATCCTGAAAGAGACATCTTGGCTGCAGCACAGGTGAAGCCAGTGAAGCTGGAGTTGGCCGCAGTAAAATAGAGTCAAGCGCCAAACCAAGAGCGAGTCCATGCTTCTCGATGTGTGAAAGTCTGACTGAGAAACCGAGCCAACACCTGAACATCGTCCAGTACATTGAAACTTGCACCCGTCCATTTCGACACCGTTTTCTCAAACATTCTACTTTCTGCACACGAGAATCCCGCTTGTCTGAGATCGCACTGGATCTAGTCTCCCTGTACCTACATACAGACACACTCTCGAATTTCTCTGCGGTGCCGTCTCCCTTGCGAGAAAAGTAATCTCCCGGTCTTGGACGACCTCCTGCTCAACCACCGATATATACAATTCTCGACACCGGCCTACCCCTCGACCTCATACCCTAATCTGCTCCTACGATACGGTCTCGCATCCTATTATCTCAACTTGTGACCGCCATTTCGTCGTCTCCTAACAGAAATGGCTACGGTGTGGGAGAGCCAGCCAGATTTGGTGGCTGACAAGATAATCAAGAGAGCTCAAGTCGGAAAGGTTTGCTCAATCATGCCTCTCACAGTATTATCGTAATACTAATCTCAATTGTTCAGATCGGAAGGAAACTCAAGGCTACGTTGGCTCTTGCGAACTTCAAAACTACGAGGGGCTGGGAAGACCTTCCCCTCGATGTGATCGAGCCGAGAGTTGATGAAGAACTGCGAAGACGACGACCCACCTCAAGCAGCGATGTCTTTTCAGACTCGTCCTCCAACACTACAAGTTCCGAACATAGATACAGGCGCCGTCAATTGATGAGCTCGCCGCTCAAAGCTGGTCTTATCTTTTCTGATTCAATAGATCCGAGAAGTGGTAGTAGCACCTACAGCGGACATCGAAAGCGAACATATAACAGCTTCGAGCTCCCAAGCTCCAGCGACCATTCGCGCAAACGAATATGCTCTTCACCTGTTAGTGCAAGACACACAGCACATCACTCATGGAAGAACAACTATCAATTACCTCAATCATCTCCAATCAAGCCACGGAAACAGGCAGGCTTTTCGACATCATCGGGACCCAACATCTCATTCTACAAGCAACCAAGCGATGACATTTACTCTTCGGGCTTCACATCACCCTCAGATGACGAAGAAGATATTCTTCCCATGCACTCCTTTAACGTCCGCTCGTCTCCACGAACTCCACCCCCAACTTCTCGCAATCGTTTCACAAACGACCGTACGGTCAAGCCCGCCAAGTCTACAGATGATGGTGCAGATCTTCTACTCTACCTAGCGACATCACCCTCGCCGGCAAAGCCGTCGACTGCTCGTCGCATGCAACCTCCTTCTACACCTCCACCAAAGAACATGGCACTCCCGTCTTCGGTGATGAACACACCCGGTGCATTTGGAACGCCAAACATATTCTCCTCAGGCTTTGGGGCTCCAAACACACCCTCGCAGAATTTTGATTTTGCTGACTTCGTAAACATTACCCCATCTCCGGCACAGAATGGTTTCTCGAAGACTCCAAGAATTTTGAAGACACCTTCGACTATCACTCGCCGACGACTCACATTTGAGCCTGTCGGCGCAAGTCCAAATTTACCCACCTCCGCTGCGAGACAAGCTACTGGGCTGGGGATGCAACTTGGCGGTGATCTACCACCGCGGTGATTCACCCTCCTCAGTTGCATTGCTTCAAGGACTCATCAAGTCTTGATATTCCACATATCTTTACGAAATACATGACACGTATTTATTGTATATGATTGCACGGCCTCTCTCAATCCTTCTAATCAATTTCCTTTGTCTCTCCAAAACTGAATCAGCGTCTTCGCTTCATCTTTCGCAACACATAGGGTCACAGAATGGGTCATTCCACAAGAGTGGATCAGCCCAAGAACGGTACAAATGGGTGGATATTTCTTTTGTGATGGCGGGGAGAGAATGCAGGATGGTGTCATTTTGAGAGTATACCTTGTCTGTTACCGAGTACGGATCACTGGAGTATGGCGCATGCGTGTATGGGTGGATGGAAAGCTGATATTGGGAAATGGTGTGGTTTTGGGGGACGCGCCTTTACGCGACAAGTCGTGTGAGATTGGCGATATGGTCTGAGCGTTTACCGAGTAGATAGCCAATGAGATTCGAGTTTTTCACTTCTCTCGTCTTCTGACATCAACCACTGTCTCCAGTTTGTCTAAAGCTGTTTTGCGCTTTTGCTTGTTTTGAATCAACTTGTCATCGAAAGATGTTTTATGATGGCATAGTATTATGACATTGAGTTTCCAATGCATGTCATGGACCTACTGGCACTGATCGCTAAGTCTTGGCGTGGTCCATGTAGGTAGTCCATCACGAGAACAGCTTGGCGTGACACCTATTCTCACACCTGCTTCATTATATCACCAGATAGTCAGTTGTTTCATCTATCTGATGACGAGATCGGTATATTTGACTCCAGACTATATACTCTAACTAAGCAATCCATCGAGGGTATCACCCGCAACCTTACAGCACCACTTCACGGTAGCCACATCGCCCTTCCCACCCGCGATGTCACACTTGCTCACCGTTTTCCTGACGAAATACTGCAATCCCCTCAGCAGCGTCTCGTTATCCTTCGCCTTGACGAAGATCCCAGCGACGGCTTTCTCGTCTCTCTTCTTGCCCTTCTGACACTGCAGCAGAGCGGTGACGAAGAGAACTTCCAGAAAGGTCTTGGTCTTGGGCTGCAAGAAGCGTAGGTTCAGGTTCTTGAGGACGTCGACCGAGAGAGCACTCTCTGCAATCAGATATCCAAACATCTTCGCTAGGTTGACGATGTGTCGCATATCAAGTGAATCCTCGTCGTCATTCGCATTCTCACTGTCGTCGCTTTCACCCATCTGCTTGAATAGATCCCAGAGTGAGAATTGAAACGATGTTCGTAGCTTCTTGTCACTACACACTTTTTGCGAGATGAGTGTGTAGTAAGGATTGTAAGCTTTCTCGGCGCCAGCGCAATGGATCAACACTTTTGGAATCTCGTACTCTTGGACCTTCTTCAGTTTCAACTTCATCAGGCGGAGGTATGCATCGTTGTAATCTTCTGCTGACATAATGGCAACGAAGATTGCACGTCGGATGTCGGTGTTCATGCGGTGCTCCTTGGCCAGTTGGAACAGGTCTGTTGTGCCCGTATCTTCTGTAGAGGACTTCTTCTTGGACTTGACTTCCTCAACAACATGATTGTCATCATCGGTTTGTGCAGTGTTGCCTGCCCAAGATGCTCCTACAAGCCACCACTTTCCTTTCTTATCTGAATTGCGAATATCATCAAGGCCAATTCGTAGTGGCTCACTTCCTTTGATATTTCTTGTGTTCAAGCTTCCTAGGATCTTCTTCATGCGGATGGTGTGTTCGGACGTCACGGCTGATGCTTGTCCTCCTGCTCTCATCTTGTTGTTCTTCAAGTCATCAATCGTCTCGATCATGAATTTCGTTCTGACACTCAACTTGTCTTCCCCTCCAGCCTTCTCTACTGCCGGACGTAACATCGACACAATGTCCTTCAAAGATGACGGATCATCCTGACGTAATTGTGGCCCAGCAGCTCGGATGACTCTTAGTAGCAGTTCAGCATTGAGTTCCGAGAGCTTCTCAAGGAACAATCTGATATAATTATACAAAAGGTTGCTTCCAACAACTTGGAAGATATACAATTCTGACAGGAGCATGATCAGATTCGATGTCTCCTTACTGCCTTCTGTCGTAGCCGCAGTTGATCCTTCCTGGGCATTTGCAAGCGCTCGCGAATAATGCTCTTCGAAGAGTTCAGTAATACGTTGTATAATCTGCGCGCCGAAGTCTGTCCCAATGATTTTGTAGACAGCGGCAATGAAGCCTGCAGGTAGTATGATCAATGTATCAGGTAGACTCGTTGGCTCGCAGACAGAAATTAGAAGGAGGTCCACCAAGGTCGATGTAACATGCTGTCGCGCGTTGTCTCGATACACCTTTTCAATCTCGCCTAGAATTGAGATCAGATTTGACTCAGTCAATTTGTTGACCTGTCCCTGAAGCTGTCTGCGAAGTCTCGTAAGCAGTTCCGAATCTGAAGAGGCAGGCTTTCGTAGAGACGGAGGTATATATTTCGCTGCCGAGTTTGTAGACACAGGTGCTACATAGGGATTTTCGCGAATCCGTGGTTCCTCAAAATCGGCATTGTCCTCTGCGCCCGAAAAGCCGCCAAAGTCGTCCTCGTCTTCATTCATTGATTCATCATCTTCTTCTGAACCAAGACTGTCAAAACCTCCATCTTCATCGAATCCGTCCTCCTCTCCCTCCAGAATGTCGTCTTCGTCGCTTTCATCACTGGCAGACTCGTCCTCAACAATCTCCTGTTTATTTGCCTTCCTTCGCTTTTGATCTAACCACTCTTCTGCCTCAGTCTTCCGCTTCTTCTTATCTTGCACGTCTTCTTCATCCTCGAAACCGTTCAAACCTTCTAATAGCTCATCCAATCCATCATCTTTGAAAGACTGAGGTAAATTCTTCTTTCCTTTAAGTCCTAACTTCTTTTCCAATTCCGCAATTTCTTCGTCATCTTCTGCTAACTTGTTCTTGATCGATTGCGATATTCTGGGAGGAGGTGTGATTGAACGACCTCTAACATTCGAAGGCGTAGGATCCGCTTTCTTTGTCTTCTTGAGTATGGATTTTGGTTTCTCGACTTCCTCTTTCGTGGTTTGTTCTTGAACAGCGCGTCTCAGAGGCGGTGGAGGAGTGGTATCCTCTGACAGTGATCCAATATCATCATCGTCTCCATCATCGTCCCCACGTAAATGCGTCACACGCTGCCTCTTCTGAGGTGGCGGACCATTTCTCAAGGCCTTCTTCCCAGCTCTTTCCGCCTTTCTCAATTCTTTCCTCGTTTGCGGTCGACCACCTTTTCGTCCCCTGCCATTTCCTTTGCCCTGTAATGATTCACCTATCTGATCAAGTATACTCTTTGGCAACTTCAGATTTCCTTGCTTCGGCGCCATCTTGTCCTAGTTTGTACTCGAGGCCTTCAGAGTGAGAAAGATGTAGAAATTCATTGTACACCGCCTGGCAGAAAATGCATGGCTTGACCACAACTGCCCCGCGATGTTTTTGTGCTCCACAACCATCCTCGAAATCTTGGCTGCCCTCACAACACTTCGATATTATATACATTACAGAATCACAAAGATGGCGGAAACACATCTAACTCATGATGATGTGAGCGTTCTTCACGATAAAAGTGGTGAGATTATAGATGAGCCATGCTGATGACCAGATAGTTCTTTGCGCAGCTCTCTACGCTTTTTGATACTGCGCGACAGAAAGACCACGGCAGCATCTTCCTCACGCAGAAGCGATGTACGGTTTACCTCCTTTTCTCTCTCTCTCTCTCTCTCTCTCTCTCTCTCTCTCTCTCCCTCTCTCTCGCAAAGAACGTATTCTGACTCTGTTTCCAGTAACACATGGCTCAAATACTTCATCAGACACCCCAGCATCCGAAGCAACCTCCACGTTCCAAGACCTCTCACCATCGACACCACTACCACTAATCATACGAGCCACGAATGGCAAATCAAAGGACAAGAGAGCGAACAAAGTAAAGCTATCAACAGTAGTTCAGCCAGATGCACTGGAGGCTTTCTTCGGCAGGTATGCAGAAGTATGTAAGACTGGAATGAGTGGATTGAAGAAGAGAGACAGGAGTAAAGCGAAGGAAAAGTTGAAAGCGAAAAAGAAGAAGTTGGGTGCTGCTGGTGCAACAGTAGATGTTAAGAAATGAGGTGTCCCAGAGGCCAATGGAGTATGTCCTCGCTCTACGAAAGCATCGCAATGAGTAATGGCCCAGTAGCAAGCAATTCTCTGCAAATGCGGTACATGACTGTATTATTCAAGATAAGCTTGAAAGCCATGGGTAGAACGAAATCTTACATGGCTTGCGATGTTGAAGCTGTCAGATATCGTGTCGTGCCAGAAAAAAAAAGGACGGTGGAATTGGGTAGAATGGAGTAGAATGCGTATAGCTCTCCTATGCTGCTGCTACTTGACATATAGAAACACGCTACACACTTAAGTCCAAAGATTCTGAAAGTACATGATGTACCAAGTTGGTGCCGAGCAATGTTATTCAAGAGATTATCCACCTCTGACTTGAAAATCTTATCTACATATCCCAGTGCACATCTTTCTCTCTACACAAATTTGATATGTGTAGGCGTTGAATGTTGAGTAATTCATGTAGTGGAGCCTAACTGCAGTAAGGATCCATAGTATGTTTTAGACGTTGTTTGCTCTCTCGTTTGATATTGTCCCTTTTCATGCATATATGTTATGCATGCGTGTGAATATTGCGCGATTTGACTATATAGTGTTACAACAAGCATACTTAAATGAGGAGGACGACGATCATAATACTGTCAACTTATACTGCTACGGTGAGAAGGAAGTTTCAAGCTCAACGATTGTTACTAAGACTCTCATCTCATCCTAACTCAATCTGCCGAACTTGACCACAGAATGCGTCTACCATATCCCTGCATCTATATATATCTGACTTTAGACTTACACACCGATCAACCCCTTCCTCTACATCATACATTGAGCCGATACTTCCATGCTGCATATCTTCGAAACTTCAAGAAGGCTCCTTCACTTAGAGATATATCCTGAGAATAACAAAAAGCAAGATCATCAAGATGTACGACCACATCCCGACAGATGCGCCAATGATGCTCCTCTAAGCCATTAGAATCCCAGTAACGCCAACAATGCTGTATAAGTAAAGAAGAGATTTCTACCCCAGGTTCCGATATTAATACACTGTTAATACCTTGCTGGCACTGTAACGGCTAGTCAAATGTCCTTTATGACCTAAGAATATTCACTGGTATTCTATCATCTGTAATGTTTCTTTTACCGTTCTACCTAGCTGTCTCTGGGGATGTAGGTGACCTGTCAGCTTCCTTGTGGGTACTATATGGTCTGTTGCTTGCTCCTGCGTCGTGAAAGAACGACTCTAGAGTTGTTGTTGACTACCATTCCATTAGCTCATTTCTTTCTATTGCCATAAGTGTACTCACATCTGTAACTTGTCCTGGCCAAGTATGCTCGTCATTATTCTGGCAATCAAAGGGAGGCAAACCATCAGAACACCTTAAGCTCTCACCACTCCTATGATCGTAGACAGGAGTCCAGCTCTGCGTATGATTTACATCAGGTGTTGGTGGGGTGTTTGATGTATAATCACCAAGCAATTCTGGGTCAATTTGTGAAGTCCACTTGTTCCCCGATGTAGGAGTGTGTACAAACTCGTGATGTTGTGCATTATGCCCACGTAATGCATGATTGTGAGAACTCTCGACGGGTGGGATCATATATGGTTGGTCCCCATAGCCTGTAGGTGAATGTTGAGTTGCGGTGTGGTATCGTACGTGGTCCCTGTCTTTGTGTCCTTGAGTGTTGGTATGTGGTGAAAAATGCATGTTCTGTTGATATGCTCGCATATATGATTGCTGGGATAATTTTGATCCATCATGACTGCCAGCAGTCATGGATGTTTTCGAAGGAGTCGCAAGGTAATCCTGAGATTGAAAAATTGACAGACTGTTCGCTTTCGCACTGGCCAAAGCCTGTTTACCCCTAGCCTGTGGTCTTGTCTTCGCCCTCGTTCTCGTTTGTCCTAAAACACCCACAGCCCTTTCTGTTCTTTTTGCCCGGGCCTTCGTAGTCCTAGATCTCTTCTTAGGCCTCACAAAGTCCTCGTCGTCGTCCTTCTCACCAGCATCCTCCTGATACTCTTCATCCCAAGGATTATTCCTACCCAAGACCTTCTCAATTTCTGGATCAACATAAACCTCACAAGTGGGACATCCCGTCTTACAACCACAAAACCAACAGAATCCCATCTCCTCCTGCGCATGCCTCTTCATCTCAGGCGTGTCAATAAACCTCTCCACAAGAGCTTTGTCAATACCTGGTCTTCTCGCTTCTCTTTCTTCAACTGAGACACCTTGTCGTGCAGCCGTACAGCGCCAGCATTCGCCCTCATTGCGTTCTTCGGGCGAAGAGCCGATTTGAAAGCAGAGTTCTTTAGGACATTTGATTGCGGGCCATGTTGGGGGACAATCGCGAGTGCGAGTAACTGCAACGTATGTGCGGCGACAGCAGGGCAGGTTGAAAGGGACGATGTGGCACATCGAAAGCTTGTGAGTTAGTCGAACAAGTTGAATGTAATATGACGGGCTGAGTTAGTTTGTACGAATGTAAGAAATGCTTTGATGATAAGGAGGGTAAGGACAATGTAAGGAAGAACTCAATAATGATAAGTAGATGGACAAATGTCGCAAGGATGATGTTATGGAGCAATAGATAAACGACGTAACCATAGAAGTTGAGTTATAATCAAAGGTGACCAAAAGTCGCATACAAATTGAACCTCTGTGAATCATTGTTGATAAAATGAATAACAGTTCAACCTTTCAGTTTCCCAACAATGCAGTTATGTAGACACAATCTGATCAGGGATCAGTAGACTTTTAAATACAAGATTTCATACAAATTGAAGAACAACAGATCATCAGGGGGTTTGCATTTACCACGAAAAGCATGTCACCATATTGCTCGGCTACAATTGAGGTGCAAATCAAGACACGCCTTGTTGAGCGGACGCAGATTGTGAAAAGTCAAGCTATTATCATTCTGTCTGTCAAACTTTTCAACGTGGGTTAACTTGCTTTAACTCATCGGACATACCGAAAAGTGAAGTCTAATCACGAAACATGTGCTCCCATATCCTCATAACAAATGAAACTACCGACAAAGTTGCCGTGTACGAAAATCGTGTTTTATGTCGAAATACAATATAAAGAAGATGACGCCGCAAGCAAGCCGGATAGCAATATTGTAACAGGCGATGATGTCGCAAATGTGCTCCCATTCCATGCATACACGTTACAGTCTTACATGATCTGATCTTGAGTCAAGCCAGTAGCGTCTGTCTCCATTGCATCACCACCCCCTGGGGTCTGGTACTTGACAAAGCTGAGGCCAAGTGGTCGACCACCATATTGGTATCCGGAGAACTTCTCGATAGCAGTATCGGCGTTCTCGGCTGTGTCAAAACGTACAACTCCAGTACCGCGTGATCTGCCATTTGGTTCATACTGAATTTCAGCCTGCTCAACCTTGCCAATGGTTGTGAAGAGCTCGACAAGATCCTCGTTGCTCGTCGACCAAGGAAGCTAAAGTTTGTTAGTTGGTGACTAGCCAAAATAAGAAGATAACTCACGTTGCGGACATAGATGATCTCGCTTCGTTCGGTGCCAGCGGTAGCGTAATCAGTAAAAGGATTTGGCACAGCAGAGACTGCACCAGCCCCTCCGTCATAGCCACCTGGACCACCGCCATATCCCCCCCCTCCTCCAAAACCACCGCGTCCGCCGAAGCCACCACCAAAACCGCCACGGCCTCCGAAACCTCCACGGCCTCCGAAGCCGCCTCCGAAGCCTCCGCGGCCCCCGAAGCCTCCACGACCGCCGAAGCCACCGGCGCCTGCGAAACGATCCTCACGAACTTCGAGAGGACGTCCTTGCCAGTCATAACCATTGAATTGCTGAATGGCGTTTCGAGCATCGTCAGCAGACTCGAAAGCGACAATACCAGAGCCCTTAGGGCGCCCATCAGGGCCAACATGAACATCAGCTCGAATAACGGCACCGTTTCGGGCTGTAAGTGTAAGTTAATTTCCTGGTCTATACGGCCCTGTTAGCGTCCGGGAATAGACTCACCAGCTTGACGGAACAAATCCTTGAGATCTTGCCATCCTACGGTGTAAGGGAGCTAGATGACAACGTCAATATTACATCGTGGAAGTGAGATCAAAGAAGGGGAACATAGGGGGAAACAAACATTGGACACATAGATTTGACGGCCACCACCACCTTGCTGGTAGCCACCGGCAAAACCGCCTCCGAAACCACCGCGTCCTGGGGCACCTTCATAGCCGCCGCGGCCTCCAGATGGTGGACCGGTGAATCGGGGTTCAGCTTCGCGATCCTGAATGCTATTAGCTTTGTACTTTGAAGATGGTGTGAACCTACTTCGCGAACATAGACGAGTCTTCCCATAAGATTTTGGTTACTGAGCGTATTGACTGCCTGTTGAGCCTGCTCCCTCGTTGCATATTCAACAATGCTAAGAAAATGTTAGATGATATGTGTAGAGATCGTGAATAGACGTGAACTTACCCGCATCCCTACATCACCCACGGAACAACGTCCCATCCGTCAATCCAACATTCCTTCAATAACCAGAAAACAAAGGGAAAGATTTCAAAAAGCCATCACAAGTAGGCGCCCACCTTCGACATTCCATTCGGAAGCAACAACACATCTGCAAATAAAACTTCCCCAGCTGACAACATAACTCCGTTAGCCCTGCCCAATTCAAATGTCCTATCCCAATCACTAACCAGTTCTCATAAAATCCTTCAGATGGTGCCATTTAACGTCGTAAGAAAGGTTACCGACATAAACCCGTCGATCTTGTTGACTGCTCTCCTTGATATTCTCCAGCATGCTAGCTCGCGCAGCACTGCGATCTTCACCACCTTGGTATCTTCCACCTTGTGGTGCTGAGCCGTAGCCACCAGAGCCTCCTGAAGGTGCGCTGGCCATTGGGGATCTAGAGCGGCGACGCTCCCGAGATCGGCTACGAGGACTATAAGATCTTCTGCGAGAAGAGCGGTTAGGGGGGCTGCGAGTTCGAGATCGAGCGCGATCTCGACGAGGACTCCGGGATCTGTCACGAGCCTGTGATTTGTGAGCTGTGGTGAGCATTGAGAAGGCTTCAAGCGCAACAGAGATGTGGATGGCAAGGTAGGAGAGGGTGGGGTTCGATGAAAGATGTTGGCAGAAGCCAGATTATCTGACAAGGTGTTTGAGTGGGGATGCGAGTCAAGGAAAGGTTGGAATGTTGCGCTGAAGCAAAAACGATAGCTCGACCATCCAGGTTCTTATGAAAGCGGTGCGTTCACTACGGTGACTCTTGCGCACACCGAAGGAGGAAGCGCAGCCTGATGCAGCTCAAGAGCGCGTCGAACGTCAAGTGAATATAGTCTTGTTAAAGGAAGAGTCGCATACCTGTGGTCTGTACGAATCGTCGGCTTTAGCGCGCACGATGTTAGCAAAGCCTAGTCAAGAAGAAAGTAGAAGATATGGCGAAGTTCGTGTCAACGTTCCGTCGAGAACGAAGTAGAGCATTCAAAGCCTTAATGGAAGACCTTTAAACGAGACGGAGCAGGCGGAGCGCCTATGTAAGTGAAAGAAAAGGATGGGGATATGCAGAGGACGGACTAACCCATGTTGCTTGCAGGAAGGTGATGTGGTGGATGTAGTAGGCTCAGGCTGCTTGCTACCAGAAATTCACCGTAAAAGGTGTCTCGTTGGAGAGAATGTAAGAGCTGCTGCGGACGCTGGGCACCGGGTCAGAGCTTTGCATACAACATGCACTGACATGTGCCAATCGGGAGAACGTACGTTGCGGTCGCTTTGTTATAGTTAATTCTGCAATTATGATCGCGTCAGCGTGAGCCTTATTTGACCAAATCAAGCTGCTGCCGATTTTCCCCTAACAAGCAGGGCAGACACACGACGCAATAGGAGGAAATTATCTGCAGCTCCCAGTATCGCTCAGAGATCTGAGTAGCATCGGGGACGTAGGGTAGGGTTCGCGGGCAACGAAGATCACGATGCGCAACGTGGTGGGATTCGTACCTTGGAAGTTTTCTGCGCAATGCTCTAAGCAGTAATGGAGAGGGATCAAACAACACGAGTGGCTCGTCACTACCAGGATATTGAAGAGGGTACCGAAGTCACTCCGCAGAAGGCTGCAGGTTGTATATGCGACAGCGGCTATCAAAGAACAAAGATGGTAGTACAAGTGTGCGTAAGAAGTGGATGGATTGGGTACAACAAATGTATGTTGTTGTTGGTGGTCAAGCGGGACGAGGTTGAGCTTCGACTTGCTTCAGCCAATATGGAGCTTGGATGGCACTAGCATGGGTCCGCCCGACTACCGTACTACACCTTGAGATTCTATTGTTGTCTACAAAGTACATACATTTCTATCTCTTCGAACGACATCTGATCTCGTTCCTGGATTCCCTCAGTATTACGCACGGCTAACATATCGAAGTATCGAGTACCTGCTTATGTGGCTTGATGTCGCTTAGGATCCCGCGGCTTATTCTTTCGAGGTGTGGTTCCTTTGCCAGTTTATGTCGCTCAGAGACCACAGGTAAATCTTCGATTGGCTATCGAACGGACAGCTTCTTTACATGGTCCAATCACGACCACCAGATCGCGAATTTCAAGACCTTCCAATTCAGAACAATTGCCGAAAGAGGATTTCTGGAGCTTGCTGAACTGCATCACTTTGCAGAACGTGCCGCATGTCCAGCTATCACGTACATTGCTCTAAAGCAATCTCAAATACCCTCTTCATGCATGGCGCCTTCATTGGTTGTGGATATGTCTGCCTCCGATACTAATGATGGAGTATCATTCGATCATTTCTTACATATCTCGCAGCACACGGCAAAGCGAGTTTGAGATTTTCGACCACTCACGCAATCTCATGTAGAAGCATTCTTCCACAGAGCTTTATACGCTGGATCTGGCAATCACGGCTGCTAATATCATGGTTAAGGGGACTTTTCAAAAGTGCCGGCGAAGAACACCCAGACATACAGTGCTTTGGGTTGATATGGTATGCCAAGGTCAAAGATCAGATGAAATTCCTGCGTCAATGCCCAATAGCTCCGAGCTGATGGAAAAACTCTCAAAAATGCCATCGATGAGGTCGTCAATACTCTAAAAGTTCCTGTTATTCATTTGAGACTCTGGAAGTCGTCTCTAAGTTTGCACTAGAAAACCTTCGTCTTGACAGCCTCTCCAAGAATTAAATCAACAATTTTACTAACAATAAATCAGACCTTGTGTTACAAGGGGGAAGCGAATCACTTCAAGTTCTGTCCAATTTTGCACGTAATACGCACGATTTGCTTCCAGGGTCTTCCGCGGTCATTCAGCTCAAGTTTTGCATGCCAATTATGCATCTACAAGGGCAAGAAGCCACGCAGGGGATCAAGTACACACATCTCTGCGCATGGTTTCTGTCAAAGGTGCGAGCTCACGCGGAGCAAAACGATTACCGTATCGACCACCCAAGTTCCAAGTGGTAGTTCCAGTAGTCGACTCATCGGCATAGTATCAATAAGCTTAAGAATCAATATTCGTTCTTCTTGATTCATAGCTAGTTTCTGGACGCAAGTAACATGATGTAACAACGGGCCAACGGGCCGCACTTTACGTGCAGATTTTGGTGATTCAATAGCCTGGCGTGCATCTTCAAGTCACATCTTGCACCGATCATGGGGAAGATGCCTGCATGCTGCTGAAGATTTTATTGTTCTACATGTTCTCCATCTTTCGCTTGGTTCCGATGCGTCTGTCACGAAAACTTTGATCCTTACAGCCTATTTGCAACTCAGCCTGTTGCTATCTTTATTTGCACATCATTTCCCAAAATGCCAATTCAGCTGCTGATGCTTGTGTAACATATGTCCTTCATGCTTGGCCTTTGTGGACCTGTAACGTTCAGGTGGTATAGATTCCATTTACAATGTCTTGCACGAGACTTGATACTTCGATCAAAATAAAAGTGTGGTCGAATTCTTTGAGAGCACTGCTGCAGGTCTCTCTTTTCTTTCAATCTTTCGATAGTTGTGCGCCCGAATCAAAGGAACGGTGAAGGTGTGGCAGCTTCTTGGGACCTAGCAGGGGTATACTCTTCTGGTAGATAACTTTGATACCAGCTAACGCCTCCAGGTGAAGGCTGAATTCTGTTCATAACGTTATGGACCAGTGACCAAAGATTTCCTATCCCTCATGCTGTAGAGTGGTCAACTGTTTGGTTTGGCAGTCAAGTCCGAACCGTGTATCATTGCATCTTTCCACACTATAAACCTGTCAATATCAAAATTGGTCGGTTGCGATGTGAGACGCAATCCATCATATCTGTGTAGAGACACAAGAGAGCCTTGTTATCAACGGCCAAAAATCTAGGACATGTTGTGGCCATTCCACCTCGCTGGGAAATGGAGAATGCTTATATGACTTTTCTTATTATTAGATCTTCGAACAATTTTATATATAGATCAATCATATGATAATAAATTAAATTTCACAGGTCCGACTCAGCTTTTGACATCAACTGCTAGTCAATCACTCTGTTGTGATTCCAACCACTGTTTCGTTTTCGACATTTGGAATGCATACGGACGCAGTGTTGCGGCTTCTATTCTATCGTAGTCTCAGCAATTACTCAAACTTGGGTCTTTTTGTGTGCGAAACTCGGGTCGATCCACTAGAATTCTAAGTTTTGATATTCGAATCCATGCACATACCGTGCCTCTATCACAACTTCGCACAATTCAGAATGAGCTTGCTATAGTGCACATGCATGCCCATCTCTTCTCTCATATTATCGTATCAAGAATGCAGTGGATCGAGTGTTGCAGAGACATGGACGCATTATAGTGTTTTTGGATCTAGTTCCTGTGCACAAACGAGCGTAGAGCGTATCACCATACTACAACTCTGAAATCTAACCAGTGACAGGCAATCAGCCAGTAAATGTGTAGCTCTTGGAAGATCTATTCAATCTTGATCCTTAAGTGATGTCGGTGTCCCAACCTCTGGACTGGCTAGTATCATACAGTAGATCCCGCATCTCTCTACCAGTTTCTTTGTAGATGGTGATTGACTTCTGATTCAGTGGCCGTACTATTATGCTTATAACGAAAGGAAAACGTTCGGTTCTCCATAGCTATGATACACATGGACTTGTCTTGCAGATAGGGAAAGAAAGAATCTTGCTTTTCGATACCCACTGATCAAATGCAATTTTGCCTTACATAGTGGATATAGTGTCGCCTGATTACAATCATTCTGATGAGTTCACGTTCTTCTTTGGTGAGCGCTGAAACCTTTCACGGAAGCGTGAGGCATTAAAAGGATGCGTGCGGAACAATCTGGACGTTGAACACCCAAACATGTTACAAGAATGCCTATAATGGCAAGTATAACTTAGGACATTTGAAGCCTGCACAAAGGGAGAGAGCATAGCACGATCGATAACATCGATCAGATCGCAAGTGGACAGAAAAGAGATATGTGACCATGACCAACCCTGCTGCGACTTAAACCTCAGAGCACACCAGGTGTAACATATATACAATTTTGACATGAAAGTAGTAGCTACAACTAAGCAGTCAGGAGGAACAACATCAAGACCACACCGAATGCCAGAGCAGAGATGGAGCACGCAAAAGTTGTTGCAGACTTGCGAAATAATTGAAACTTGTCGTTGTTTCATTGTCTATGGCTGTCTCCAAATCACTGAGTATATTCGCCGCGAGTCAAGCATCTCCAATGCCAAGCCACTACCGAGTCATTTGAACAAGTATCGACATCATAGCACCTACGACGACGTTGACAACCAATACAAGCACCGTACCTGACTAGCAAGATAAAGAAGTTCACACATGAGAATCTGATAACATATGAGATCAACAAAGTAACGGTCGAAGTGTAATACGTTAGCAGTTCTGCCACAAGAGAACAAAACCCCACTACTGCAACACTAAACAGGCTCGAATCGCATATGCATGGTGGAGTACAGGATACCACCACTTGCTGTTCTACCACAAGCTATCAAAGCTCTTACCTGTTGCAATACAAAGACAACCTTCGTTTAGCTGAGCCTTCTTTAGGTGTCGTAATGGTTCATAGATAGCGTCACCACACCTTTCGAATCCCACTGGACTGGACGAACCCCGCATATGCTTTCTTCAGATCATGGAAGATGGTTTGGAGGTGTCATACTCTCTAGACAGTGAGCAACAATTCTGGGAAGGTATATTCAGAGACACTTGCACTTCTTTCACAAGCTAACACTTCTAGAACTCGACGATATAGTCACCACAAAATGCCCCTCTCACGAATCAATTGACAATGCCTTGCGAACCTACCTGCACTTTACCACCAATTTCAGAGACGAATACTTGCATTCCGATTACAATATAGCACAATGCACACACAAGCTACTCGAGAGCGAGCTATTCAGTGCGAACAAGGATTACGTACGCATTCAGATTGTGTACTGTCTTTTGCAGGAGGATGAGTTTTCCACCTTGCACTTGATTGCGAATTTCCTTCTGTTCGATGGCAAGGATAATGAAGGGACATTCGAAACGATGATACACGAAGGATGTTTCCCAAGGCTATTGGAACTGATCAGTAAAGGGAAGGATACAGATCCCCGGCTGCACAGGATGTTACTCGAGCTCATGTATGAGATGTCTCGAGTACAGAGGCTGACTTTCGAAGATTTGGCGCAAGTGGATGATGCGTTCGTAATCTCTCTCTTTCAGCTCATTGAGCAGCTATCTGATGACGTTGACGATCCATACCACTATCCTGTCATTCGAGTTCTGGTAATCTTACTCCTCCACGTATCCTTGGGCAAGCTAACATGCATTCACAGCTTGTTCTGAATGAGCAATTCATGGTAGCAGCAACCACAACTGCACCTGTCTCGCCTGGTAAACCCTCGCAGCCACCACTCACCAATCGAGTCATAAAAGTCCTATCTCTTCATGGCTC
>Ga0068621_1000021_pt1 | contig 17387 bp, 19 predicted proteins | sample InSIn5SAF170_FD_77485 | JGI IMG/M metagenome (GOLD analysis project Ga0068621, IMG submission 77485) | Clean room microbial communities from NASA Spacecraft Assembly Facility at Jet Propulsion Laboratory, Pasadena, California, USA -... ... | reverse complement strand
GTGTGTCGACACCCTATTGACTTGTTAGCGCACGCCAATCATCGCTATAAAGTTCCGAACTCACATGACCAGTGAATTGCTGGTTCGGAGATTGAACACCGGGCCCAGCGTGAAGGTCCATAATCACATATAGCCCTGCGTCTGCGGCCCAGCCGACTAGACGATCGAGGTATTTAAGCGCACCGCGGGGGTAATACTCTCCTTCCAATACCAAATCTTCCTTCATCCAAAAGCCGACTGGGATGCGAATCACGTTGAGGCCATGGCTAGAAATGTTCGCAATGTCCTCTTGAGTAGTCCATGTATCCCAGTGCTTGTCGAATACAGCATCTGCCTTCTCCTGACCAAGCTCTCTCACACACTGCCACTCGTCGTTCAGTTCACCACAGCCCATAGAGTTCCATTCGTCATAGGCCATCCAGGGCTCGATGATGAACTGCGATCCTAGGTTGACACCTCGAACCTTCTCTGTGCTAGGCACCCAGCTCACGCTAGTGGTATTACCATGCGTCCCGTTATTGGTGCCATTGGTGCCAGGCATTGTTCCGTTAAACAGCGGTGGAAGGCCGATCGGATATGCTGTAGGGTAGGCTTTGAAATCCGTGGCTCTATGATGGAACTGGTGATGCTGATGAGTTCCCGTCGGCCATGCGTATGCCACGCTTAGAAGAAGAAACAATACGAAGGTGGGGATCATGATGCTCAAAGGTAGATGTACCTATAGTCAAGATTGTGTCGAGGTGACTTTCTTTCAAAGGAGTGGACCTGCCACAATAGACAGAACGACTTCAAGCCGCTGGTAAAGAACGTGATTTGAATGAAGGAAGAGTATGACACAAAAGCAAAGAGCAAATATCGAGCTGGAAGGTGCGACCCGCGATGCTGAAGAAGACTCTCGCATGTGCTCAGAAGCTCCACACGATCTTGAGGGCCTCAGGAACACCAGCGGAGCCCTGTCACACCCATGTCATATCGGATTGCAGGACGCTATTACCATGAGACTCAGGTGGGTATCTTGACGACGAACAACTTGTGCACGCTCAAGCGCGCGCCGCAAACCCTCGAGAACGTAGCCATGTGAGCTTGGAGCATTCACTTTTTGGAGATAATTCCAAGCTCGGTGTCTCGCTGTCTTACAGCTGACGTAAAGTGGGACCAAAGGTATGTCCCGTAGGCGTTGCAAAGGTCGGTATTTGCTTCGTAACCCCAGCTGAAACGTGAAGGAAGATGAAGGACATGGTCAACGAAATTCGCGCTCCTTGCGCCTCAAGAACCCCTAACCTGAGCCAAGATCCTGCTTTGGATAAGTGTGATCGATAAGGAGCCGAAATTAGCGGCACGATGGTCTGGGCGGCCCCTTGAGTTTGCCTCCGAGGGCATCGTACAGGACGGCAAGTCCCAAGAATGCCTGGTATTCACCACATCGGGAGCTCATCGCAACTATCCAAGGTATGAACAATTCACTTTCTTAAATATCATTGGCAAGGACGAGCTGCTATATTCGATGTTCTTGTTGTGTCTAGAAGAGGACTTTTCAGCGCAGCCTCTTCAGACGCTCGCACGCCCGGCCAGTGGCCATTCGGTCTTTTCGATCTTCCTGCATATGATGTATCCCTCTGCATAACAACAAGCAGCATTGCAGAGCTTCGTTTATAGCCGCTCGTAGTTTTTCTCAACATCACCTGACCGATCAAGGTTAACATAGTCAACGAGGCGCAAGTGAGAAGAAGACAAGAAGTAGGCAAGCCCTTTGATAATTGCTTAGGTCACCCACGCGAGCTAGCACGTTCTACTGACAGTCGCCAGAGCGATGCTGTCCGCTCGGTCTCAAGAAAGATAATATCCTTCCTTCACTAATACATACGATAGCCACCGCTTGCACATATACACTGCCCAGAAATCCACCTGCTATCCTCACTAGCCAGCCAAGCAACAACTTGGGCGATATCATCCGGACGACCGACTCTTCGCTCGACAGGAGTGCGCTGCGCTTCCGAGACGACATCATCACTATTCGTTGAAGCATCGAGCAGATCCGATTGTGTAGAGCCCGGAGCGACCGTGTTGACCGTGACCCCTCGGTCACCCAGCTCTGCAGCCCACGACCTCGTCAGTGACTCGACTGCTAACTTCGATGCAGAGTAAAGTGAGATTTCTGGTACACCGACTCGAGCAGCGGTCGAGCCGATGTTTATAATGCGGGCGTTGCGATCCGAGAGGTGTGGAATGATGGCTTGGGTCATTAGAACGAGAGCTCGTACGTTAGTGTCGAATATTTCTGAGAAGTCATCGGTGGTGATTTGCCCCAATGGAGTGTGCTTATTGATGCCAGCATTGTTGACTAAGATGTCGATACGTGGACCGAATGCCGTAGTGACAGCATCCACGATGGCTTGAGGTGATGAAGGATCACGTAGGTCTGCTCTGATTTTGATTGTGTTAGGCTTGTCGCCTGTACCGGTGGTTGCCAATTTGTTGATCAGCTCCTGTACACCTGCTTCTGACGATGGGGACGTGTAGGTAATAGCGACCTGTTCCGAACATCAGAATCTTTCCAATGGCTAGATAATGAAGAACTGTCATGAGGCGACATAACATAGGCCTTCAAGTACCTGTGCGCCACGACGACCAAGTTCTTCCGCAATCCCTGCTCCGATTCCACGAGATCCGCCTGTCACAATCACGACTTTGCCCGTTAACGTGGCGGCTGAGGATGGGGACGTCATGTTTTCTCGATGTCAGCAAGCAAACAAAGTTGTGGTTGGTGGAAAGAATGAGGCACGGTAGCAGCTTTCGGTATGCAAGATTTTGCTTAGCTACGGAAACAGTTACTCTAATCCCCAATGACAAGATTAGGCGCACTACACGTGATCTTCACTCGCTTTCGCATCATGAAGGTAACTCGAACTGTGAGTTGATCTAAGCATGGGATTCGAAAGCGACAAATCCATGCTGGCCAAATGATCCCTACAGCCGACAGAATTAATTTCCTGATTCCAGTATCTTGTGACCCTGACTCTTCCTCATAACGACGTAAAACAATGTCCACCGCGTGCTGATAGAGCACTTGTCTTCGAGATTCACCCTCTGTCGCACCTGACACTCCAACGTGTTCCGCGCCGCGATCTGCAGATTCTTTACTACATCCTAATCGCTGTCATCACCCTCACTCCGCCGTTTCCTTTTCTTCCCAGTAGCATGAGCGGCGTGGGCTTCTTCCCTGAGCGCGAGCACGTAGCATCGAGCATCCCTTTCTTCACCCCTCCAAGCACCCTTCCTCTTCCCTTCCTCGGCTCTGTCCTTGCCAGTCGTTATGTCACCAATCGTCCTAGCGTGTTTGTACCCTGGATACGCAGCCCACGGAAACTTGAAAGACTCGGTGACTTGCAGACCACAGTGCCTTGCTAGATCTCGGATATTCCACAGAGTATAGGGCTCTCCCTCAAACAGCGTGACCAGTATCTGACCGGAGGATAACGCAAGTGGACTGCTGTTTGCTACCACCTCCTGACCTTCAGAATCGTACTCGATTTCGTCATCTGCATCATTTGGTAAGGCTTTAGCCGGCCGCGCTTGAGTGGCCAGGTATTGCTTCGCTACGTTAAAGAAACCGACAAGTAGCTCTTGATTGGCACGGACTTGACGGTTCACATCTGTGCTCAAGCCGCCTGTATGTGGAAAGTTGAATACAATTTTCGTGAACGGAGCATGCGGGTCCAGGAGCCTTTTGTGCTTCTTTGATAGAGCCGTTGCGTCGATGCCGTGCAGAATGTCAATTTTCGGGCTGATTATTTTTTCTTCATCGCTTCGCCTCTCATCACCCTCGTTGTTGTTCGGAAAGCCATTCCATTTTTCCCCCTGCTTGTTGTCAACGGTGTCGTGCTCTTCAGCTCCGTGATGTGGAGTACGTTTGGCGTTCTGCAATGAATCAAGGGCCCTCTGGACATTTGGGTACTTCTGAATGAGAGATTGTTCATTATCGTATGAGGTTGCAAGGAGAGAACCAACTTTGTGATGCTTTGCCAAGGAGAGCGAGAAAGAAAAATCGCCTTCTCCAACAAGCAGCACTCTATCGTATTTTGAAAAGGGAATCTTCAGCTTCACGGGCTGCTTGCCGCGGCTACTATTGCTTTTGCTTGTACTCGTCGTCTTCCTGAGCACAGGAAGCTTGCCATTTTGACTGTGCTGACGTCGCTTGATGCCGGGACCTGCGGCCTTTGATAGATTTTGGTTGTTTTGTTTCGCTCGCTGTTCGCGGTGTGGTCTGGCTTTACCCATGCATAAGAAGTTACTCGTGGACCAGTACACATATGACTTCACTGGAATTAACGATGTAACAATCTTGTCTTTGGGCAACAAATACGCGCAGATCTCAGTTCTTCTTACTACGATTTCGTGGATATCCACTCTCACGTGATCTGGTACAGCTCCAGCCTTGTTGTTCCTCGGCCGATTTTGTCAACTTGAAAGCTCTCTTTCACATTCCTTCTTGATACGTATTTTCCCCAGCAGATCCTGTTGAGCACTTTCGTGACCTTCTGCGGCCATCGCACATGTTTGAGTATGAAAACTACTATTCGTCGCAAAGTAGAGTGCTTGCTAGCAATGAGACTCCCTTACTAAGCAGAGTAGCTTCATATCATATCATATCAGAATCTTATGAAATCCTCCTGTCATAGTAAATGAAACACACGTCCGTGCGTTGTGCTACGAGCATCCTTCGTGCCTCCAACGACATGCCGTTCTTCGTCAGCTACAAATGGATGGTGAACGTGCCCTATTAGTAGTTACCCATCGATCCCATCAACAGCACCCAGCATCTCCTTCTCCATGTGCGCAATATCTCCTCCCTATCCACAAACTTCTGCCTCTCTCAATCCGCTCACAGTCGGCGAATTTTTTCAGCAAGCGGTATCAGTTGAATAAGCTTGAGAAGCATCACCACACGTTCTTCGAGTTCTGCTGGTTCTTGGAACTCGTGTAAACAGGCGTCACAGTACCACCCATGAGAATGCTTCTCCATTGCTGGTGTTGAGTTGAGACTGTTCCACCGGCCCGGAGCGCACGCTATTCGTGGTGCTCTGTTAACGTGGCTGGGCTTTTGACGCGAAAGAAGGCATCAAGCAAGTAAAGATTGCTGGATTCCCAGTCTCCGACTGCGCTATAGCGGATGAATGAGGTGTTGTCACTGTACAAGATTGCTTGGCCGTTCCGGCAAAGGCTCTGACACGTGCATAGTGTCTGCTAAGAGAGCTGGAGCTGGCTTCCGATAGGACGCTTCTGCTTCAAAGAATACTGTACGGTAACCATTGAAGCTTCAGCAGAGAGTGCATAAGTATACAGGTGGACTGGGAGCCACGCCGTGACTCGAAAGCGGTAGCTTTGATGCCTTCGAGAATTTGCTTCTGTCGCGCAGGTTAACAAGAAGCCAGTATGTCCTTCCTAGAGCTCGCTAAGAGTAAAGTAATAACTTGAAAGCAATTGGTAGCTGTTCGACATCTTGTGTGTCTTTGAGATAAGGTGCTGGCGATTGGGCTGTGCGGCACGTATTAATAGATGTGCTCTTGAGGAAATCCCGGAAATAGTGATAGCAGAGGCAGTAAATCATAATGGCGGCCAGAAAGATCGTTATGTGTCATTCCAGACGTGCGACCATTAAGCATTTAATAACGTCGAAGAATATCCTGGTAAAGCGGTGAAGAGGTGTATACGCTTGACTGAGTTCGCTCAAGCGAAACACAAATACTAATCTCTCCGTTGTGACTTTTGGTAACATTGGTGAGAGTGAAAGCGATCTTTGAGTTGCGCTGAGCGGTCTTCCGCAGCTGGCATCAGCCGTATGTGGATGGAGCCGAATGAGGAAGCAGAGCAGCGCCCCGATGGCCAGATCGAGCGCTCTCCGGTCACCAAGGTACGCGGAGGACTTCGGCCGGCGACGATACCTGGGAATACCAGTATCTGTATCATCATTGCCTTTGCGCGTCGTGTACTATTGCCACGTCCCAGGCCAGGCCATGGCGCTTTGTACAGGTAAATGACTACCGTGGCGCGAGAAGCTTGAGTATAAAGCTTCTCGACTAGGCAATGTGTCGTGCGTCTGTATATCAGCAAGACCTCGTGTGTCTCGAGTGTCAGTCCTCGCCCTCAGACCTTATCTCCTTGCTCCAGTCTCAAGGTGCTCAAACTTGACCGAGCACTGTTAGCACCAAGACTCGGACTGGGCGAGCAGCCAAAGTTCGGACTTAGCCAGCCATGCTCGAATTTTTCAGATCTTGGTTGGGAGCATGATTTGTTGCCTTGCTTTCTCTGACCCATGCACATGCCGAGCCACGACAGGAGGCTAAAAGGCGGAGTAGCTCGGGGCGCATTGTCGACATGACGGACATTCGTGGTTGCGATCGTTGATTGAGATAAAGTCTTCATGGTGAGTATATGAATTTACGGGTATGAATGGAATATTATCAAAGGGATATGAGGACCCGCGTCCTAAAAGACCGGAGATGTACTGAGGACGCGCGAAGAGGAAGGAGCCCCTGAGCACATCATCCGAAAACGGTTAGACACATTAGCAAGGAAGCCACGATCTTTGCTTCACGCGGCCTGCTTGCATGACGCATAGTCAAGGGGCTTTGCACGACCTTTTGAGCACTGATGAGCATGCAGAAGCGTTTGAGAAGGATGCTGATATGGATAGCTAGCAGAGCTTTCCTTTCCTAGCATCACTTGATAGCTTAGCTGAGGAGCTATAACAAATCAAGCGAAACATGACAATTGCTTGAACTAGGTAATACATTTACAACTATTGGTGCTAGGGTGGATGTCTGCAGATGTTAGCTGCCGTTTCCAAGCCTCAGCATCCATCAAATGTACAACACTACCACCATGCTTGCAGCAGCTTAAGAACTCCTTAGATTTGACGACTTCTGCCGTCATAAGAACACCTCTTAGCACATATTCCGACAAGCTGTATCCCAGACAAATGCGGAGGTGAACGGTAGAAGAATTATGTATGTTGTTCGTCAGCTCGTGATGCGTCCTCATTCATGATGCTCGGTCGCCTGTGACACGTAGTGGTCCATCCTTTTGTGATCTAATTCCTGAGACCATCTCTTGTGCTCTGGCTGCTTGCGCTCATTGGCACGCTTGTAGGCAATATTCCAGCTTTTGGTCCCTTCATCTTTTCTTGAGCCTTTGCAACCGCATAGACAATGCCACTAACGAAGCCAATGAAAATCGCAGATACCGAAGGGATGGTGACCGGCGCGTTGAAGAAGACGAGGCCAGAAACAGCGATTGGGAGCTTGTTGAGCGCTCCGACCATAGAGTAAGTCGTGCTGGACGTGGCCCGCACGCACCAGGCAGAAGTATAGGAAATGAATATAGATGCGGCGCCGGTGAAAATCATGGCTGCGAAGATGCTGCTTCGAGATTCGGGTGGGAAGGCTTTTGCGAGATTGGCTGCGGACCAGTCCTCGGCGATTAAGGATGCGATGAGGAGGACAGGGATGGTGAGGACGTTGTTGTAGAACATAGCTGGGAACAAATCAGCACTTGCCAGGAGATTCTTTCACTGGTTAACTCACTGTCGAAGTCCTTGAAGTTTGTGAGCTTTATGCGCTTGCGCATGTAGAGTACATATGAAGCGGTGGACAAGCAGTTGAGCATCATCCATACATATCCAGCATTCAGTGTAGATATCTGTGCAGCAGCGGCGCCCGTGGCACTACCATGGCTCTCCAGCGCGTGCTTGATATCTGCCCAGGCTGCGATCAGAGAGCTGAAGACCATCAAGCCGAACGAGAAGAGCGCCATAGAGGAGACCGATCCACCGAACCACAAAACCTCTCCGTACGCGATCAAAATGATGGTCAAGTTCTTGAAGATGGTGTAGACAGGAATGGAGAGGTATCGAAGGGCCCACGTGCTGGTGTAGATCATGGCGATGAGAAGAAGAGAAATTGGAAACCCTGTGCTTGTCAGCTTCCTGTTCTCGTTATGTTGTCCAGGTGTCTTCCATACACTTCTTTGCTTCATCCGCTTTAAAGTCTCGGTACGTGATCACGCCAGCTGTTTTACATGCCGAAATCGCGACAACGCAGACGATGGCCTGTGTAAGTGTTAGACTGGAACGAATGTATAAATCCGCTTCTGCTTACCTGCACCGCTAACAGGAAGAAGTTCAGGTTGAACTCTGGGAAGGAAAGAATGTATTTGTTCGCGACTGTCATCATGATGGAAGACGCGCAATAAGACAGAACAGGCGGCAGTGGGCTCTCTTTCCTGCTTATTTGCGGCCGCGGCGATGGCGGCTTCGCGAATGTTTCTCCCTGCTTGTCTCCCAGCTCCATCTCGTTCCCCTCGAGGAACCTTTTCTTCTCTTCTTCTCGATCCATACCGAAGGCTGACGTCGACTATCGACCCGAATACGAAGGAATGTAATGGGAAGTGTCGCGATTCGAGGCTTGCTCGGCTCTTGAAGGCGGTATTGCTTATTGACAGAAGATTGGGTGGGAGTGATTGTATTGAGAAAGGAATTGGATGCAGCTCACATCCAGAAATTTCCTGGCATGAAACGTACGGGTGGTGGCTTGGAAAGGGGTCCGCCGGGATTCACCAAGTCGTGTTCCTAACTTTAACATTCCGCTAACGAGGCCGCCTCGCCGCATGGCAGGGGTCTGATTTCGGAAGCATGTGACTTCGCGATACCTTCCTTTTACTGCTGGACCACATGATGTTAAGATCGTAGCAAGCTTTTGGTGGTGACACTTCTACAGTAGGTCCAGCAGGTGCCGCTGCAGTCATGAGCAGGTCAGCAATGCAGAGTCATCGTACAAGAACCAAATTATGGTGTACGTGAGATTCGGAGTTGTCTGCCTTGCCTTTGCTCTGGCGGGGATGGAGCGACGACGTTAGGAGGCGCTTTGGGGCTTGCCCCGGTGTCAAGGAGGATATGACGCATGCCACTGACCTTCCAGAAGTCGAACTGTTCAATTTCTACGACGAGGTGTCAGACAGCATCACGAAACTGGACACAGGAAGTGGGACCTCCCCAAGGGAGCGAGCCACAAACTCAAGAACTGCGCCATTCGAGGATCGTCCAGCCAGACGAAGAGCAAAGACAAGGAGATAGCTTCAAGCTGCGCCAATGGATTTTGCGCGCATTGAGGGCACTCAGCAACCGAAGTCGGTGGCGATAACGTCTCGCCAAATTCAGCGATGTTCTACTTATATGAAAAGGCAAATGTGCGACTGCCGATCATTTATTGGTGAATTCAACACTACTTGCGCTGCCCCAGGGACAAAGCACTACAGTACATAGCCTGTTATAATTTGAAGTTTGAACGCACGAGAGCATTTCGCTAACACCGTGGGCAAGTATGCTGTTTTGCATTTGCCATTCGGTCAACTGCCTTCTCATGAAAGGAAGCACTATAGAATCCCATAACATGATTTCTGTGTCCTCCGACGCAGACTCTCCACCTCTAACCGCTACTTTATTATTATCAGAGCAGCCCCAGGCGACAGGAAAGGAGAGAACCAGCAGGAACGCGGTCGAATCAAGCTGCCTTCGGCCACTTTGTGGGTATATCACACTTTCTCCGAGTGATCAGAGACCATCTTCGTTTGTGCACCGGACTGACCTGTTTCATCGTGAACGACGTCAGTAGTCTTGAGAAATTCATCGAGTTCACGACGTTGCTCGGGTGACACATCGTTGATGTGAACCGCAACATCGTCACCGAACTTTGCCGAGATTTCCTCAAGTGAAAGTCGAGCTGTCTCGGGCCAATACAGCCAGACAATTGGAATGAAGAAAATGCACCAGCAAATGATGACAAGATAATACTTCCATCCGACTTGGACAATACCAATTGGAGCAGTTTGAAGCAGGATGATTGTCGAAGCGAACTGGCCGAATAGAGAAAACCCCATGCCGATGGGACGAATCTCGGTGGGGAAAATTTCCGAAACGTATAGGTACATCGTTGTGTCGCAGCCAGTCCTGCCAGTACGTTAGTGACTTCTGATCAGGGGTTTGCAGGTGTCGGGATTAACTTGCCCCTGGAACGCAAGGTATAGAAAAACGAAGAAGACGCCAGCGGCGTTTCCGGCACGGTTGTCAGTACCCGAGTACTGAGCAATGCAGCCGGCCAGACCTGATGTGGTTACCAGACAACCCATCAAGCCGACAAGAAACATCCAGCGACGCGAGTTGACGCGGTCATGTAACCAGGCTCCGAGAGGGTTGTAGATAACGCCTGATGTAAGGGTTAGCGACTGCATCCTTCGGCAAGCATCATGATTACTCGCCAGCAGTGGTAAGCCATAGTGCAGACAGGAGTAGTGGCATAGAGCCTGTCTGACCTAGATTGGTGTATAAAATAACAGAATAATTGTTCTAGTACGAGGTTAGCGACATTCATGTTCCGAACCTGGCGGACTCACAATCACGAGTGGACCAGCGAACTCAGCTCCCCATTGAGTGAGAAAGCCTATGGCCATTCGCTTGCGGTAGCTTTTGATCTTCAAAACAGCTCCCCACGGACTGACATTGAGCTTCTGCAACTTGGTCTGATCTAGCGCAAGCTGTTCCTTTGTCTGATATAACTCCTCTTTGGCGACAACATGACTTGGATCGTCGTTCGTTGCACGGAGCCTCTTCAGAACCTCCCAAGCTTCCTCGTTCTTGCCCTTCTGCAGGAGCCATCGTGGCGAGCGCGGGATCCAGAACGATGTGCAAAACAGAACGAGAGGGCCAAAACATTGCATGCATAGCGGAAACCGCCAGGCGAAAGACGCATTGACAGACGTGGCAAAGTAGCACGCATAACCCAGCCAAGATGAAAGCATGTATCCGAAAACCAGAAAGATAGCATGGTGTCCCACAAGCCAGCCGCGTCTCTCAGGAGGCGCCAATTCTGACATGTACATTGGGCAGATAGTCACAAGAACACCAATGCCAAGTCCTGCGATGAAGCGACCGGCTTGAAACATGCTGAAGTCGTCAGTTAGCTTCATGACACACGGGATTAAACAGCGGTCGATGACCTACGCGATGTTCGCTGCTCCTCCTTGTAGAGCCCCGCCGAGTAGGGCAAGAAGAGCACCGATCTGTATGTTTCGTTTTCTGCCAAGGCTGGTAGCTGCCCACATGATGTACAAGGTGCCCACCGCTCCTCCCCCCACTGAAGACTCCATTGGCGGTGGCTATGGCGTGCGTCGTAGTTGTAGCATATCCAGGTTGACCTTCGGAAGGCAGGTTGAAAAATTGGTACCAGCCAGGCTGTCCAATGGTGCTTCCAATAACAGAAGTTGAATAGCCATATGTCTGGAATATATGAGCATGCATGTGTATTTTCTAAGAACAAGCTGAAACATACCAGAGAGCCGAAGGCAACGGCCACAGTGACGAGGCGATTGTAGACACTCGTGTGAGATGTTGAACGAAGCATCCTGAATCACTCAAATTCAGGGAAGTCTGTGATGAACACAAAACTGGACAAGCAAGTTGAGGGTTTTGCTCACATATGTCTCTCCCATCTAAGGAGGCAAGCTGCAAGAAGGAATTGCATTTGAAGGCTTAATACCCCAGGGCCAATTCTGCGGGGAGGTCTTGATCTGGGGTGCCACAGGTCCCATTGAGTTGGCATGACTTGTGGACAGATGAGAATCATTTCTACTTCAGCCGTCTGATTCGACGATATGCTAGCACTAGGAGCACTAGCTTGTGCACTGAAGCAAAAGCAGCGTGGTCGTGAAGCTTATACTTCGGAGTGTACCACAGAACCCACAGAATCGGTAGTGGCGACGGGCCACCCACAGCTGAGTAACCACGACCACACGTGACACTGCACTATCTAGAAGCACCTGTGCATGTACATAATAATGGGAAGCGCGCTACTTCTCCTGTTATGCCATAGTCTACACGCTGATACGGGTCAGCAGAACGCCACCGCGATGAAGCATGACATTTTATTCCTTTGCAATGTCGAAAAGAGTCGGAGACCGTCCCATTACGACAACCTAGTGGTTGAAGATATATACGTCGTCAAAAGCGGAGCGTCCAGAGAGGCGCTATGATGCCGAGTCTGCTGCCACTTGAAGTTGGCTAGGTCGAGCTTGTTCATATCCCAGTCAAGGGCTGATCTGACGGCCGTTCTTGATGCACGTTGACGCTAACATACGCAACGACATCCGGTGTGAGTACGACCAATCAACCAAGTGGCCCCCCTCGCGAATGCTGAGGACCGTTCCAAACTTGTCTTGGACTGTGGTAGGGAATTGTAGTCAAGGTTATCCTGAGATATCGAAGAAGGAGCCCCTGCTGTTGTGGAACGGGTGAGGGTACACGAAGCAACCCGTACGTTCAACAACGTGATGGAGCAGAGAATCTTAAAAGGAGAATCGTCGCATTGCTCACTTTGCACATAGATCGTCCAACCGGGATGAAGGACTCTACAGACCTCGGGCATCGACGTTGGGAACAGAGTACCACCAAGCTATCCCTCGAGTCACAAGTCTTGATTGGCATGCATCAACAGATTCGCAACGCAAAATTTTGATCAAAAGGCGGCCGCCAGGGGTAGCAATGCGGGACAATGTGGTACACTCCGGGACTAACAAACCTTAAAACCAAGCTTCCATACGTGCGGGAAGTTCACGTGTCAGCTTCCTCAACGATCGGCGCCAGGGCTGATTCTTGTCCAAGAGCGCATAGACAGGACTATTCTGCACGTTACCCTTGCAGCTGGCTGGCGAGACGATGCAAAGAGAGCAATGGCACGCTAAACATTGACTGTACTCTGACAGAGTCCGCAAGTCGACAGCTGCTTGACTCAATACTGGTGCTTAGTAATGCCTCGCAAAACCAAACATGGGCTCACAACATCAGTACGTTCCACATGTCCTTCAGCTGTTGAAGACCGTTACACGGCTCTCCAGTGCTAAAAAGTTCGCAGTCTGCCAGCTTTATCGAAAGACCAAAGACGCTAACCTGTCCGTACTGCGATAAATATTTTAGTCGACCAAGTCATCTCGCTCGACATGCAGCCACTCACGAACATCAACCCATATTTCCATGCTCAGAATGCGGCAAATATTTCGCTAGAAATGATGTTCTTCTACGCCATCAGCGTTCCACGCATCATATGAGCCCGTGTCCCAAGGGGACCGCTCAAAAGTCCTGCTTTCGCTGTGTCGCGAGGAAGCTCAGATGTGATCGAGCTTATCCATGTTGGACCTGTACGAAAGCACACTCGAGGTGCTTATACCCTGTGGATGAGGAGAAGCTTGAGAATAACTCAGGGGAGCTAGCCTTCGTGGTCAGCGCATTGTCCGCTGTATCCTCTCAACAGCCACCTGCTATAGCACAACGTATAGATGGACGCCAACCGGTGCAGCCTACTAACGCATCGGCAGGAAGTCATAACCGCCGAAGCAGTGGTGTAGACGAGATTGCGGCATGTCAAGCATCAAGCACAAATTTCGTGAACGCTTACTATGCAGCTACAAGTGGTCATCAACACCCTATTCTACAAGGGGTCTCCTTCATGTCATTTGATGGTGCCAGTCCCAATTCACTCACTGACACTGATGGTGTGACTTTGACAAATGATGCCAGTTCCTTCTCCTCATGGCAGCATGATTTCAATATACCACAGGACACTTCGTACTGGTCAGGGATCGGGGCCGTGGCTCAGAACTGGCTGGACTTCGAACTGCTTGAGCCCACCGAAGACTTCGCTGTGTCCAAACCTTCTGACTCGTTTGGCATGTGCTCATCCATCTATCAGGCTACAGCACCGAGGCCATCTTTGATGTCTTTAGCGGAGTCGAGCACGAATCCAGAAACATTCTCACAAAATCCTTCTAATTATAAACAGCTCAGATCGGCTTCAAGGTCGGTCACAGTCTCCAATAAAGCTCCGCAGCTGCCTTCTCAACAGTGGCCCTTCGCTCACTCGCGCGAGGCGGCGCCTCGACAGTGGCAACTACCGCCCTTGCGTGAAATACTGCAAAAGAAGCTACCTACATTCGGTGATGATCAGACCACTATAGAGACTCTGATACAGCTGCTGTCCGAGCCCTTTTTGCCGAAGATTGGCGATGATCTAGAAAGCTTTCGCATCTTGCCTGCTATGCACCTCCTGCGACGGGCTATTGATGCTTTCTTCGACCGGTTCAATGACATTCTACCAATCATCCACGTTCCAACCTGGGACCTTTTCAAATCTCCAACCGTGCTGCTTGCTGCCATAGCATGTATAGGTGCCACGTTTCTCGACGATCCAGATGCTTGGGAAAAGTCTCTGGCTTTCAGCGATATCTGTTCGCAAATGATCTTGTGGCTGGTAAGTCAACCTTTGGAAAGACCTACAAATCTTGCTTGCCAACGTTGCCTTGCGCGAATACGGCTTAGCTTTGATTCCCGGCTTGATTTTTGCTAATTTACAAATGTGTTATAGGGCGGTTCAGACAGCGCGAACTACGACGACATCTCATATCTTAGTGCATGTTGCTTACATCAAATTTTTTCTTTGGGATCGGGTAATCGGTCGTTATATCAGAGCGCGGACCGATCTCGAGGGATGCTTGTTGGCAGTTTGCGGGGCATTGGATTGTTCCGGTCACGACTGAGTATCGAAGACGACGCTCATGAGCTAAGACCGCGAGGTGACTTGTTCTCCACAGCCACCAGATCGCCATCTCTTCAATCTGAATGGCTCCGATGGAGGGACATTGAGCGGGAGAGACGGGTCGCTTGGGCCTCATTTGAATACGATTGCAGTCTTTGCACACTTACGAATCGACGGGGTGCGATTGATCTGAGCGAGCTGCCGACCTATTTGCCTTGTACAGAAGCATTGTGGCAAGCATCTTCCGCGCAAGCATGGCAGGCACTTCACACACATTCACCGCCGGCTGCCAGAGACGCCTCCCTTCCTACTGTTCTGCGAAATTTATTAGGGGCGAAGCCTTTATCTCTGACAGTCTCTTCTTGGGGTAAGCGCTTGTGCTCGCAAATTGTCGGCCGCCTTCTCTGGGATCTCAAACAACTAGAGGCTGCGTGGATTTCCGACTTCTTAGGCATTACCTCTTTGCATTGTGCTCAGAGACAGATGAAGGAGTCGCTCCTCCATGCATTCAGCAGCCTTTCCACCTCGATGACTGTTGCAACGACATCATCCGAGCTGATCCATTTCAAGTGAGAGGTTAGTGATCGAGCGTATGAACGCGGCTAACACCTCGATAGTATCGCCCGTTTGATTTACCATTATTCTCATTTGTATACGGCAGATGACATACTAGACCTGGTAGTCTATATCCTCCGCAGCACAGCCACTATTCGTTCGGAAGAACGCACGACCCATCGAGCTTCCCACGCTGACGCCGATCTCGAGTGTGCCAAGAACAGACTCGTGTCCACAATGCTCAATAGTCCTCGGAGGACGCGCAAGCTTGTATGGCATGCAGCTCAGATCATTGCCATAGCAAATTGCTACCTTGTTTCCGCACCGTGCGAGATATTGCGGATCTTCATGGGCTACTCTTTCATCATTGCCTTTGCGAGATACGCGAGCCAGCACCGAGGTATCACTGGTCAGGGTGATACTGCGCCAATCGTACAGCTTGATCTGCTCAACCCATCGGAGGCCCAGCGGAAGGATATAGCACATTGGATCGAGTACGGCGGACCAGCCGGTCTGCTTTCGACCGTGAATATTTGCAGTGGTGCATGCGTACCAGCTATCAGCCAGCAGGCTCAGGATATGATGCGAAAGATGCGCGGATGGGGGTTGGCGGATAAGTTTGGAAAGATCTTACACCATTTTGAACTCAGTAATAGCTGAATTGGCGACACGGCTAGACTGAGCTCTCTACACGGGTTTCCTCAGTCCAATTGCAGTTGAGAAGGAGGATGAGGAAGCAAGCGTTGTGCGTCCGTGATGGTTTAAGACGAATGAATAGGAATGCCACAAACGCCAGGCATCAGCAAGAACGGTCCGACAAGCTGGCACGGCGATGATGCACGACTCTCAATACAGTCCGAACACGACATGACCGACACACAACAGTGACCCGCACTCCAAAGACTTGGACCTGATGATCACAGTGAGCTTTTGATAAGGCACTGGCTGCGACACCAGTCTGCTACACAAGATGCATAAGCCAAACTTTCCAACACTATTACCAGCAAAAGATAAACACAACACTCTCTCAAGAACGATTCATCTCGGACGTCTGCTAGGTGTGAACAGCACATGGCATGCGCCCCTTCGAACGTACCCTCGATGTACTAGTCGGCAATGAAAGCGCCGAATTTTACGCATACTTGTTGTCCTTGTGAGCTCGCTCAGAGTCAATTTCTGCATACTGCTGGTGACAGCGCCTTTTTATAGTCCACTGAGCTATGACGTCCTGTAGCGTTTCTCGGGCGGTCGCAATACTGATCTCGCATTGCACCAATGTGGAAGGGAGTGGAAGCATCGAGGCCGCCGAACGTGCTTGACGGAAATACTACTGATCTCACAGGGGTCGCTTTGCGTGCGCGCAGCTACTCAGTGGGGTGGGCAGAAATCGCGGCTGTAGCTGACGAGTTGTTACACAAAAGAATGTCTTCAATTGATATATAGTGGCTACTTCGTAAAGGAAGCCGCTCGAATATGAGTGTCTCCTTTCGTCGTGCTGAGCTGAATGATTAGAACGAGTGACTAGCTCATATTTCTTCCTTCTCCCATCATTTGAGCACTAGACATCTAGATGCTCAATTTGCGTGAGACGTGTTGTTCAGCCATTTTCTTTGCTGACTGATGGCCACGGTGCGCCTACTCCTCCTCTCCTCTCCACCGTTTCTCCATTTCTGTCCCCACACGCGACTGGTCTTCTTCGTGCTCCCCTGCCTCCCTTGGCGTGCTCTCATGATGTCAATTGACAGCCACATTTCGGAGGCTGCTGTGTCCTATGATTGGGGGTTAGCACTGAACCATATTGTGCTAGGTTGAGAATAGTAAAAGTAGGATGTCAATCAGAAGGAAGGCAACGGAAATATCCACATATGTTTGCGCATTCGGAACAGGTCTGTGATATTACATCCGAAATATTTCATCATTAGATTGTTGAACAGGGTCAGCCACGAGGTTGGCTGTGCTAGCGTGCTTAAGAAAAATGAGACTTTGACTTACCATGGCGAAGTTCAAGTTCTTGCTTGGCCGGGGCTTTACTTGCTCGATGGTTGATCGGAAGGCAGCCGCCAGGCTTGATGAGACCGAAGTTCAGCTTGGATATTGTGGCACTGGGGCCGGTGCTGCTCGAGGTCCGCTCCTTCTCTGGAGTGATCGCATCGATCTTCTCCCTCGAAGTCAGAGGCTTTGGAATTGGTGCCTTGG
>Ga0068621_1000020_pt1 | contig 17667 bp, 15 predicted proteins | sample InSIn5SAF170_FD_77485 | JGI IMG/M metagenome (GOLD analysis project Ga0068621, IMG submission 77485) | Clean room microbial communities from NASA Spacecraft Assembly Facility at Jet Propulsion Laboratory, Pasadena, California, USA -... ... | reverse complement strand
GGTGTGGTGGTGCTGGGGCGCGTGCTCGGGGAAGAAGTGGAAGGATGCGGGGAGGTTGTTGGCGGCGAGGTAGGAGACGAGGGCGGGGGCTTTGGAGCGCCGGATTAGCGAGGTTAGTTGCGAGGTGTGGAGGGCGGCTGCTTCGTCTTCTTTGGACTGCTGTTGTTTCTCCGTGGCTCTGCTTGGTTTGGAGGGCGTGGAGGCCCGGGAGGAGGCCGCCTGGGACTCGGCTGCTGCGGCGGCAGCGGCGGCGAGCGCAGCTTCGTCGACGCGGCTGACTTTCGCGCGGGTCAGTTCGACGAAGGAGCGCATGAGCTCCGCTTGCGTCGCGCGCCGCGTGCTGAAGGGGAACCCGCGGTTCCGGGGGTCGTTTTGGCGGAGGACTTGGCCTTCGTATGGACCAAATAGCGTGCGGCGGTTGGTGCTGCCAGTGGCACGGATGAAGAGGAGCTCCGCGCTGTCGATCATGCCTTTCCACTCTGACAGGAGTTCGCGGACTTCGTTCGTGAGCGCTGCTTCATTGTATCGGCGCAGCGAGGAGCCGGCGGAGTGGGCGGCGCCTTTGGCGGCGTCGTTGGCCGATTGCGAACCACCTTGCTTCCGGCGAGTGGTGTATCTGTGGAAGGTCTTGTGCGCGACGACGGTTGCTTGACGTTCGTCGACGCCGGTGTGCTTTTTGCCGACCTTGGGTGCTAGCGCAACTATCATCGCTGCAAAGTGCCCACCGCCTATCATGCACAGAAAGTAGTGCGGACCAATGTGCGTGCGCGGTAATGGTACGCCCCCGGTGTCTTCTTGTTGTGCTGCTTTGTCTGATGGAGACACTGGCGGTAGTTGCTTCTTCCGGATCGTGTCTATTATATGCGATCCCTCCTCTTGCTCTGCATCAGTGAAGATTGCACGGTATACGCCCAAAGAAACCTCCTTTGGCAACGCTGGTGTAGAGAACCACAGTAACGGTGGCTTGCCGGATCCACGTTTCCGTTTCTTGGCTGTAAAGTCGTCCCCATCTGGATCTGCAATCTTTGCTTGTTTCTTGAGCAGCGCGCTTAGGGTGGTGTCTTTGCTTTGCGTCCCATTTGCCTGACCCTCGTCTTCATCGCTGTCAGTATCAGCAGAGTCTGAGCCTGATATACTCTCGTCCAGTTCTGAGTGCAATCAGTACAAACTCGTCATCACGCGCAATCACATAACGCACCGCCCACCAAACGTTCAAACTCCGCTTCGCCAACCGGACTTGACCCTTTTAACTTCTGCTTAAGGTTGTATCCGTGCAAGTCCGACCGGACGTGACTTCGCTGCTCTTGCAGATTCGAGAACGTAAGACCACACAAGTGGCAAGAGGTCGCTGTCGCAGGCGCTCCATCCGGAGTGTCTGGTCGATCAAGTGTTGTGAGCGAAGCAGGGATCTCTAATGTCGTGTCCTGGCGGGCGGGCTGGTCTCTGAGCGTTAAGGTAGAGAGGATTTCTCGGGGGAGGTCGAAGACTGTTGTCTGCCGTCAGTGTGCATATTTCACGAAGCTGCGAGGCGTCGGCCTACCATAGAGAGGGCGCTGCAAAAGCTGTTCGCCTTGATGAGCCATTCTGTTCCCGATACCAATCTCAAGTGGTACATATGAGGCGAGCAACGGAGGTTGTCAGCGGTGTTGTGCTGGACATGCCAACCAACGTCATCGAGATTGAGTCATGCGAACGGAAGAACTGCCAATCTACGATTCATGTAGAGAAGGGCCTGGTTTATGGTGAAGACACACGCAAGACCATGGTGTTGGTACACTAGACAACCGATCACCTGGTCGCTGTAAAATCTAACGTTAGTACCTCTGACACCGGAAAGATGGCACAGGAAGAGTGCGGAGGCGGTATTTGGACCGACAAACACCTAACATCAACGTGTACTTGATCGGGAATCTGGTGCGGTGTCACGTATGTGACAGACGAGACCGGTTTGGTAATCACGATAGCCCACGAGCAAGGCCAATCTTTATGGCTGCATGAGTTTGTATCATAGGCCCATAGACACCATGATTTCCTAAGACTATGTCGACAAGTCTGCCATGCATAGCACCATCGAACAACATATGGAAGGCCCGCCATCCTTGATGCTTGTATTCAACTTGGGTCTGGAACACTCTGCCCGCAAGGTGAGCTTCCGGCCCCCGTTGATCATCGTCGAAGCATACAGGTCCACCAGGTCCCCAAGGTCACCTTACACACAGGACGAGAGCGTTGAACACGTTGATCGTGCAAGGAAGCGCCGTGGTAATCCATTGGACCACGTACTTGGACGAGCAGGCGAGCTGCTGGACGAGACATGCATGTACCCGGGTTACAGGTGCAACCAGTAACCCAAGAACTCGCGCGAGCCTACGGCCACATTCGGTACAGGAGATTATTAGCGATCATCGGTATAGCATTAGTAGCCAAACTTTGACTGGAGCTGTCTGACAGTCTGAGCGTAGGACAGGACAATCAGAAGATCTCAAGCGTGCAATCAGAACTAGAGCGGAATAGCTGCCCTCGACTGACAGGATTGAACAGCGCACGTGTCGGCCATGGCTAACGTCACGGCCCGAGAGAAATGGGAGACAATCAAAACAATGATGAAGGGGGCGGAGCGCTAACGTTGACCCGATACCCATAATACCTACATCCCCCGTCGATAAGGTTGAATCCTACTCAACGGCGGCCAAGCGACATGCAGGAAGACCGTAGACCGCGCAAGTGAACGTTAGGTAGTTTCGTGAGTTTTGTGATACGAAGAGACGAACAAGCAATCCCACTTGTCTCATTGGCTTGTGCCACGCGGAGCAAGATGTCCAGCGCCCGCGCAGCAGTCACCCCAGCATCCCTGAGGCACTGCAGCGCGATCGGGGAAGTTGTGCCTGCATGGCCGCAGGCTTTTTTGGCCCTGGTTTCGAATCCTTCGCCGACGGCCATGACTCGGCCGCTCGGTTTCAGCGCTGCGTCGCCGATCGGAAATCTCGCTCCTTCTCCAGGCTGTTCCCACGATGGCACCGAGTCGACTTACCGTTTCCACCGTGGCATGCAGCAGCAGAGGTAAGAGGCGGCGCCGGACCGTCGCCAGCACCAGGCCGGCTGCAGCGTGAGGATCCGAGAGTGAGGTTGACGGCTGGTCTGGCGCTGCCGCTACTCGACCTTCCGAGTGAGCCGGTGTCGTTAGCGGCACTGGGCGTGCTCCTTTCTGCCAGGCTGCACGTGGAGCTGGGAGGAGGATGCAGCGCGCTGCTGCAAGATGCGGTGCTTTCGCAGTGCTCTCGCAGTGCTTCCGCAGTGATGGCGTACGGTGATGACTGGCGCTGAGCATTCGGCGTCGCTTGCTGCATCCTGAAGGTGAAGAGTGACGTTGCAGCACCTTCGCGAGGACGGCCGGGCAGTCCCAAGAACCGTGGACGGCATCGCTCTGCTAGCCCCAACGAGCTTAATGACTGGATGGATGACGAGAGGGGAACGAGCTGCGAGCTGCGAGCTGCGAGCTGCGAGCACGCTGGGAAGAGCTGCGAGCACGCTGGGAAGAGCTGCGAGCACGCTGGGAAGAGCTGCGAACGCGATGGGCACGAGTGGGCGACACGGCCGGCAATCGCAATGCCCACTGCCCATGGCCCATGGCCCATGGCCCATGGCCATGCAAGCCACCCCAATCCCTTCAACAGCACCGCAGCGAACAGGCCCCGGTCCCACGAGTCGTCTAGGTGCAGAAGGGCAGGCCGTCCGTCGCTCGTGCTACTGGTAGTTGGGCTGGTAGCTGGGCTGGTCCCCTGTCGACGGCCATGCCTTCTGCCAACCACGCTTCTAGCGTGCCTGTGTCCCGTTAGTTACCTACCCAGTAGAGATCGCTCAGTTCATCCCCCTCCGCATGTAGCATGTAGCATGGTAGTATCCGCTTGAGAGCGTGCTTCGCAGGGGTTGCGAGGTATCTCAAGCCTTCTCCCTTCGCCTCGCCGCGGTGGCTTCAGCCCGTTATCAACTACCGCCTGCCATCTAGTCCTGTCTTCCACTGTCAATTTCTCCCCTTCGTCACTACCGCGCCGTCTCCTACTTCCATCCTTACCTAACCCAAGCCCCCAACTCCGCCCAGGGTCTCATCCTACTCAGAATCCCCCTCGTTGTCGTTCGAGACATTCTGGAGTTCTTGCCAAGGTGTAGCGGCCCTGTGCTCTGAAACATAGCTACGGAGCCGAAGGGCAACTGCTATTTCATCTAGATCTGGTCCATATCGACGGTCTCTCAGAAGTTGTCCGATCGCCGCCCCATCAAGAAGCCCTCCACTACAGCGCACCCCGATTCCAGCGCGCGAAACCTAAATCTTAGCTCCCGAGCAAGTAGAGGACTTCGAGGAACAACGACAACCAGGGAGTTGGTGGTAAAGCATAGCACAAACTCGATCGGAGCAGTCCCCAGCATTGTCTCACCTTACACAATGTCTCACTCGGGCGCTCGTCCGCATTCGCGCTCCTCCCACTTCCACCTCCTCTCCGGACGAGGAGGAAGTCGGCCATCGTCAGTGAAGGAAGGAATCACACAGCATCCGGGCACCGCACATTCCATCAGAGCCGGCGTTGGCATGCTGGACCTGGAAAGAGGGCGAACACGGAGAGACAGGACTTTCGTAGGTAGCGAGTGCGCAGTGTGCGAAGAACCACTGGAACACACCCTTCGCGGCGAACGGATACTGCAGCTATCTTGTGGCCACGTCTCTCACGAGGCTTGCTTTTACGAGCTCATCCGCGAACTCGAATCAGAGAGTTGTCCGACGTGTGATGCGCCATTGGCGCTGGATTCGAATAGAGGAGGCAACGTGTTGGATATCGGTGGGCTTGCACCATCACTGGGCTCACTCCCATGCATTCGGCTTACCATGTCACAGGAAAACTAAGCAATGCGATGCGATCGGCACAGAACGGCGACATGCAGGATCTTGGGCGCTCTCAGAACACTCCGGTGCCATGGGACGCAAGATCGATGCAGACGGTCAAAGGTCCTGTCGAGGCTACAGACCGACTACGACAATACCAGGAACCTAGGGAACTCCACCAGCGAAGTGACAGCCAGACAACCGATCCGACATTGCGACATGTGAGAAACGACAGTGGTGCAACAGGTGCAGATTCTTCGGCTGAATATGCGGATACTCAGCGGAGACACGATTACGACGTGCAGGCGATGGAAGCCAGTCTCAGCAGTCCTCGCGTCGTAAGGAAGAATCCTATACCACCACCTATTGTTACAGTTCGTAGCGAGTTTCCAACCTTGAACCGGTCTCGTCAACAGCAAAGTCTTACATGCCTGGTTACCATTGAGGTACCTGTGGGAAGATGGACGCCTCTACCGGATGACACCCAGAGCATACCTCCACTTCCCTCCATCAAGCATGAGGAACGATACGGGCGTTCGAAATCTCCGGCTCCAAGCAGGCATCTGGAACAGTCGCCAGAGTCTTCTCGAGTTCTGGATGAGCTTACTGAAGATTTGCATTCTCGGGTGGATAATTGGCATGGTTTGGACTTTTCGAGGTATGCAGCCTAACGTGAGTAGCTTCCTCGCTCGAAAGTTAACAACAATGCAGATTCGGCAAACTTCGTTTACATGGTCAAATCCGAGTTGGCAAGGACCGGCAGTCATGGCAAGAGCTTGAGTGCTATCTCTTCTCCGAGATGTTGATATGCGTTAAGGAGAAAAGAGTGCCTCACCAAGTGCACCCCTCATTACCAAAGAAGAACAAATTTACGTTGAAAGGCTCCATCCTGATCAAGAAGCACCTCAAACAGGTTGAATCTTTGCCAGGTACATATCAAAGCCTCGACCCTGTTCTGATAGGCGGCTCTAACCCAATCGTTGCAGACGAAAACGTTCTAACTCTCAGCCTCTCTGTAACCGAACTACCCTCATTTCACCTGCAATTCCGAGACCGAACACAGCTAGACGTATGGAGACGCGCACTGTTTGACATCAACAACATAGATCCGCTGCCAAGAATACCAGAATATGAACAAGAGAACTACACCAGTGCAGACGAGGATGACTACAAGACACAACAGAGTAAGAGAATGTCTTCGTTGAGTTCCTCGTACGGTGTCAGGTCAGCCAATACCGCGCCAACAGAGTACACGAGTTCTCGCGCCGGCGCACTGGAATCAAGATTCCCACCATCCATGCATATCGCTCTGGACATTGTCGTCGTCGTACCCGTATCCTCATCAATGCAAGGTCTTAAAATCACCCTTCTCCGAGACGCGCTCAGATTTCTAGTCATGAATTTAGGTGAAAGAGACAGGATGGGTCTGGTCACGTTTGGATCAAGTGGAGGCGGAGTGCCGTTGGTGGGCATGACAAACAAGTCGTGGAGCGGCTGGTCGAAGATACTGGACTCAATCAAGCCGATTGGACAGAAAAGCCTCAGAGCAGACGTAGTCGAAGGAGCCAACGTCGCTATGGACCTGCTCATGCAGCGAAAGTTCAGCAATCCTTTGGCGAGCATTCTGCTAATCAGCGACTCTTCCACTGCGGACCCGGAAAGCGTCGACTTTGTTGTGTCAAGAGCGGAGGCTGCTAAGTATACTAGGACTCATCTGACTTTCTCTAGACGCCTGCTAACAACCATCAGGGTAGTCATACATTCCTTCGGTCTAGGCCTGACACACAAACCTGATACGATGATCGAGCTGTCTACCCGTACTAAGGCCTCATATACCTACGTCAAGGATTGGATGATGCTCCGCGAGTGTGTCGCTGGCTGTCTAGGCTCACTGCAGACTACATCACACCAAAACGTCAAGTTGAAGCTCAGGCTGCCCGAAGGATCTCCTGCCAAGTTCGTCAAGATCAGTGGAGCGTTGCAGATCACCAAACGTGCCACCGGCCGTGATGCCGAGGCAGCCTTGGGTGATTTACGCTTCGGTGACAAGAGAGGTACATCCGCTGCTCGCTTGTGGCTTGTGTAGGAACATAGCTAACACGATCACATCCAGACATCCTCGTCCAGCTCGCCATAGTCTCCGACAGCGCCGCCTCCGAGCAACTCCCCCAAGACCCCTGGGAAACCATCGTCTCCGGCCTGGAAGCACTCGGCGGGCCCCTCGACCACGAAGACCAGCGCAGCCTCTCCGTCGAAGAAGTCCCGTTGATCCAAGCCGACCTCACCTACGGCGACATCCTCCGCGACGGCACAGTCGCACACCTGCCCCGCCCCTCCCTCCTCGCCATAACCATGCTCCCCTCCGTCGGCCCGTCCAAAGCCGCCGGCCGCGCGCTCACCCCGCCCATCCCGCCCCACCCCTCCGTCGTCCAGCGCCGCATGGAGCTGCTGACCAGCGACATGCTCACCCGCGCGCTGACGCTCGTGAGCCGCGGCCAGCACGAGCGCGCCCACCACCTCCTCTCCGAGACGCGCAGCATCCTGAAGGGGCTCGGCAAGGGCGGCCTGCCGCCCCTCCCGCCGCACGCCTCCTCCTCCTCCTCCGCCGCACCCTCGGCCGCCGCGACGCCGACGGCCAACGGCGCCCGCGGCGGCACCCCCGGCGAGCGGCCCAACCCGCTCGACGCCCCGCTGCCGCTTCCGCCGCACCAGCCCGACCGCCGCCACTCGCCCTCGCCGCCGCACCCGCACGCCGACTCCGCCGGCCCGTTCACGCCCGCCGCCGGCATCGACGCGACCACGATGGCCGCGCTGGACGCCGAGCTCGAGGCCAGCCTCGAGTGGATCAACCACCCTGCCGTGTTTGGCCGGGACAGCCGGAAGGCGGTGCTGCAGGCCATCGGCGTGATCAGCAGCCAGCGCGGCTACACGTTCCGGACGCCGGCGGAGAGCCTGTGGGCGGAGCGGATCGCGGGGGTCAAGATGTTGGGGGAACGGAGCAGGGCTTGGAGAGAGGTCGGGGATGAGATTGGGTTGACGGAGGAGTCGTAGTGGGGCTGTGAGGGTTTTTTGTCTTTCTGTTTTGGGTGTCCGCATTGTTTTCTTCTCGGATGTTTGGATGATTCTCATGAGTGTGGCCTTGCAGGATAAAGAGCTATTTTGGGATGACGTTTTTGATGTACAGGATCTGGACTTTGAAAGATATCTTTTCGGTCGGTCGGGGTAACATCTAGCTGCGATCAAGCCACCTTTTTGGCTTCTTCCGGAGAGCCTGATGTGGGGCATCAAGAGCGCGGATGATACCATTAGAGCGTATCCATTTGGGGGTTTGGTTATGATTCGTTTCCGAGCGGGATGCTCGTGGAAAAGGTTGGCGCATTTTGCAGTAGATACCATTTCATGTACAGCTTCGATTCATATTGTGTTCATACCAATCGAAAGACACGAGCGCCTAGACTCCGCTAGATGCCCACGTGAGTATGCCTCTACCGAGAGTGTTCTCGAACAACTCTGTCCAACTTGCAGGTCATCATGCCGTCAACGCAGAGCTGATTGCTAGAACCCCCATACCAACGAACGCAAATATCATGCAGAGATTCCGATTGTGCGTCAGGTCCAGACTCTCGGAAAACAGCTGCAGAGCTACCGACGCCATGATGCCAGCTAAGCGCACGGTGTTAGCCGAAAGGCTTGATTGCAGATGCAGAACTCATCGACTCACCTGTGACTGCGAACATGCCGCCGTACACACCCTCTCCCGGCGCGCTACCACGGCTTCCCGCAAGCTTGAACCACAGTGCCGCGACCCCGGCACCGAGCGGCTGGCTGACGCCACCCAAGACCGAGCTGATGGCGACGGCCTTCCAGCGGCTGTTGATAGCGAGGTAGAGTGGCAGCGCCATGGCGAAGCCCTCGGTGATGTTGTGGATGAAGAGAGCGAGGAAGACTGCGAAACCTAGTTTCGGATTGGCGTGGTTCGTGGCATAGGTGATGAAGCCCTCCGGGAGCTTGTGCAGCGCGATGGCGATGCTGGTTTGAAGGCCGATGGAGAGGAAGGCGTTGGTCGGGACGTGATGGTGGTGGCCGTGGGCTGAACCTCCGTCGTGCTGGGAGGTGGCAGCGGTGGAAGAGGTCTGTGTCTTTTGAATGGCTTGCGAATCGTCTGTGTTCGAGAGAGTGGGGGTTTCAGAGTCATCATTGGTAGTGTGGCTTTCAATTTCTGCTGGAGTCGAGCTTTGGAGGGTCAGAGGCGCATGTTCATCCACGTTCTGCAATAATAGCGGCTGCCGCTCGCCAGAGAGAAGATCGCTCCGGGGTGCCGTGACGCTACGACCGAGTGCGTGGGGTCGGGTCACGCTTGACGCGGGAAGTCTTGTCCCACCTCTCGCTGCGACGTTCTTAAAACACTCCTGGCCACAAGGTTCTGAGTAGCCGTAGCACTGCCCGTTTTCATCGCAAGAAGCTTTCGAGCCGGTGACGAGCTTGGAAACTCGAGTCGTCAGCGACGGCCTTCGAGCAAGAGACGGCTGCCCGTCCTGGTCATTCTGCGGGGCATTTGTGCCATGAAATGGCTCGCTGGTTCGTCTCGTGCCTTCCAAAGACGGCCTCCCTCGCCATCTTTGGGAGTGCTGTCGATCCATGGCTCTTCTGCGAGCCTCGTCCTCACTTTGCTTGCCATGCTCACTCTCGGTCATTTCAGGCTGCTCCTCTTCATCGTGACTGTGGTCACAGTCGACCACATGCGAAGGCATGTAGCGATGCATGACGCGTGAGAGAAACTGAATCCCAACAGCACCTCCCAAAAAGCACGCGACCAAGGTCCAGGCAGCCGCTTTGGAAGAAAAACCGCCATCCTGCAGCGAGCTCTTCGCGGACGGTAACATGCTGTACAAGGAGGAGAAGAACTGGAGTTTCTATAAGTTTGAAAGACTAACCACATGAGCTGAAAGATCTTACCATGACTCCAAAACTCAAACTCAAAGACGAGGATAGAAAAGCGTTACTGTCCTGGATTCTAAAATTTCTCTTGCCAGGAATGAGGCGAACCACCAGGTCTATACATATTATAGCTGCGCCGAATGTACAGGCTTAAGTCGACACAACTGTCAGTATGTGAAGAAAGCCCAAACTGAAACTTCGTACCTATGCCGCTCATGGCGGTCATGATCCACCCCCGCGTATCATTCTCGAGCACCATCTTGATGGCGGTGAAGGATTGCCCTTCTGATGACGCTGTCCTGGAAAGTCTGAATCTGAGCGTCCCTCCGTCTATCTTCGGCAATGTGAGTGCTAGAGCATATGTGTGTTCAGCGAGATAGCAACAGCTCGGATTGTTTTTACGCAGAGACTACAGGATTCTGAGGTTGTCGTGACGTGCAGACAAAGGATCGAGGGTCATGCGATGGTTATTGCTTAGCGCTGCTTAGTCAACATCTTCAGGCTTCGATGTCAGTCACAACAGCATCGCATCTCCAATGGGCTGCTGCATGCGCTTGCACGTGGAAGGTTGGACGGACGACGTTTGGTGTCACTGTAGCGGCACAGAGCTAAGTAATGTTATGTCAAGTCGCTCTTGTATCCCTGGCGGTATTTTCGACGATGCCTCTATTACGAGCCTATTGAGCAGTACGTTGAGGTAGGGCATCAACGTTGTCGGGTTGTCCACGAGTATATTCTGCTCGAACATATTCCAGTACTTCCCATTTTCTATCTCAATGCGATCCAGCCATCACTCTCAAATAGCAGTCACGACATGCAAGACAAAGGCGTCAACTCTGTTGCGTATTGAGCAGCCACCGAATCCTTAAGCACAACAGGACCGTCCAATACAACGACAAGTGATAAAAACACATTGTCGGCTTGCGCATGGCAGGTCTTGATGCGTTGTCAAGGTACGAGACGTGAGAGATACGAGCTCTTAGGTGTCATGATCTTGGCACAACCTGCCTCACGATCGTAGCTTAACAACGTGGTGTTTATTCCGTTCAAACAGGCGATGCGAAGAACTTCGGGGTGTTACTGATAGGCACGCACACAGGAGCCGCGTTTCAGCTGTCATTTGTGGAGGCCTCGTGCTACCTGGAACAGTCAAGCACCCAAACCGCTCAGGCTAGAGTACACGGTAGCAGGGCTGTCTGCCAGAAGCGGCTGACTGCATCAGAGTATTATATGCACAAAACCACTGCGTGCGCATACTCGACCTTGAGCTCATGCCACTAAGTGCATTAAGCATGTGGACGATCCTCCTCACCAGACGGGAGGCTGCATACATTTATCCGTTTTCACTATGCTCTTACCCGTCTTTGAAGGCGGCTCAACTGCGGCGTCTCTGTCACGGAACAATCATCTGCGCTGTCAACTTGAGAGCATTGGCTCTCGATTGATATGATCCAGACAGCCTTATTCCGTGACACACAGCAGGACCTGGCCCTACGGTCTTCACATCCCGATCACGCATCATGCCGTGCATACGATGGCTTGTCGGCCATTGGATCCTGCCAATTCCACGGGAGCTTGCATCAATGTGGACTTGGGCATTGACCCGGACCACGCTCCTTCTTTCTTCTCCTTTGAAGAGTAGACAGCTGGACAGAAAAGATACGTGTACACGCCGGTGTACAATTGCATAACAAGAATGGCCCCACCTAGCATGCCTTGAGTCACCGTTCAGATTAAGCTACGCAGTCCTGCCCTCATCTTCCTCTCTGACTTTCTCTCCGTCTCTTTTGGGTCATTGTTCCAAGAAAGAAGCTTTTGCTGTTGTTCGAAGTCAATGCCGTCTCATCAAGATCAGGCATCACTTCACGGGAGTGATAACTCAAGCTCGTACGTGTGCCTTGTTTTATTTCCTTGTTCTTGACGGTCGACCACTTCCGTATCCACACATTGTCACTGAAAATTCACTCTCCACTACCAGACTGACCTCCTCTTCACAGTACTCAAGCTCACTGCCCAAGCTCTCTCCGGACGGCGCACTCACATCACCGCGTGAGTGAAAGCTCCAGCAGGCGAGACAACGCCCGGCGTGCGCCACTCGATGTCCAAGCCTCGAAGCCTTCCCTGACCGCCGCCGATCTTGCTGCACAGAACGCTTACCGAGTACCGCATTCTGACGCCAGTACCGCGCGACATGCGAAACGCCTTCAGGACGCCGCGGCGGAGCTCGGCTTCAGCATGGAACATAACGCTGACGCGGTCGGTGAAGGAGGCTGGGAACAGATGTCGCCAATGGAGAGGTGGCAGTCAAGCAAAGACTTCTACGAAAAGCTTATGAATGGTGACCGCAATATACATCACAGTGACTGGACGGAGCTTTGAATGGAACCTCTGTGTATATAGCTTGTAGTTGCTCCACTACCAAATTCTGCTGCTCCATCATGTTGACCTCAAATACAGCCGTGCCTGTCATCGATGGGTTATATGGCCGATCCTGCAATCCTGCCGTCACTGGTTCTTGTCGTAAGTGAGCGATGTGCGTGATGTAATGTATATGGTTGAAGATAGCAGACAGTTGTGACATCCACGAAAACTGCCAATACATCGGTGATGGAGAAGATGAGATTCATGTGACAGGCATGATACTCGCTATCGGACCAGAAGCTTGTCGCAGGAGCTACCAGCTCTGATGAGTGACTGCGTCGTGCAAGTTACCTTCATTACGATGCCGACATCCTGCAAGGCTCCCTCATGATTGACTAGGATATTGGATCTCCAAGCTACTGCTATTTCTCCGGGCGCATTGATGTTTAGCCGGACAAGTCGTAGTGCATGCTGCATGGCATTCGTTTTGAATATTCGTTGATATTGCGCGATTCAGAACCGCCATGGTCAACGTTGCTAGTCTCCCGGTTTGATTTGACGTTTGGTCACCTTGGTTATTTCACGTAGAGCTTTGAGCCTCCCCTCCCTTGTCTCACCAAGATACAATGATGCGACTGGCCATGCGTGAATAGATCCTTGCTCTTCGTCAACATGGACTTCAGCCCCAGCTTTTTTCAGTAGTGCAATGAGATCACGAGCCTCAGGTCCGAGGACCTCTTCTGATCCGAACAGGAACAGCCATCCTTTCGATGGACTCGCCCTAGCCCAGCGCCCAGGGTCTTTGCACCTGCCTGGCGATACCATAGGATCGTCAACTGACACCTTGGTGCCAACATATTGACTGCCATAGTGATGGAGGCTTTTGGAATCCAGATAGTCGCTTGATGTATTCCTATTCTTTTCGGATTGAATGACACACCAGGGAGAAATCATTACGGCAAGACCTGGCAGTCGGTCCCGGTATTGCGGATGATCGCCAAGATAGAGCATGAGACTCAGCATCAGGGTCGCGCCAGCGGAATCCCCTCCGACACAGATTCGCGATGAATCCTCTACAACCGAAAGGACGTGTTCATAGCCTGCAGATGTCTGCTGTAGCTGAGTTGGATAGACCGCGTCCGGTACAAGGGTGTACTCCAGAGCAAACAATGCGGGATTGGAGTATCCAGCCTGCTTAAGTAAAGTCACCCAAGCTAGCAAAAACTCCATGTAGAAGTAACTTGAGCCCATGGAGAAGCCACCACCTGCAACAAACAAGGTAAGACGTAGTACAGCAGAAGAACATGACATACAAACGAACCGTGGCAGTAATACACAACAATATCAGGCTTACGAGATTCGTCTAGCGTAATCCACATGCCTCTGAAATCATCCTTCTCTGTTTTAGTATCACTACTCTGACGTGGAGGTGTGGATCCTCACTCTATTGATCTCCCGCCATGGTAATGGTGATTTCAGATACCCATGTCGGAGCATTCGAAACTGTAAAAACGGTAGAGAAACAGGTTTGGAAAAAAAGACTCTGCCAATGTAGGCCGGCATATTGGCAAAAGCATATCGAACACATCTAATGACAAAGTCCTGGAATGGCGTGGCTTTTCGCACAAAAGGTGACCGCTTGTTGTATGGAGTAAAGTATCTCTCTTTAATGAACTCATATGGGTTTTGTAAGACTATAAACACGTCAACATCGTCATCAATCTCGAAACTCACGTAGAAGCCGCGTACCAAGGAATGGCAAAGCACCGGTGACCCATCGGACGGTTGTAAATAGTCCCACGTGTATGATTAGCTGAGGCGTTAGAAAGATGAGAAAGACGATGCAGTCTATGTATGATATCTGGTTCAATATCATCGCAAGCAGCGGCCCAGAAACGAGTGTGAAGAAGCAAGGAGATGTATCTTGCACATAATGAGCATGCTGTTGATTAGTTAGCCGTTGGGATCGATGATGATAGGACGCTAAAAGCTCAATAGAATCCCAAACGGCTTGATCAACCCGACACGAGGTAAGACGGCAGACTAATTCCTCCCTAGGCCACTTAACTCTAGAGACTGGCAATCAGATATTGTGATCAGACACTGCAAATATGATGAGGAAGTCTGCAAGCTGGCTCGACACGTGACGTTCGTTTTGCCAAGACATCTATTCGCATCAAAGTGCGACACCTGAAGACTTCACTTAATCTCCTCGCAACCCGTCCGCTCATGCAAGCTGTTTCTCTCCTTGCTCCATAATCCTTCTCCTTCCGTACTCAGCCAGGTTCAGTGTGCCGTAATGCCATAAGTCCAACGAGGCTGCTTGCGTGATACCCGAGAGTGAGCTCACAGTCAGCCTACGTAAGCGTTCAATACGTGACTGCTATCCAAGCAGCTCAAAGCGCCATGGATTTCGCCAGGTACGTCTTTGGGCTTGGAGCATTGTCTTGAACATGTCTGACTTCTTGCGCGAAGTTCTCTTACACAGGATGAGATTCCTATCAAGCTACGATGCGCAATCTGCAACAAGTTGGTAGTCAACGCGTTCAAGCTTCCTTGCTGCGATCAGTCCATATGCGAGAGCTGTGAGTGTTTGTACCATCGTCAAATCCATTCTCAAGCCACTCTTGATAGACGCTAACTCAAGCAAGGCCAATCCACATTGCCGGAAACATGTCCCGTCTGCGCTCACAGTCCTCTCTCGGCCGACGATTGCAAACCGAACAAGTCTCTGCGGATGACGGTGAAAGCCTTCATCAAGTCCGAGGAAAAGAAGAGGGAAAAGGAACGGGCCGGAAGCATCGCGGTCACGCCTGCAACTCCTATAGAGCCAGCGGCTCCGGCGACAGATATCGTGGAATCGGTGGAGCAACCGGTGAACGTACCGGACCAGCAAGTGTCGGACGGCGGACGAGCTACTGCAGTCCAGGAGGGTGAGCGGCAAGGCGAAGAGGGTGGAGATGAGGCCGGCGGCGCTCAAGCTCCAATCGAGGTGAACACAACATGCAACTGCCCTCAAGCTTCATTAACTAACGTGTAGAACTTGAACGATCAGCCAAACCAAGATACCGCAGCCAACAGTGCGGAGCAAGCAACGGCTCCAGAGGCGGCAGTTGGAGAGAATGCCGACAGGAGTGCTGAAAAGACAGGCCAGGATGCCCAGATGGGCATGGTTGGAGCACCCTACGGAGATGGCCAAAACTTCGAAGCATGGAGCGGCGGCCAGGAACAAGGCGCAATGTACGGCGGTGGCTTCCCCTTCGATGGGACACAGGCTGGATTCTCTGGCATGGATTGGACCGGTGCCAACGCTTTCAACCCCATGATGCAGATGCAGAACATGCAAGCTGGCAACTGGAACGGCTACCCGAACATGATGGGTATGTTTTCGCTGCTACCCCTACTAGATACACGCGATGCTAATACAGTGTATCAGACATGTCCGGCATGATGGGCATGAATCCCATGGGCATGCAACAAGGAATGTTCGGTGGCTATGGTGGACAGGGCATGGGCATGAACGGAGTGAACGGCATGAACGGCATGGGCATGGGATATGGAGCTGGATATGGAGGATGGAACGGGCAGCAGATGAGTAATGACTTTGGCGCACAAGCTGGCTATTATCCCGGAGGTGGATATAATCAACAATCGCACCAGGGGCATTTTCCTCATCAGATGCATCAGCAGCGATACCAAAAGCATAATTTCCAGAACCAGAATCGTTCCCAGGGTCAAGGTGCCTACTCGCAGAGAGGGCATGGCCCGCGTGGGAGCTTTGGCAGTGTCGCAGGTCAGAATCACGGAAGCGCCCAGTTCCAAGGACAGAACCAGGCTCAGGGTGCCTCTAATCAGGCACCCTCAGTTGATGACGATCCCTTCTCCTATCAGCTGCCTGCAGGATTGCAAGGCCAACGCTCGTCGCAACAACCATCCGTAGAGCCTACTCAGCAGCAGACCGAGCAGACAGCACTCGCTCAGGACGAGTCCGCTACTAAACCTGTAGGTTCCGCTGAGCAAGCCGATCAAGAGGTTGGCGAAGGAAAAGATGCTATCAATGTCACTGCGGAAGGTGAAGTGAAACCCGATGTTGAAGATACTACCAATGCACAGGGAGACTCAACAACCGATCGTAAGAGTGGAATTGATGCAGCAGCCGAGAGCACTCAAAGAGAAAAGTCACCACAGGGCGGCACCTTCAGCATCGACAGCACACATTACGGCGATACTAGTACGAATTTCGACGTTACGAGCCACTCAGGCATGGATATGACAGCAAATCCGATGATGATTTCCGTACCTCCGGGATCAATGACGCCGATTGGGACACAAGTTCCTTTCGATCCAGGTATGCAAGCGTCCCCGCCCGTGAACATGATGCCGGACTACTCAGCTCGTGGCCGAGGCGGCATGCGCGGTGGGTTTGGGCGCGGAGATTTTGCGTTTCGTGGAGACTTTGGAGGTCGTGGTGTCAAAGGGTTCGTTCCAAATGGCAACTATGCCGGTGCCGGCGCCCAAGGCGGAGACTATACCGTCGTAACGCCGGTGGAACCAAAGGGACAGGGTGTTGAAGGCGCACCAACCGGTCCGAAGGCCATGCGGGAGGGCTTACCGAATGTTGGGTTCAGAGGCAGGGGAGGCTTTCCAGGCGGGCCTGGGAGAGGTGGACATGCGGTGGTGGCGGCGGCGGCGGCGTCTGTGGATGGTACATATTCCAGGGGAAAGAGGTATGTATCTCGATACAACCGCTGTCTCTCAACACGGCTAACATACAGTCATAGCAGATCACCAGAGCGGGACCGGTCCTACTCAAAATCACGCTCACGATCCCGGTCCAGGTCTCCATCCCGCAGACACAATCACAGGCACCGCCACCGCTCGGCCAGCACTGCCACAGAATCCGAATCACGTGAACGTCGGCGGGAGCGTAGACGCCATCGCTCGTCGCGCAAGTACGACGATGAGGAAGACGAGGCTCGGCCTGACGGTACCGAGAATGCGGCAGAAGCTAGAGACAAGACCCGAGGGGACCCCTCGCGCGACTCGTCTGTAGAGTCATCGCCCCGGCACCGCAGCAGTCGACACGACAGAGACAAGCATCGCTCGTCCCGTTCACATCGTGACCGGAGCCGCGAGCACCGAAGACGCAGGCACCGCTCAAGATCCCCTCCCGCTGACCAAGACGTGGATGCGGATCGGACGAGCGCAACCAACGAGGCCGAGCTCCCCGACTCTGAGACCAGCAGCAAAAGGAAGAGCCGAAGCAAGAGACGCAGGGATCGCGATCACGAAGAACGACGCGACCGAGATCGTGAGCGCGAACGCGACAAAGAAAGAGAAAAGGATCGAGAAAGAGATCGAGACAGAGACAGAGAGCGCGACCGCAAACGCTCCCGCCGCGACCACTCCGCCGACCACTCCGACGAAGCCCGGCACCACCGCTCCTCCCGCCGCAGCCGCAAAGAAAAAGAGAAAGACAACGACAGGGACCG
>Ga0068621_1000019_pt1 | contig 17816 bp, 12 predicted proteins | sample InSIn5SAF170_FD_77485 | JGI IMG/M metagenome (GOLD analysis project Ga0068621, IMG submission 77485) | Clean room microbial communities from NASA Spacecraft Assembly Facility at Jet Propulsion Laboratory, Pasadena, California, USA -... ... | reverse complement strand
CAAGAGGAAGCCGGTACAGTTCATCCCGCGACCGACCATTGAAGATGACAATGCAGAATGTTGGATTATCCCCGAGACGCAGGAACTCTTCACCGGCTACGAGGCCTACCTCCAGCGCATGGACTGGTACAAAGCACGGAAGTTCATCTGTGAGATCAGTGGTCACTCGGGCCTTTCCTTCTTCGATGCTCTGAAGAGCGAGACTGCCGGCGCACGCGACGTCGACAGCGCCTTCCCCGAGGCACTCAAACAGCCTGTCTTGCGCAAGATCCAGTTCTCCACTGTCTCGCGCATAGACAACCTCGTCGACCAAGTCTACGATGGCTTTAAGGGAGACTACTACCCGGGCGAGCAGGTCATCGTAGCAAAAGGTGGAGAGAGACACAACGGCACCATCAGGGACAAAGCGAGGTTTCCTGAACTCAGAGATCCTGACACAGGAGAAGTCACCCGGGAAGCCTTTGCAAGGTACCGCATCAAGGCCGACGATGCAGATGCAGCCGAGCAGGAGATTCTAGCCGACGACGTTGATGTGTCTCGGGATCGCAAAGCCTAGAGTGGTGTGGTGGTGTAGTGGTGTAAGTGGTGAGCAAACGAGGGTCAATACCTGGCTTGGAGTTGTTTGCGACTAGATTGTGGGGTCAGGGCCAGGGTCATAAGTCGTGCATCAAAGACGGCCGGTTCGGAAGTGTCAAACTCGCGAGACTTGCGGATCGGGGTAGGGCGCGTCGAGATGGTCAAGGTGGGTGGAAGTGGGCGATGGAGGATGCGTGGTAGGTGGTGGTGGTTGTGCGAGGGCGACTGTTGGGACAAGGCAAGAAGGGAAGCATCCTGGGAGGCGGCAGAAATGACTAGTGCGTCTCGCTGAGGAGGACCCGCAGGCCCATGGCCCGGGAGTGAAAGGCTCAGCATGCACGGCGAAGAGTCTCAGCACTGAGTGCCAACCAGCAACTCGTGTTCCTTAGCTGCCGTCATTGGCGTCGCCTTAGCTGCCTCATTCGGCCAGCACGCTCTCCAAACTGCCTCTCGTTCACGCCAATCAGCGACTACCATTTCTCTACACGCTACCACTGAAATCATCCTGGCCCGGAATTCATCTATCAACAGCCCGTTGCCGACTTCCAGGTACGCGTTCTGCTCGCCTGGACCAGGAGAATTCGATAAGCTTGCTTGAGTACCTCCCACTAACAGAATAGCAGATCCAAATGCCAGTATCATAATTTGGACCTGCTCGTTTGGTTCTATCTACTCGGACTGCGTGGAGCACGCCATGCCGGACCACATCCCTCGGAGATCATGCCAGCCTTCTACGCAGCAAATTAGAGAGACACTCCAAATCACGACCGGCGTGAGCAAGCATGCAGTTCGAGCTGCCAATATATCTTTGACTGTGTTTCTATTCACCGCGCGCTTCTATGTACAATTCACCTCGCACTATCTTATACATCATCTCCCAAATACTCGATCCTCCTGCCAGCCGTGCTGCTACTTGAGTGACTCAACTTGACAAGTAGCAGACCATGAATCCAATCCAAGACGTGATGACTCCGACAGCGCAATACGTGCTCGTAAACATCAGCGGCAAGAACTCATACTTGTCCCTGAACAACACTTGATGCACCAGCGAGCAGTATATGATCAGCGGAACCGAGATTGCATTGTACAACAGTGCGAATCGATCGAGCAGAAACACCCTCTGTCGACTCGGTGCTGGCGCCAGTCTATCAAACACGTATAGGAAGAGTATGAGCCAGCCGATAGTGTAAGCTGTTTTGATCGGATATTCCTGCGCTGTGAACAACAAGGGAAACAGAGAGATGGAACCGGCAACTGCAAGCGGCCTGAAGCTCGCCAAATACGAGCGATCCTTGAGCGCTATCAAGCTGAATGGGATGATCACAAGCAAGATCGCTTTCTCATGGACGTGCCAGCCAAAAAGAAACGATGCGTAGCCACATAGAGTCAGCGCGCCGACAAATGTGTCCCAAGTCGGCTTTAGCCATAGTCTGGTGAGAGCTTGGATCTGGAAAGCCAGTGTAAGTGTGAAGCACAGCTTGGGTGAGATATTGGGCAACACAGCAAATGATGTGTCTCCCACTAGCCCTCGCGTGACACTTTGCAAGGCTTCGGGCTTGATGTTAAGCTTCAGGTATGGCGCTACCACGATGAGAACGCGGTCGGCAAACGAGTAGATCGCCCACATGTTCGGTGCCCAATATGCGTGACACAGGCCTCGTGAGAAGGGGAACAGTCGAACCAAGAGTTGGTCCATCTGACCCCAGTAAGCGAACGGCCCGAACGCAGCACCAAACACTGCCAGAATGCTCGCTCCTAATTTGAGACAATTTGAGATCTGAGGTCGAAAGAAATTGTTTCGGGACAAGCAGTATGTCCGTAGGAGGTAGACGAAGTAGGCTGGTGCTAGATAGAGATAAATGTGCTTAAAGCATAGGAGGATGGCAAATAAGATGCCGCTGAAGAGGAGCCCGGAATCTGTTCGTGCAAGCGCAATCGAGAAGATGAGGATGCCATACATCATAGAGTTGTATTGGAAATGGATATGGTCGATGATGAGAAAGCCCGGGGACAGCAGGATAGACAGTGCAACGGCGTGTGATTGCTTTCGTGTACCAAGAGGAGTGGACGCAACGAAGCTGTAAACACTGTCAGCTGATCCAGGCGCTTGTTGGAGGTACTCACAAGTAGAGAGAGGCGAAAAGCAGCAGCTCACTGATGATGACTGTAGCTCGTTGAAATGAGACCGTCGCCCATGAGGAGTAATTGAGACTGTTCAGGTCTACCATACCATTATCTATCAGAGCCGCGGGCTGCGACAGGAGCCATTCGAAAGCCGCAAAGAACGGGGGGTAGTCTAAGGTCCATTCCGATGTCTTCTCGTAGTACCATTCCCAAGGCGGCAAGGAACGAGTGATTGCTAGCCAATTCCGGTGGACTTCGAAATCTGTTGACTTATATGCTGGAAGAAGTAGGGTCTTCAACGCTGCAGCGACAACTGTACATTGCCATAGCGTTGGATGATATTGTTCTTGAGTCGATGGGGCTGCCTTGGGCCTGATCTCCCGAGCGATGGGCTTCAGGTCGATCACCTTGCCCAAGCTCAAGCTCGATGTCATCGCTCTAGTACCATGTCCCGCGCGACTTTTCCGTCAAGTACGTGTGGCTTCAGTCGAGTTGCATACAGGCAATGCAAGACATGAGTTGGAAGCTTCAACGGTGTTATGTGATGGCAGGCGCGGCTTCAGTATTGTTTGTTGCAGAGTTAGCTGGGTGCTGAGTGCGAGGCCTAGGAAGGCCTATGAGGTGAGCTTGAGAGAAGGAATCCAATCAGCGAAGCCACTAAAACTGATTAGCTCCTTTTTCCTTCACATCTGCCAGTTATGGCCAACCTGTTCAGACCAGGTTGAATCTGGGCGTCCTGCCGGGAGCACGAGATGGACTTCGGAGTCGAGGCCATCAAACACGAAGTCGCATGGAGGAGTCCCTTAAGCATACGCCATATTATTGAAGTCTCTCCAGATACAGTCTCTCTGGCACGAGAAATTCGCATCACCATCGTAGCCGTCGCTCTTTGCATCACCGGAATACAACTCGCTCGTTTATGGTCAGATCGCAGCCCAAGGCCACACTGATCAGCCTGCGGCTTGGTACAAGTCGCGACGTTCAACGTACACATTGATCATAACTCGGTCTTCTAATCACTACATATTGTCAACTTTATCCTTATTGCTGTCCAAGCAGACATCATGCGCCTCCTCGGTGCGCTGCTCGCTACTGCCAGCCTGGCGCTGGCACAAGTGGTAGACGACTTATCCTTCGGTCATAAACAACCAATATCTCCAAATACTTTCTCGATACCAGGATGGTCGATATTAGGCGAAGGCCATGTACCCCAGATACTGTCAGATAAAGTGGTAATGACACCACCAGCTGGCGGCAACAAGCGCGGTGCATTATGGTCGGAAAAGAAGAATACGCTGTCAGAATGGACGGCTGATTTCGAATTTCGAGCCGGTGGACAGGACAGAGCTGGAGGCAATATACAGTTGTGGTATGTAAGAGATGGGGCGAGCAAGGTCAGCACAGGCAGTCTGTACACAACCAGCAAGTTCGAGGGACTGGCTATCGTGGTGGACACCCTAGGAGGCGTCCAGAAGATTCGGGGGTTTCTCAACGATGGAAACACGGATTACAAAAGCCATCATACCGTCGAAAGTCTAGCCTTCGGGCATTGCGACTACAGCTACCGCAACCTCGGACGGCCATCGAGACTACAGGTCAAGTATGGTGCGGGCGGGCTATCTGTGACTGTCGACGGCGATCAGTGCTTCTCGACGCCCAAGGTGTCTTTGCCAGCGGACTATACCTTTGGCATTACCGCCGCTTCATCAGATCCACCGGACTCATTCGAGATCTTCAAGTTCGCAGTCAGTCAGACGGCCGCGACAGGCGGCGCCCAGCAACAGTACACAGGCTCCCAGCAGCCGATCACGTACACTGGTGGCCAGAATGAGGCACACGTTGCTGCATCAGCCTCCCAATTCGGGGACCTTCACAACCGCATTCAAGCATTGTCCAAATCAGTTGACAGCCTATCGACGGACGTCCAAATGACGAGGCAAGTGCAATCGGAGATTTTGCAACTCCTTCGCTCCTCAAACCTGCAAGGTGCTATCGACTCAAAACTCAACAATATGGACAAGTTGGTAGGAGAGATTCATCGTGACATCAAGTCGGCTGACCACAAGGGTCAATACGACAAACTGAGCCAGCAAATCCAGCTGACACACGAAGGTATCACGGAGCATGTTCCTGGAAAACTCAGAGAGTACGTGCAGAGCCATACGCCTCGAATTGGATTTATTGCTTTCTCGTTCATGGGGTTCCAGAGTTGCTGTCTGGCTGTGCTACTGTGGCAGAAATGGCGGAAGAGCACGATGCCTAAGAAATTCCTATGAGAAACGAATTGATGACGGAGATGGATATCTACCGCTGGTGAGTTGTACAATACGATGCTTCTAGGCACGGACTCTATACGAATGACAGCTTATTGGCTACTGCTTGACTCCTGATGCCTGCTCCCCCATATTCTTGTTAGACCGCTCATGGGGTGGAGTTGAGATGACTCTTGTGCTGTGTTCCGGTTAAGCTCGGGGCGGCTCTGGTACGGCGCTGCTTTCTGGGTGGAGTTGCACCAACGGACGCGGTAACATGAAGTCCACTGCACTTCAAAACAATGAAGTTTGATAGGAATGCACCGTGAACTTGAATTTCACTTTCTGTTCTCAACGTACTACTGGTAGTAATCTCAAAGCTCTCCCTCACATCTGAATGTCTACGGACCGGCGTCTGATGGCACGATCATTACGAGTATTTGACTATTGGCTTGCTGCACGCAATAACCTTCAACCAACCAGCCCGCTGTGTACGGTAACTTTCTAACCCGTCATAATTACACAATCACATTCAATTATGCCGTCGGCAAGCCCGTCTCGCCCGCCACTGGCCAAAAGGCCGTCTATGCAACCACGAAGCTCGTCTACATTTTCCCTGTCTACTTCGGGCAAGCCTGCTACCAATAATGCAGGCGCCACAAAACCAGTCCGCCCTCACCTTGTTTCGCGACATTCTAGAAATGTTTCCCACGGCAAAGGATCGAACAACGCCAATATGCCTAAGAAGTCAATATCGCAGGTCTACGGCGAGGGACGTCAGCACAAAAGAGCAAAGTCTGGGCAGACAACACCTTCAGCCAGCCCGAAAACGACAGCCGCTGCTCACATGAAACGAAACAGCTCGCATGTCGTCCTGCCTAAGAACCGCTCGGCCGGCAACCTGCGCAAGAACCAATCTACAACTGCCCTTACTGCCCACAATCGTAACCTCTCTCGTGGTGCTCTGAATAAGCTCGGAGCTCCTGCCGAACAGAAAGAACAGAAAGCAAAACAGGAACAGCAGCAGAAACAGGGTGTCTTCGATCTAGGAAACGCTTCGTCAGAAGAAGAGGAGGAGGCCGAGTGGGAAGACTCTACTGCTTCGCCGGAGCTGACGAGAAACAACTCAAAGGTCTCGACCCCTGCAAGATCACATACACCCAACGGCGAGCCCGTACCCAAGCCTCCAGAACAGCACCCACATCCAGATGTGCCCGAGAAGACCTCATCTCCTCCCGAACCATCCATCAAGAACAACCGATCTGCCCCTAATCTTCAGTATGAGAGGACATTTAGTCAAGATCAGCCGCGGCAAAATCCAGCACTTCTCCAGCCCAATGGCCGCTCACGCGCTCCTCCGGCCATGATCACCGCCACCGCACACTCAAGCCAGCAGAACCTCAACCGATCCGATTCGCAGCGATCGCTACTCAAATCAAGCCGCACAAGCTTGGAAAAATCCGAAGAAAGTGCAAAGACCAGCCACAGCCCTAGGACACCAGCAACATCGGGCGTGACGGCAGAATCCTCTGGCAGCGCTGGCGTCTCCCACTTTCTCACTAACGAACAACCTTCGCAACGGACCAACAGAGACCGCCATGGGTCGGACACTGACGAATCAGTCTCAGATTTTATGGCGACCTACAAACCGCAACCCTCTGAATCACCTGAGAAGCCGAGAACGAACATCAACAGAGCAAGACTTGCGACTCAACCATCAAGAACGCAGCAAAAGCTGGAGCTGCAAAGAAGAGAAGTAATGCGAGGGGTAGGTCCTCCACCAACTCCAAGCGCCGGAATGGCTCTGAGTGTAGGCTCTTCCGTCTCGGTGCACTCACGGTCTGCCTCAAAGGGACGCAATAGATCTATGGCCGGTGAATATAAAGCTATCAAGGCAGACTACGAAAATGCCGTCAAACAATTGACTGTTGTTCGACGGTTCAGAAATCCCGTCTTGGAAAGCCTGAACAGATTAAAGCAGAGTGGCGGTGTGCTCTCGACTGAAGCTAGCACTAACACTGTGCCGAGTAAAGCAGATCAGAAGCGACCGCCTAGTCGCCATGGCCGTATGGCATCTACAAGACCGGCGGCGTCAACCACAAATATCGCAGAACGAGATCATGCCGGTGCGGGCGAAGAACACCCGAAGAGTGTCGCATTGAAGCAATCCGCACATCGAGATAGTCGTGTCTCGTTCCAATTATCGCGACAGGGCAGCCACGATGATATACTGACCACATCAGCCGGTAGCCCTGACGCCCACCACCACGACTTGGATGATGGCTTGCCGCCGAAAGAGGCACTGATCAGGAGGATGTGGGAGAGTCGGATCCACGTTGCATAGGAGGCACGTGGGTGTGTTAATGAGCATGATCCGACGGATCCCGATGCAGTCGATTCTTTTTGGATTTGATTTGATTTGATTATGTGTTGCTTGCGTTCAAGCGAGGGATTTGCACGATTACGGGATAATTATGGTTGCATGAACTACGGAAGGTATGGGCCGTGAAGCTACGGTCGTGTATCAAAGAAGGAACTGGTAGCTGATGCATTGACAACAAAGAGCTTTCTATTTGCTGTGCAATCGTGGTTCGTCCCATGCGTGTCTACTTACCGGCATCCCTTTCCCTCGGCTCTTCATTGATGGTGAAGCTTTGGCGTTTTGCTTGACCTGCAAATAGAGGAGTATACGTGCCCTAGATACTCGGCTGTCACCTCGACATACACTACCATATCATTGTTTGCAAAAGTCCTTGTCATCTACAAAGTGGTTCAAGGCGCTTCCTTCACCGAATAAGTAAAGTGCTCGCATTGCCCACGTAAAGCTGCGAAGATTCAAAGTGGTGTATCATGCATACTAAAGCTTGTCTTCACCTGCACGGAGTGATTCATTCGTAGTGGAGTAGTTTGGTACTGCGCGCGTGTTATGAGATTAAGTAACCTGAAGTGGTGAGCTTCATGCAAACTTTTTAAACAGTAAGGAGTTTCGCAAACAACGATAGCCGGAGCTAAAGTGATAAATTCACGCCCATTCGTCAAGTAAGAATGCCGCGAAAGACGTCTAACACTAATAGAGGGCAACAAACATCTATCATAATGTGGTTCCAACCAGTCGCAACGATCACGCCGGTGGTCATCTCGTCCCGGCGTCGGTGAGGATTCGCAAAGCTTCATACGGGACCACTTTTGAGCAGTCATTACGAACCATGACCTGACCTGACACACTCGAGCCACGCGGAGGTTCTCGATTGTGCAGATCCAACCAATGCCCTCTCCAACGCTGGCAAGACAGTGTGTTGAATTAGCCAACCGCGGCAAGTAAGATTTGTTCACGGGCAACAGCTAAGATCAGCCGCCAGCTACGCCACGACAACGCCTCGGGCGACCAGCTTCAGTACAGACGAACCTCATTGTCGGTTCTCTGGCACCCGTCATGACGAGAAACGAAGACGTACACGACCTTTCGACAACCCAATCCCGGTCAAATGCCACCCCGAGTCCCACCCCGAACAGCCAGACCACCAGCCCTCCGACTCCCGCCCACGCCCCCTCCAACGAACCGCAGTACACCTTCACCCAAATCATAGACGCAGACCACTTCACCATCCAAGCGCTCGCAAAGCGCATACGCAAACTCCTACCCGCTCCAACCCGCACCGTATCAAGCCCGCCACTACCCGCCAACACGGCTAATACCGACATAGCAGCCGCCACCCACGATCTAAAACCGCTCCTCCTCGAAGCGATCTGGCGACTGATCCGCCACGATCTCTCCGAAGACATCGTCATGCGTCCCGCCTTCACCACAATCCTCGGCGCAGAGGGCACGGAAATGGCAGAACACGATCGATCCGACCACGCCGAGGGCCGCCGGGCCCTACTAGCGACTCTAGCGAATCTATCTGCGCTCGAGGACATGCTGACACCATTGCACTCTCGATCTCCGTCTCCATCTGTATCTTCCGCGACCGACGTCCGCTCCACTCCCCAAGATGCGCCGCAGAAGTTCGCAGACTTAGTCGACATGCTGCGCAGGACACTCGACGACCTCGGGAACCACATGGCCATCGAATCCGGTCAATTCCTGCCCCATTTCGAATCACTGATCGACACGCCTACGTCGCGTCGTCTGGCGCGAGAGTACGCCCGTACACTCGTTCTCTCGCCCGCCGTCACAGTTCGCGATAGCAGTGGTGATGAGCATCCCAGGAGGCCGCTCTTCGCGGCCGGAGTGCTCGAATATGTCAGTGCTGATCTAACCCGGTTGAGGGCATGTTATGAGGCGGTTTTGCAGGATGCGAGGAATGATGGTGGAGCTTATTTGGATGGTATGGTTGAGAAGGAGATCGAACGGTTACAGGTTGGGAAGTGGTTGAGTTTGAATGAGCGGACGGCGCTGAGGGAGGGCGGTGGAGATAGAGGGGGGGATGGTGATGCTGAGAAGGCGAAACTCTGAGAAAGAGAGAGCAAAGCGGTGCTTAAGTGGTGGAGTTGAGCGGATGATGCCATCGAAGACAGAGACTGAACGATCATCAACAACCAACTTCGACCCGATCAGAGGGGGCGAACGCGACATTGCATCTGCCGGAGTCGCTGGCCAGTAAGGTATAAGTTGGGCATTATTGACTACCGCTAGCAAGTACCTGTTATATTCCTACGCGATCAAAGACCTGTCGCAAGAAGATCTGCCCCTCCGAAATATGCACAGGAAGTCCTTTCCCTATTTCATGCTCGACCACACACCCACTCCGTACGAATGAGACAACCCAAACGATATGCGATTTCGACCAGGCTCTCACCTAAATTTTCGCCAGACTGTCGGCATCCCACAACGTCAATCTTCCCTTCGTTGCCACGTTGAACGATGCCGCAACCGAGTCATACCAAAAGCCCACCAGACTGCCCCGAGCTTCTCCTTTTGGGTACCAAAACTCTCCGTCCACAACGTAGCCACTCCTTGACTCTCTCCAGCAACTTATGCTTCCGGTAAGCCAGATCCGACATAGCAACAGTCTCCGGAAACGATGACTGCTCGACGTACGAAAATGGTCGCTCTTCGCGACATGCATGGGCGATCGTGACATTTTGATGCTGGTGAGCTCCTCCACGTTGCGGCGAGAATGTGAAGCTTCGGACAGAGCTTGGCACAAGCTGCCTAAAGCTGTTAAAGCGTCTCCGAGTACGCATGCTATGCCGGCCGTACTGGGTAGGACACGTTTGCAGCAATTCTTTGGGCTCTGAGAAGGACGACTGCTTGTGACGCGGTGACCCCATCTGGTATCCAGCGGATAAATCGAACTGTGACACTCGCATTGCCGGACCAAAAGCTGGAGTAGAGAGTCGTGGCGCGCTGCTTTTGGTCTTGATTTCGTGGCTAGGCCTGCGAGAGTTGACACGAGAGTTATTCACCGGCTCGACGATGGTTCGTTTGCTGTCATGGGACCGGATGGTGTTGGCAGATCCCTTTCTTCTCAATCCAGTTGACTTTCTGGCGGGTAATGGCATAGTTGCCACAATTCCGGACCATGTGTCTGGCGATTTTGGGTTAGGAATTTCTGACACAGATGTCAAAGACTGCTGTGAGGCGTTTGCAGAATCTCCACTCAACTCTGCAAAGCCGTCTACGGCTGAAACAGGTACTCGAATCAGGCCAAGTCTCTGTAGCTCCATATCACTATGGGCAGACCTTTCGTCTGTTGACACCCAGTCGTCGCTCACCGGGCTATCGATTTGCATTTGATGACTTTGGAGATGTATCTTGAGCTTCCGACGCTTCTGCGACTCATTGTGAGTTATAGCGTCACCTTGCGATCGGCGGCACGGCGTTCTGTTCATGTCACTGGGAGCCGCCTGATCGGTATTGGATCGGGTCTTGACCTTCGAGGTCGGTGTTAGACTTGGACTCGAGTGTCTTCTTATTTTGAACCTATTAGCTGTGCGACCACTGTCCACATCAGCATACTCTCCCGATAACAATGTTTGCCTGCTCTTCTCGGCCTCCATGTTGAGGTTACTTTCGGACGGCAATGGTAGCCATCCGTACGAGGGTGTGGCCTTTTCATCAGTCCAAGCCAGCGAGAAACGTTGGTCCGACTCTGAGCTGGCGAGTGGGAACTTTGGTGTTGTGCCAGCACCGAAGCTGGAAAACAGGCGCCGTGGCATGAGTTTCCTTTGTGCGGAGCTACTGAGACTGGTGGGACGGTTGGATTCATTTGTCAACGGCCTAGGCTCCTGTTTGGGCGACGAAATGGTCGGTGGGATATTTGAGACGTCCAGCTCCGGTATGAGCTCGAGTTCATGGCTTGCCTCTGGTCCATAGATGGATGTGTTCGACGCAGCTCTCTCCTCAACCCTCAGCCCGAGGCATTCGATGTGGCGGTCTAGAAGCGATTCAACGGTGGATTTATCATGACTTGTCACGCCGCTCCACCTGTCGTGGGCTGACGCTGGTGTAGAAGTGTAGGCCATAGCTCTTCTGAAGGGCTTACCTGTGCTGGCCGGGTGAGAACTGGTGGTAGATGGTGTCCGAGTTGGGCTAGAGGCCTCTTCGACTTTCTCCAGCTTCGTGAACGCAGCAGGCATCGGGTATCCTGAGCTATAGCTTTCGACAATCGCTGTATTTTGATCGACGTCTAAGATCTTGCTAAATCTTCTCCGACTCTGGGACGAGGTTGGTCGCTCAGGACGTGGAGACACAATCTCGGGCACGCCATACACAATCGAAACGGGAGATGCCGACGTTCTTGATTCGGGCGTCATGCCAAACGACAACGGTCTAAACTTGGGTGTTGGCAGGCGATATGTCTCTGACTTTGCCGATCCGTTCTGCTTGCGGCGCGGGGTCCTTTGGTCTTGGGCGATAGCATCGATGCTACCAACTTCTCTCAATTCTGGCGAATGCGCTTTCGCTGCGAGATCTGTCAGGTTTCTGGGACTTCGGCAGGCGTTTGTGAAGAATGTACTCGAGGACGGCGATGGCCAGTTTCGAGGGCTAGTCGTCGAGTCGCGGCCTGTGCCTTCTTCTGCTTTATCAGCTGCCTTCATGCGGGAATTGAGTTCGGACTAAGCTTGTGTTAGGATCTCCTTTCTCTCGATTAGTGGCGACGTACCTGCGTTGCTCTAGCGTTAGATTCGATATGTGGTTCATGTTCATGTGCTAAATGTTCATGGATTGCCTGGCTGGACAGGTGAGCGCTGAGATTCGATTTGTCACTTGTCTTTCGGCTATGCCTAGAACGCATAGACTGCTCACTGGCTCGACGGTTGTGCTTTGTCGGTAACTCTGCCGGACTGTACCTCGAGCTGGGCATGATGCTGAAGGGATCTCGTGTTTGTGGATATTGCGAATAATTCTGCTCAGAGTCTTCCTCCTGGTCCACGCTGACCTCTGGAATTGGAGGGTGGTCGGCTGGCGAGCGGATCAGACCATCTGCTCCATGGAATGACTCACTGTAGTCATAGTAGAATGGCACAACCGAGTCTGTGGGGGATGCAGCTCCGGAGTCGAGAGAGGCTGTGCTGCCGAAATGTTGAGGTTGGCGCATTGCGGAAATTGGAGTCAGGTTCCGCGAGAATGAGGCATGTCTTGGTGGTTGATACCTGTTTGGGCCAAGACAAGGCGACGGCAGACGTCTGAACGAGGTGACCGATCCGTTATGCTCGTTGCGATAGTCATGCAGACTCGGACGGACGGACGCTGTCGATCCAGGAGATGAGGGAGCTGTGCCAAAGCTGCTGTGTCTGGACATGTGTCTTGCAGGAAGACGGTACTCATACATATTGCTCAGTGCTGGTGAGGCAGCTCTTCCCGAACCTGGACCGCTTGCTGAGTGATATGATCTTGGATAAGGTGAATGTAAGTTTGCCCTGGCCGTAGCATTCCTCAATGATGCTAGTGAGCGATGACTATGCAAAGTAGTATGGCCCCCGGGCTGAGGGCCTGGGTACTGGTATGGGTGTCGACCTGGTCTCGGGCGATGCCTTTTTGAACGTGGCTGGTATTGATATGCCGTTTGGCTTGATCTCACTGTATCTGACCGTCTTAAGCCTTGTGAAGAATGTGCCCGTGGTCGGTGCAACCAGAACGGAGGATGATCCAGTTGATGTTGATGAGAGCGACGGGACTGTGCTCCCAGTGAGGACTGCGTGTTCGAGCGAGGTAGTCGAGACGGCCGTTGAGCGAACATTCCCACATCTCCAATCTCAGTCGTGCTCTTCAACATGTTCTGTATGGCAAGGGGAGGTGGCCGAGATGCTGTCGACCGACTGTTCTGCACGTCTTTCGAAGCATTTTGCCTGGTGTTTTGGCCGGGCCGGACATTGATTGGTACTTCATCAAGTGGCATTGTTCAGGTGGCTTTTCGATTAGGCTTCGTAGAGACATAGGTGGAAGCAAAATTATGGACTGCAAAGCATGATCTTCAATAGCTCGAGAGACGCCATATGAGATGTGATGAGCACTGGGAGAGAGCGCGGGCAAGCCATTTTTGGTGTTCTTGCTTGATCTATTGAGCCCGTAGAGGGCAGGTGCAACCTCCATCTGACGTGGTGGCAAGAGCAAATGGCAGCCGCTGCTGATGTTGCAGGTGCTTTCGAAACGGTTGTGCTTAAGGTGACAGGTCCTGGTTCTCTGTTCAGATTCAAGACGGAAGATGCGACTATAACATCAGTTCTCTGGGCACCGTGAGATGAGAGCGGTGAGCAAGTATGAATCGACGTCAACCGCACTGCAAGTGAAGGCTAGTCGAGACTTGCGCTTTGTTTTGAGATTAGGCACTAGGGACATAGTTCAGTCAGATATTTGGAAATGTCTCGCTTTCGCAGAAGTAATTAGTATCTATGCATCATCAAGTACCTGCAGCTGCAGAAATGCTTCGCTGTCTCGTCACAAAAACTAAACGCGCCTACCTGATTATGCTTCAATACCTCGTGCATCGCAGATCGCTCGTTAGGTGGTGCTCATCGTGGCATCGTGGACTTCGTCACTATGTCGGCATCATCCCAAACAGACCTCCACCTCCACCATGATGTCTAGTTCCTCCTGATGGCTTTCTGCTCGAGGCCGCTGCGGACGCTTTTGATCCTGTCGATGTCCGTCCCTTCTTTGCGACACCACCATCCGACGTCCGCGATTTGCTCGTGGTTGTTGCTTTTCTCCTTGCTCCGCCTTTGACGTTCCTCTGACTGCTACTCCTCTTCCAAGACTGAGTCCTTACAGCCTTTGTATTGGCTCTCGGTGCTGTGAAAGTCTGGGTCTGTGACACCTGCTGATTGAATCTGGAGACTTCAGGATCTTCTGCAGCTTCGAAGTAATGGCTACTAACCCCTTGCTCTCCGTCTGCTTCGTCCACTTCGTCCTCCTCCTCTCCGTGACCCGCGTCATCACCAACAGCAAAGTCATAATCGTCCACTTCACTGTCATCAAATTCTTCCTGCATTTGACTTGGATCCACACCCATTTCAGCACAATTCTGCCTTGCATTTCGTGTACATCGTAACAATACCTTACCGTAAAGCTTCCACTGCCCATCGTTGAGCTTCGACATTTTTTTGGACTTCTGCGCTGGAGGATGGTAACGCGATGCCAATCTCGCGCAGAATCGTGTCTGATACTGAAGTTTGACGAATACCTTGGTCCAACATTATCGAACGCAGGCCTTCTCTTGTTTGACTTACAAAATTATCTAGTATCTCACGCCGAATGCAATCAAGCTCGGAAGTACGTTGATCGACAGTAATGGGGGGACCGGCAGTGCGTGTCCGCCTGCAGGTTGTCGTGCCAGCTCTTCTTGTGAGTGGAAAACCATCAGCATCCTCAAAAGCATCTTCCCCTTCGCTATCTGACTGAACCACGCGGGGCTTCGGCCGCCTTTGACTGCGGGCTTTTTGTCGAGCGGCTACCGGCGACGACACGAATGTTGGCGGCGGGCCGTAGTCTTCGTCTCCCTCATTTTCATCATCAATTTCGATCGGATTCGATTGCCGTCCAGTCTTTGTCTTGGCTTTTGTCGTTGGTGCCTTGCTCTTTGCTTTTTTGGTCGAGCTGAGGCGAACTTGAAACTGGAGCTTGCTACGCCCCTCTACGAACTCTCGGCATTTCCGCCCAAGCTTGATGTACTGGCTTGCGAAGCCTTGACCGTTGGTCTTGTTATATTCTTCCAGCGCTTCCTCCGCAACCAGATGATAGAATAGCCTTTCAACGTCGCCACGATCAAGGTCTGATCCAGAATTAAATTCAGGTAACTTGTCATGCTTTGCTTCGGTGATTTTCTTCGCTTTGTGGCCTCTGTAAACGTCGACGCAGTGCAGCAGGGTAAAATCTTGGCCGCTTACTCGCCGGACAAGGCTGATGATCGCTTTAGCATGGTGAGAGAAGTCCTTCGTCTCAAATTGTGCATCAGACCGGCAATTATCACAGCCATCGTTGCAATCCTGACGACTGAAATGCTCGTTGAAGTAATGTAGGACTTGGACTCGTCGGCAGTCCGTCTTATTCTCGCAGTACTGAATCATATTGCGGAGCATCAATTTCTGGCGTTCTTTCTGCTCCCAGCTGCCTTCCCCGTCGTTGATCTGTCGCATAAGCTGTGAGCTGTCCCCATAACCATAGTACAGGTAGCATTGTGATGATTGGCCATCACGCCCGGCTCTTCCAGTCTCCTGGTAGTAGCCTTCCAAGCTTTTCGGAAGCGAATGATGAATCACAAACCGCACATCAGGCTTATCAATGCCCATACCGAACGCTATGGTCGCGACGATCACACGATGCTTGCCCCTTTGCCAATCTTTCTGAACGCTAGAACGCTCTTCGGCGGCCATACCTGCGTGATAGTGAGTACAGCGAACGCCATGCTTTTCCTTCAGTTGCTTGGCCAATGTCTCGCAAGTCTTCCGTGCTAGACAGTAGATGATGCCGGACTGACCGCTATGATGGTCGTTGATCGTTGCCGCGATAACCTCAACGAACTTGATACCTTTCACTTTTGGCCGCACCTCATACGTCAAGTTTGGCCGGTTGAAGCTCTGCGTAAACGTCTCGCAATTTTTGATGCTGAGATTTGAGATCGTGTCGACTTTGACATTCTCGGTGGCAGTGGCTGTTAAGGCCATTACAGGGACGCCTGGAAATTTTCTGCGTATCTCACCAAGATTCTTGTAGTCCGGACGAAAATCATGACCCCACTGGCTGACACAATGCGCCTCGTCGATGACGAGTCGAGCAAGCTTTCCACGACAGTGAAGGTCTTCGAAGATTGCGATAATGGCTGAGCTCTTGCTCACCATTTCCGGTGACACATAAAGCAGCTGAATGAAACTTTCTGGCCGCGGACCTCTGAGGCTTTGGAACACAAGCTTCTTGTGCTCAGCCGACACTTCACTATTGATCATGAAAGCTTGGATTTTCAGCTTTTGCAAATGGTCGACCTGATCTTGCATCAAACTCAAAAGAGGAGATATCACTATGGTCACACCATGAGTTTTGCCGGAATGTATGATCGAGGGAAGCTGATAGCACAGCGACTTGCCTCCACCAGTGGGCATGAGCACAAAAGTGTCATGACCCGCCAATGTAGCATTGATAGCCTCTAGCTGGTTGTGCCTGAAGTCACGAAGATGGAATCGTTTCCTCAAAGCAGACAGGACATCTTTCGACCATGGATGCCGCAGCAAGTCAGCTGATGGTCCTGACCTCTTTTCCTTCGGTTCCTTTTCCCGCTGGATGTTGTGACATAGCTCAGTAAGTACTGGACGCTGCCCCAAACCTGTATCTTCCTGATGGAAGGAATGTTCCACATCTTGCAGCATGTTCAACATTTCTTCGTCGTCGTCAAATCCCGCTTCAAAGTCGTCCTGCTGTGGTGATGATGGTGAAGGACTCCCCATTGTTCGAGAGTAGCCTCGGTCTGGTTCGCAGACTTCGAACGAGTTTCTACTCATTCTCGAAACAGATTTTGCCGGTGTTTGTGCTATTGAACGGGTCGTGCCCAGTGGTGTCGGATCGTATCTATTGGCAACAGGGCGCTGCGTCTGTGGAACATTTCGAACGAAGTGATATCCTTGAGCGGGTGTTTGAGCAATAGATGGTGAGTTGGAAGTGTACGGTCTTGTAGGATCCGGCGTCGACGAGTCGCATTCAATTCTGCGAATATGCTGCGTGGACGAGACGAGAACTTTTTGGGACGTCTCTGTTGCTTGTCTTGACGGGGTGCGAGATGTCATGAATTGCTGCTTCAGAATCATCAAGTCTTCGTCGGACAAGCCGGCCGCCTCTATCTTCTCAAGCAACGAAGCCTCCAATGCTGTAATTTCTGCCTTCATCTTGTAGACCTTGGTGCTTAGCACATCAATTTGCTCGTCAATGGTATCATCATCGAGGTGACCGCCATCTATCAAGGCGTTCAACTCTATCTTTCGTTGATCTTTCTCAGATTGTTTGACCCTCAGCTGCTGACTGCTTTCGATCAGTTGAGGAAGCACCTTGGCGGTGTTCAACCTGATTTCCGCCAATTGCTTCTCAAGCTCAGGGGGAGGTGACTCTCCTTCGCATCTGCAAATCATGATGGCTCGGCGAACGTCCTTCAAGCGGGTTTGAAACGTTGTAAGGAGAACCTCGAATTGAGCGCCTGAGCAGTCCCTGAATAAGTTGACGAGATCTTGCTGGCCTTGTTCCATGAAGCGAGTGGTTTGCGACACATTATTCGCAGTAGGCTGAGGTGGAAATTCCGTGGTTTGTGAGGCCCTCTTGTCCATTGAAGAGCCGGTCACTGTGCCCTTGATGTCTGTGGGCGTTGCTTGATAAGCGCAGACGTGATCTTGGTATTCAAGCGAAGGAGGGCCGAGCTTGCCGGCGCGATGCAGAACTTT
>Ga0068621_1000018_pt1 | contig 18064 bp, 19 predicted proteins | sample InSIn5SAF170_FD_77485 | JGI IMG/M metagenome (GOLD analysis project Ga0068621, IMG submission 77485) | Clean room microbial communities from NASA Spacecraft Assembly Facility at Jet Propulsion Laboratory, Pasadena, California, USA -... ... | reverse complement strand
TTTGCGTGACATGGATATTGTTAACAGTTATACAGGAAATCAACTGATTACCCTTGGCCGAAGAACTCGTTCATGCACGACTGCGACGAATAAGCTACTCGAGCTCCTTTTCCTTTCCATCTCGCTAAGGACTGCTGGATGGTTCTTTAGCGATCTTTTTCCGTTGGCGGCTCTCCATGCTTACGACAAACGACAATACCCCCAGATCGACCACCGCAAACCACATAATCATAGACGTTTCTTTCTCCGAGACATGCAGCATCTCCCTGACGGCGACCCACATCCACCCGAGACGTATCCGTACTGTGTTCGATAGGCAGGCCTTTGCGATGTTCTACTCATGGTCCTCATAACCGCGTCTATCCATCTAGGCATGATGTATCGCATATGTTGTTCTTTGGGTGGAGTGCAAAGCAACTCGATTGGCGATTATCATTTCTGATGGTTCCATCCGGTTTCCGTTTACGCCGCTCAAGGTCACACCGGAACTCCGCTCGAGGATCAGCGTCTGGGCCTTCCACAAACTCGGATCATTCAATTCATCACATATATGGCGCCCTTGTATATCATGGCTGTTTTTTCTTCATTGCATTTGCATCGCTGTACAAATCATTGGGGATCTTACGAGATCGTTGCATTTGCATTTGGACCATAGGGCTGGACACCTCTTCTTCCAGCATTTTTATGCGTTTTTTCTTTTTTTTTTCTTTTGGATATTGGTGTAGACAAATCGTTGAGCCCTGGAGTTTAAGGCCGAAAGGAATCACGACGAACCGAATTACTACTCCATTGGTGGGCGTTTTCTTTTGGCTGTTTTGATTGATTTGTAATACTGAGAAGCGATGAGGATGTAGAGCAGTGATGTCGTAACTGAGGTGGAGGCCAAGAGTGCAGTTGCAAGACTGAGAGCAGTGAAGATTGTTCCCAAATACTTGGAAAAGATAATGCAAAAGAGTATCACACAGACTTGTGGTGTCTATGAAGTCTCTTGCGGATATTGTGCTGGCCTCTGAGATGTTGAACCAAGGCGTGTCTTCGTGTGGCGTTCCATGGTTCAGTAAAACTGTGCCTTCTACCCACATCACAGACTCATCTTGAACCTTTCGTTCGTTGCACGATTTGACACAATAGAGACACCACAGAGAGGTGTTTGTTCTACCAATGCTTGTTTTTGGTTATGGAGACTGATGCTGAATCGTTGAGCCCAATCGTGTCGACAGTATTCGAGTATTCTGGGTTACAAAGAGCTGAAAGTCGAACAGCCACTTTCGTTGCCCACAACCATGCTATCTTTTCTTACACGAAAACGGAAGTTGATTGGCGTAGCTTGCCATGTCATGTTCCAGACAACCGCCGTGCGCTGTGAATGGTGCTAGTATTCACAAAATCCATGTGAAGATATGCGAATCGTTGCGTTTGTTTGGGACGTGTCAACACACACCCATGGGTGAGACAGAAGATAGTTTATGGAGGGTTTTCTACAGATGCAAATAATTCGAGCAGCTGTACATTGTGTCTACTTTTCACCAAATCTTGTGTACAAAGACACCAGGAATTGACACATTGTTCGAACAGTACAACGAATTTGGCTGGACTTTCACGACTGGGCATATTCTGTCAACATGCCTTCTCTCAACAAACTTCCCACGGAGATTGTCGACCGAATCCTCAAGCATCTACGTCCCCTCGATGAGCTACCGCATCCATCTCAGGAAACCGAAAACGCTGGTGCATGGGACATTCGGCACTCTGCACGTACATTGTCAGCCGTAGCCAGGACGTGTCGTGCCCTCCACCCGATCGCAGAGCGGGTTCTATACAGTCGATACGAAATTAGATTTCGGAAACCATTACCTGGCTTTGCATGGAAACTAGCCACCGACGAGACGCTCCAAACGGCTCTGAGGCGCATTGACGTCCTCCATGATGGGATCAATGTTCCATCAGAAGGAAACACCCAGGACAGTTCGTATTCACCTTCGGTGGAACTTAGGAGGGTAGTCCAACAAGCACCAAACTTGAGACGTTTCTTCATGGACGCCGATCACAAAGCGTACGTTGCGATGAATGAACCGTCATGGCTTCGCCCCATTATCACGGCAGCAAGGATGAATTTAGAGGGTCAGAATCACAATGACGCTTACTCGATGTTGCACACGATAGACGTGCAACTACACATCAAAGTTGTTCCCTCTTTGCTCTATCTCTTTGCCCTGCCAAAGTTGAGGAAACTCTCCCTAAAGTCAGCCATCTTTGGCCCGAGCATAGGGATAACATGGCCTCAGGTACCGACGACTTCCAGGGTCACCACACTCGAGCTTCAAGGCGAGGCAAAAGGTTCTGTTGAGTGGATTCTTCGGATGATCAGATGTTGCAGGACGTTGTACTGCTTCAGTGCCAACACCAGTCACGAGGGCCAGCCGTCTGGTAGCTCACTGCAGTGGTCTACTGATATCCTCGCTGCCCTGTACCGTCACAAGGACACACTCACAGTCTTGGCCTTGGGACCTTGCTCTGATGATAGCTTCGACAATCTCGACCGACATTATAAACGACTGGAGGGATTCGAAGCTTTCAGTGCTCTCAAGGCTTTAAAAGTACCGTTTCCGCTGCTGATGGGCAGACCAAAGGGCAGGTTGATTAGTGATGGACACTTCGTACCAGATTCGCATAGAGATTGGACAGGATATCCAGTAATGCGCCACGTTCTGCCTCCAAAGCTGAGCACCCTGTCCTTGACATTGGGAGACACGTTTTCCCCAGGCCGAGACTACGAACACATACTGCTCGACCTAGTTCCAGAAGCTGCTACCGATGACGCCGGACTGACACTACATACATTGAATGTTGCATACTCGTGGTTGGACGATAACGATATCTTCCCACTCAACTTCTGGACGCTTGAAGACAAGCTCGTCCGCAGAGGATGCTCATTCAAGTACATCCTGATGTTTGACGATGACGCAAGTAAGACAACCCCTATCTCCACCTTTCTATCTTCCATCCTGAAATCGCTAACCACCCGACAGTGGGCGTAGGCGCACCCAGAGAACAGAGATTCAAACGCTTCGCCGAAAAGCTAGCCACAGCGTATGGACCCAAAGCTATTGAGATGGCGCTCCATCTCGAAACCGCGAGTCCCACTCTACCTAGGATGATCATGGATGCCCTAGGCTTACAGAGGGACTGGCTGATGACTGATCAAGCGGATACGGTATTGTTCGGACAGGAAGTTGACTATGATGCTGTGGATGAGAGGTTCCAAGAGCCGGAAGCTAGTGAGGAAGACGAGGATGATGGTGATGTGGTGGGTCAGTCGTAGTGGCTGTCAAGTCACGTCGGTCCTCGTGTGTTGCTGCCAGAGCTGGATACGCGCCTGCATTTGACTAAGAGTTTGGCAGGCGCTCAAGACTTACGTGCGCACTGCCAGACGTGTTTGTTTCGTGGTTGATGCGTCTTGGCTTTCTGTACGAAAGGAAGCATTTGAGGTGGCTTATGGTGTGGAGACTTTTCTTATCGTTGCAGTGGATAGTTTTATTTCTACTCTGTCAAAAAAGCTCCTCTCCCTCAATTGCGTGTCATCCACAACACACTAGACCATGAAAGCCCCTTGTTTTGAATGCCATGGATGGTAGAGTACTATGTGGAACCTACAGGCCGGTTAGTTGCGCTATATTACTGCATCAACTTGCTTTCTTCGGCTGATTTGGTTGTACCCAAATGCAGCTCAGGGGAATGACTCAGAACGTGAATGCGAGGAGTGACTCCAGACACTGGTTTTCTCCAACCACACGTCTGATTTGGATGATTTGGATTCGTAGACCTCTACCAGTCCAACCATTGGAGGCGTTCATGGCAGGGCGCCTTCTCCAATGATCATCTCTGGTACCTGCATGACCACGTGCGTAGAAGACCCTCACACACAGTGCCTGAACACCTGTCTACACCATCTTTTCTCTTCATATCGCCACTATCTGCAGGTACACATTACCCAACCGCTCGACTTGCCCATTTCAATACGACTACTCCACAAGGCTGCAGTCCGGCACGTTCAATTAGAGTTGCAGCCACAGGCCCCAGCAAGCACACGCTCGAGCGCGTAACAGTCTAGAAGCTACCTTGTGCCTGATCCAGGGTCCTGGAGCGGTCGTTCACGGTGTGGGTGTCGTGGGGCACACTTGATGTAGGGCTGGCGCTTACAGAGAAACCATCCAAGAGTGGGCCGGCCTCGAAAGAGGTCGCTGGGCGCCTAAAGGTGTTAGATGGTGGGGGGCGTGTTTAGGTGATATCACTGAGGGATCCAAGGTGGACTTCTGAGTGGACTAGTATTGTGATGAAAAGCTGGTACGGTGTGCTGAATCAGATACACGGCTCGGATGGTGTGAAGTGGAGATCGGCCACAGTCTTCGTCCCGCTCGATGCCGTTCAAGTACCAAGTGTAGTATTGGTTGGGTGATAACTAGGACTCTGCACCTGCGCTTTACTGTTGTTGATGTTGTTCGCCCGGACTTGCAGAGATCTATTAGTTTACTGTGCCGTAGAATCCTTCACGGGTTGCCACAAACGGGACGGACAAGGCGTGGACCGTCTACCCGAAGCTTGTCTGATCTTTGAAGTCAATCTTGTCCATAGCCGGAGAGCCCGCATCAGCATCACCCGCTGCTCAAGTGTAGCGACCAACCACCGCACATCAGCGGGCCAGAGAAAGCTTGATCTCAGTCTAGTCCCAACCTGGATGGCCGGCGCTACGAGAGAGATCGACAACCACTCAAGCCTCGCAGCGTCCATGCCGACCCCGCTCCACACTTTCTTTTGCCCATGCATCATCTGCAATCCTCCAGTCAGTGCACTGCGATACCAATTCTCCAATTCGCCGGTTGTCAAGTCATGCGAACCGGAGCCGGCCCATTTAGGGGCGCCGCAGCATGGCCCTGAGCCTAAAGCCAACATGCTTTCAATGGCTATGATTCGACTGTACGCCCACGAGGTGGCTGATCTGTCTCTGTGTCGCATTCTCGCCCAGACCGCCATCGTAATGGATAGGACTCGTGAGCAAATTTTGCTGAGGTCCTGGGACGGTGATGAGCCTCAGATGCAACGTGGTTCGGAGCACAAATTCGAATGAGCATCGAAGCTGTGCAACTTTTCAGAGCATCTCCCCCTTGCATTGACAGCGCACGCTCTGCTGCAGGCAACGGGGAACGGATCGCGTCGACATCTCGCTGCAACCAAGAACGCCATCCGCTTAGAAGATTCGACTACGGTAGTGCTGCCCTGGCGTTCGTTCTCGCCTCATTGGCAGAATCTACATTTTCCAGCCAGTCACAACTCTCATCACGCATAATGCATCCAGGCGATGCAGTATTTGAGGTATGAATCGTCAATGCAGTCCACGAACGTGATAGTGCTTGGGTTTCTCGGGTCCTCTTTTGGGACCCCTGTTAGATATCGCTATCACACCTTGGCCCAATAGCGCTGGTCACTGTGAGCGGTTGAATCAGATTCGTCATTTGCTGCTACGATACGGATGCCCTGAACCCTGCGTGTGACACTTTCTCCACCCAAAGCACGGAACATAAGGATCACTATGGCCACTCCGCTCACGCACGTTAACTAATCGCTATTGTCAGATAACGGTTTCCTGTCTCCTTGCGCCTTCCAACCTGGTACGGGAGAATCAAAGATTGATACACAGATGAAGAGTTGGGTTATTGCATCACAAAACGGAAGCTGCGCAAGTATCGATCGGTTGCACAAACGTACCAAATCCGGTTTGCTCTACTGTGCTTTCACACCGCATGAACACAACCGACGCTACTCCACACTCGTGTTATGTAGAAGCGAGTTACCGGATCTTCTTTAAGCAATCGCCGTCCCAACCTTGTTGCTCGTTGGATTCGGCGATATAACACTTGTGGTCCAGCTTTCGCTGGCAGGAGGTTCCACGAGCTCCAGGCTCTTACGCATACGATAACCAACGACCAAGATGCCGGCGATAGCGGAGACAGTGTTGCGCCAAGCAGGTGTGGCTTTGGAGCAATTTGGGACCACAGCCACACATACGCACCGCGATGTTGTAGACATGGTAACAACACTCGTGCGACGAGTGAACGTACCATACAACAGCACAAGTCCAGCAGGACTAATCGAGGCCAACACTGTGGATCCTTGGAACAAGAGTGGCAAATATGCACTGGCGTATGTCTACTTCTGTATACCTTTGCTCACCATCGCTGCACTCCTACGCTACTATCACCTATTCACGGACAAGATCCGGACCGCACTACACCAAGAAGAGGTATTACAATCTTCAACGACGTCCTCTCCCGACACAGACTACGAGATGTCGGTTCTCTATACTGACAAGTCTACTATGAAGTTCTTCCCGCGCGAAGGCCCGTTACCTAGTGGGCCAAAGACACAGTCGAGTGTCTCTTCAGTTGGACCTATCAACAACCTGGTGGCTCTGTTCCGTTTTGTCTTCTATCGACCCATTCGACAAATCAACATCCGCAAAGGCTGGAGACCACTTGTTTTCCCGTCGTTGAGCGTTATCGTCATCGTCGTCCTGGCGTTCATCTTGGGAATTCTCTACTGCTGTCTTCCTCAGCCTCTGTTTTGGCAGAGCATCTCTTATGGATCGCCTCCCCTGGCCGTTCGATCTGGAATGATGGCAGTGGCGCTATTGCCATGGATTGTAGCGCTCGCAATGAAGGCAAATCTGATCACGATGGTCACTGGTATCAGCCATGAGCGGCTAAACGTCTTGCACAGGTGGGCAGCGTACCTGTGCCTTGTCCTGAGCATCCTCCACACTGTACCTTTTTACGTGACTCCCATTTGGGAGAAGGGTGCGCGAAAAGTATTCGAGAACTTCTTCAAACAGGATGGCATCTATGCCTACGGTACTGGTATGCATAACTATTCCACACGTAGAACTGTGTTTTCGTGTGTAACACATGAGCTAACAATCGTTCAGGAGTCGCCGCTCTCGTACCGTTATGCTTCCTGTGCGTGCACTCGATCGCACCCCTTCGCCATCGAATGTACGAGCTCTTCGTAGCTCTTCACGTACCTGTTGCAATTGTCTTTCTCGGCATGATGTTCTGGCATTGTAACAACTACCTCACCTCCTGGCACTACCTATTCTCGACCTTGGCCATCTGGCTTCTATCCTACTTCATGCGACTGTTCTATCTCAACTGGACGAATCCTTTCCGGTTATCGTGGCTCATCGGCGACGAAGCAGCTGTTACCCTGATGCCGGAGAACGCCGTCAAAATCACAATACCCACCCAGACAAAATGGAGACCTGGGCAGTATGTCTACCTCCGAATGCCTGGTATTTCGGTTTTCGAAAACCATCCCTTCACCATCGCTTCCTTGTGCGATGATGATTTCCCATCGGAATACGGCGAGGGGTACAGAGACATGGTCCTCGTCTTCAGACCGTTCGGTGGTTTTACAAAGAAAGTCGTCGAAAGCGCGCTGACACATGGCCCATGGCACACGTACCGCGCGTTCGTAGACGGCCCATACGGAGGCATGCAGCGACGCATCGAGGCTTTCGACGATGTGGTCCTTATCGCGGGAGGCAGTGGTATTACAGCGATCATTTCGCAACTACTCTGCCTCATCAAGAAGATGCGCGACGGCAAGGCTGTTACCCGCAAGATCCATGTCATTTGGGCGCTTAAACGTCCTGAGACGATGGAATGGTTCAAGGAAGAGCTCCGCATTTGCCGCGAGTTCGCGCCTCCAGAGACTGTGGAATGTCAGTTCTACATCACTGCCGCAAAGCGTGTTGTAGGCGGTGGTCTCGTCAGTGCGAAGACTCCAACACGACCTGTGTCCATGTTCCTTCACGACAAAGTCAATGACGCATTTCAGAACATTGCAGACCACCGCCTCTCAGGAATGTCTGGTATCTCTTCGAAACGACACTCGGCATTGATCCGAGACGAAGCTCAAGGCGACCCGGAGAAGGAAAGTGAGCTTCGTCGCGAAAACGAGGACCACATTTCAGCGCTTCCACAAGCGCACATGAGGCATCTCGCGCCCCCTCGCCCGAGTTACCAGAGCAGCCACTCCGATACATCCTCAAACCACGACATGATTTCGCCAGCGCCACAGTCCCTTACCGCTCGGCGAACAGATCGCAACCTATCTCTCGACATCTCGCAAGCCATCAAAGCCGGTTCGGGCGCGATCAACCCGGAAATCTATAGCCCTGGCGGCACTTCTTCGAATGTGCAAGGTTTTGACTTTGGCTTTCCCTCTACACCCACGGAGTTCCAGAAGAACCTGATGCGCTTCGCGTTTCTGCCCGCAGCCGTCAAAAAGAAGGACGGCTGGAGTACCGAGTACGGACGACCCGACATACCTTTTCTTCTCAAGGGCCTAAGCAAGAACTTTGGGAGGCGAACATGCGTCTTCATCTGCGGACCGCCGAGTATGCGCGTCAGCGTTAGCGAGACAGTCGCAGACCTGCAAAGGAGCGTATGGAGCGACAGTGATAGAGATGAGATTTTCCTACATGCGGAGAATTACGCGCTATAATGCGCTTGAGGCCATACGGCAGTTTTCAGATTCTGTGCATAGCATTTTTGGTGTCGGTGTATATACCCCCTTTTCTTTCCTCTGTACATACGTAACGATGTTGATGACAAAGGTTGTCGAATGTAAAGACTCTCTTCTACCAATACTTCTAGTGCAACCTCCTTCAACATGCCAGTGACTGCCTCAATAGCCGGACTCATCGTTCCAATACAACGTATCGTGTTGAACCTCCGGCCCAGTCGCCGCGAACTCCCATCCGAATTTAATCCGAAGGTACTGCAGCATATGACTCATAATCTTGACGTGTCCGAAGTCTGTCGGATGGTACTGCGGCCCAATATCGTTGTGCTGTAGGATTCCCGTGCTGTTGAAGTAGTGGACGAAGCCCTGGTCTTCATAGTGCTTGTATACGTTGTAGATCTCGTCCTTGAAGGCACCGGTTTCGTAGTAAGTGTTCCCAAGCTGACCAAATCCGTTCCATAGAGACATGATGATAATTTGCGCATCTGGATAGACGTTGTGCACCTTGGAGACGAAGGATATGTAGGAATTGTAGTACTCCTCGTTTGTAACATTGTTCGCAGTGTTGTTGTCGTTTGTGCCGAGATTGATCACGACAATATCTGCAGGCTGGTGGGCAGAAAAGTCCCGTGGTTCGGAGGTGTTTCCGTGAATCTGCTGTGCGCGGCCATTGGTATCGTAGGTCTGGAACCACTGGTATTCTTGTCCGTGTGGATTGCCCCAGCAGTTGGTGTCGTGCAGACAGATGCCCGGGTGTGCAGTTACGCTGAATTCCACATCGCCGAGCCCTGCGCCAATCATGTAACCAAATCCGCTGAAGGTTTCATATGTCGAGTACATGCCGGCAGTGAGCGAGTCTCCAATAAATTCGATAGCTCGAGAGAAGTTTGGAATCTTGATAAGTTTTGAGCCAGCGGAGAGATGAACGGCGGATATCTGAACACCATAGCCCCAGTTTGTAACTCGCATTTCGAAGGTGAGCGGCAGTTGATCTTGACGCGTAAGGTTCAGACCAGATGTAGCTGCAGATACCAAGTGGTGGGTTGCATTGGTCGTGATGTTAGTGAACTGCCAATCGAGACCTCCGACGCGGTAGGCTACCAGCACATTGTTTGATGTGTACTGTCCAAAAGTAATCGCTACATCCTGGCCTTCGAAGGCGAATTTGAGGCCGGGTGCTGCCCACCAAGAGATATGTTGGCTATCCCAGCGTCCCTTGTATGAAAGCTCTGAAGCGTTGGCGCCATATGTGGTCCAGGCAGTCGAATTCCAACCGCTGCCCATGTTCTGTATTTGGGTATCTAAATAATGAGTATCTCGAACTTGTCCATTTTGCAGGATGACAGCCTTGGAGGCTGCTGCGAATGTTAAGATAGCCCCGAGATATTGGAAGAGCTTCATGGTCGTTAGAAAAGAATTCCGATACCTACTCACCGTAACAATGAGACTACGAGGCTTTATAAGAACGCGCGGGCTACGACACGTCATGAGGCTATAGGTACTGTATCGTCATCACTCCATTTTTCTATAGTTTGGCGGTTCAAGTAACAATGCTAGCTTGATAGTCCGTTTGGATGAACCTGTGTCTCGTCCTCGGAGGGAGATTCTCCGGTACTTTCCTGGTAAGGTCACCACGTGAGTTGCTGATCAGTTAGTTGATGCAAATCACATTTGCTAAGTCAGCATCACATCAAGCTGGTTCATCTGCCGGTATCACCTTCTCCTTGTGGGTGTACCCCTCCGTACATCTCCGTCCTAGATGGCGAGTGGGGTTCGTTCGACTTTACGGCAAAATTGACAAGTGTGTCAGGGGTGCGCGCATAGTGACCCTGTCTTCGTTCAGAGTGAGACTGCACGCTGGGCCAACGGAGTGACGAACCGTCGGTAAATGAAGTAAGGGAAGTTCAAGTTACGTCTTCTCTGATAGCTGCTCACCAGCAACGAGTCAACAACGCCTGTTGATCTTCGCGCGGGTTGCGTGCCGAGGGATGTCGCGCAGAGAGACGCGGCAGCAGACACTGGCCGCAAATCAGTTCTCTCCGACCCGTGTTAGGGCTGCAGGTGGTCATCTCGGTGCGAGCGTGGTAGGGTTGATGGTTCATGCGATGGTTGCTTCTTCTCGGCGGCTGCACCACTGCGGTTTTGGCCAGTCGTCTTGGCACCTGGCCTGCCACCGCGCTCCCCTCCCTCCTGCCATCACGACGCCTGAGGTTTCCTTTTGCGGGAGCTGTAACGTGCAACAAACCCACAGCGTGCGACGCCTACTAGCTGCTTGTGGGCTGAGGAGCGTCCCCGACAATGTTCTTAAGATAATGTGCACATGTCCACCGTTAGGGTCTCTGACCTGGGGCTCAACTCCTCAGAGCAGCAATATCTCCAGGCACAAATTGCAACTGCCGCGTCGCAACAAGGCAGCAGCTCATCCCGCGCCGCTTCAAGAGCATCCAGCCAAGGCCGGTTACTCCTGGATCCCACCAGTCTACAGGCGCTCGGCGCCCACTTTGATCGTTTGATGTACTCGATACAGCAGCGATGGCACTACGTAAGCTGGCAACGTACAGTCAGGTACTCGCTGAGTGCATAGAATGCTGATAGTATCACAGCTCACCCAGCAGACCCAGACGGCGACCCAGGTGCAATATGACCGTGCTGGCAACGCCATGCAGATGGCCGATGCTGAGATCGCGCGTTTTCGGTCCATACTTCGCGAGATTGACGAGCTCCAAGTCGAGTTTGATAAAGTGCGTCGCATTGGGGAAATAGTCAAGAGCTTCAAGGCGCGTGTCGACTACCTGGACCGCCGCCTCTGAGAGCTGCCATGTGGACCGACGTGCACAACTCCTAAACGATACCCCCCACCGACGCCCTCCTTACCTCACGATTCACGACATTATATCAGACCTGGCGATTCCCTATATGCAGTACATCTTTAAGAGAAGAAGCCTCACGGCTCGGAAAATTCTGGGAGAATATTGAGAGATTTGAATGCCTCACGGCAAGGCGCTTTGATACGTCATGTTTGGAGTTCTCTTGGACACACCCAAGTCTGTCTTCTCGCTTTCTGTTCATTTGTTCATCTTTGTTACTGTGATTGTACGATTTGGTCTTCTCCCTTAACGCTCACTGCTCCCTACCATCGCCTCTTGTAACAGCGTACAATCCTATTTGAGTTTCTTCTGCAGATGATCCGGCTGTACTCGTCGCACAATATTCACGTGGCATCCCTGCCACTTACTGATACTGAACACGGACTTGAATGCTAGCTCGCTAGTCTGCCAAATCGTTCTTCTTCCCCTTGAGCACTTACACGACAACACTCAGACACAGTTTAGACAGTGAGCAGGCTCACTGTTTGAGACGACATGTATCGGTTGTCTGTGTAATTACTGCATGCCACTAGTCTTCTCTTCGACCTGTACCACAACCGAGAATGCTCTTGTCAGCCACATTCGCTTCAACCCAACGACAATTCGATATGTTTCAGTTTCGCATGCTGAGACACAGAGCCGCAAAAACGCCTCCAAAACGCACGGCGGCGCGTTTAGCTGCATCTGTCGTTCGACAATCGCCGGATCGAACCTTTGCTTAATAACAACATAACTCCCTATGACGTTTACACGGCTCGCGAACATCGCTAATCTAGGTACGATTTTGATATGATTATGTAAGATTGGAACCTTCGCAGCGATGGTCCCCTGGAGAAGCATAGTCCAGATATGTGGTGAGTCAGCTCCCAGTGTAGATTGTACCTTGACATGTAGACACCAGATAGCCTATTGGAAACTATCCTTCCAACTGTCGCGATTACTTGCACATCTGTGATCGAAATCGAAGACATTATTCACGTGTTCGGAGTCACAAATGCAGAAACCCGAATCCGTCTTGGCATTGGATCCTTCAGATATCTACTCCACTCCCAGACCCATACCGGCTCGGCCAGCACGTTGCCTTTTCGCGAAGCAAATGTACTGTTCAACCACCGAAACCCATGAAATCGTACAGATATAGTACCCAAACCTAGATGCTTGTACTATTTTTGCAGTTAGAAATTTACTAAAGATGTTGACAGGTTTACGAGGTGGACGGACTTAGTCCGCTGGAATGGCCTACAATGGCTCACTTGATACCCAGCCCTACGAACGAGCAGCGTTGTATCTCAACAACAAAAACGAAGGACTATTTATAGAAGAAAGCGGGTACTTGCTTCGATCTATTGCAGGGCACAAGAAGAACTGTAGAAGTTTGAGTACAAAAACAGGTACTGCTGACGGCAAGATCAAAGTTCAACGTGTGGATCTACATCTTTAGCCGTGAAGGGTTCGTCTGTCTGTCACTACTCAAGACTAGTGTATAGTTCCTAGCGCACCATGTTTGTCTGCTAGAGACCGCTAGGAGTGGCTGAGGCTTCGAAGCCAAGATCAGGCATCCCGGGCCTGTGCCGGCGAGCAGTGAAGTGTCAGCTATGGCGAAGCTCACAGGCCGGAAAGTCCATAGGATTAACTACGCCATAATCGCCAAGCCTTACCTGGTCGAGCTGCCAACCTGCTGTGTGTAATAAGTTCTGCTTGCTCTCCCGCCGTTGCACCGACGATGATGTCTTTCCTAGAGTCGCTCGCGACTGCATCTGACGACTGTGATGCTTCATTTCCGCCTTCGACAGGCTCGGCTCACAAATCCTTTCCACCCGTTTGGTCTCTTTGCATTGCGGTATTGGAAGATCCTGTCTTTCATAGCTTTTCTTGTCCTCCTTGAACTCGCGGCACATATTCGTAGCTTCAACATTGCTCGCCCAGCAACAAATCTCGACCCTCCATTCCATGTTGGCTGTCAGGAGATCGACTCAAATGTCGCTACACGAGCCAATGCAACGTTGGCGATGCTTGCGCGGAACTCAGACATGGACGGTGCAATAGCAAGCGTAAAGAGCGTGCAGAAGCAGTTCAACAAGAACTTCAACTACCCTTGGGTTTTCCTCAACAACGAAGCGTGGAGCGATGAGTTTATAGAGAAGGTCATAGAGGCAGGTGCTGGTGCAACTATGGTGTTTGAGACCATCCCCACAAACATGTGGGGATACCCTGAGTGGATTGATAGAGAAAGGGCACAAGAGAGTATGGAGGAGATGCAGCGCCAGCGCATTATCTATGGGGGTGTAGAAAGTTACCACCATATGTGTAGATTCCAATCTGGGTACGTCACCACGAACACGCCATACCACGTCTGTCATTGCTGAGCCTGAATTCGCAGCTACTTTTATGACCACCCTGCCCTCCAACCTTATAAATGGTACTGGCGCGTTGAGCCCGACATCTCGTTCACATGTTCGATAACATATGACCCCTTCGTCGAGATGGCCAAGCATGACAAAACGTATGGATACACAATAGCGCTGTGGGAGAACGGTCGCACGGCAGCGTCTCTCTTTCGCAGACTGGCCGACTACAAGTCGAATATGCAGTATCCCACTACATCGCTCTGGACAGCCATGATGGCGCCATCATATTCGCCGTGGCCTTTTCGCTATCTCTTGTCTTTCCTGCGCAATCGCGACGCCAGCGGTGATCTATGGAACATGTGTCACTTCTGGTCAAACTTCGAGATCGCAGACATGGACTTCTTTCGCTCGCCGCAGTATCGAGACCTGTTCCGTGTTTTGGACCAAGATGGCGGGTTTTACTATGAGCGTTGGGGTGATGCACCGGTGCATAGTTTGGCAGCTGCGATGCTGCTCAGACCTGAGCAGGTGCATCACTTCTCAGACTTCGGTTACCGACACGACAACTTCCAGCACTGTACATTTGCGCCAACAGGGAAGGAGAAGAGTAAAGGCGTATTGGTGCCCGGTACAAGTGAAGTAGGGAACGTGGGACTTTTTCCCAGAGAAGAGCTGGGCTGCAAGTGCGTTTGCGATCCTGGGATCAAAAGAATCGACGAGACGTGCTTCAACCGAATCAAGAGGACTGTTATGTAGTATATTTAGTGGTTAGTATCCCTATAGATTGGGCGCCTTCCTGCGTCGGTTTGTTTCCGTTACGGTGACCTGTTGCGCTGTGATTATTGTTCGACGCTGAGGCTCTTCAGATCCAGATCGATGGCGGGACGATGCAAGGCACGGACGTTGCAGTGACAGAAGTGGAGCTCCCCATCTCAGGGTACACCAACCCTCATTCAGGCAGGTCTCGGTACCAACCTGCGCACCATCGTCATCATCTGCCGCAAGTATCCACCAGCTGACCGAGTCTTTTACAATCGCGGGAAGACACCAAACGTTTTTATTCACGCGCACCTGCCATGCTCTCGTAGAATTGGTGCTTCACTTCCTTCCTGTCAGACTCGACCTTTGCTTATGCAACTGCACCCTGAGTTGCCAACATGTCTTTCATTGCGAACCACGTACGCGCTGCGTACAACGACAAGCAGACGCAGGTCGTAATGTTCTCTGCAACTGCCATCGCACTCTATGGCTATGATCAGGGCATGATGTCGCTCATCAATACGAACGAGGACTACTTGTCCACTATGGGGATTGGCGAAGAGTCGCCAATCGTCGGTGTTGTTGTGGCAGTATACTACTTGGGCTGTGCAGTGGGAGCCGTGCTATTCTCATTGTTGGCGGACAAATTTGGTCGAAAGAAGAGTATCTTTTTTAGTCTAGCGTCAGCTAGTCTGGGCAACCTGATCATGTTTGTTGCAGGCTTCAGGTTCCCCCAGATTGCACTGGGCGTCATGTTGGCAGGCAGAATCATCATGGGTCTTGGGGTCGGAGGGATCGATGCTGTGATCCCAACGTACTCGTCTGAGCTTTCTGCGGACGATGCGAGAGGCAAGTCACTGGCACAGGAGTTCCAGTCGAACATTTTTGGACTGGTGATGGCGTTTGGTATTAACCTCGGTGTCACTATCGCTCTGGGCACAACAAACCAGTGGGCGTGGAGGATACCAATTATCGTTATGCAGGTGTACCCCGTTGCACTCATGGCACTCGTGGAGCATCTGCCTGAAAGCCCTCGCTGGTTTGTTTTCAATGACAAGCATGATGAAGCAAAGGCAGCTTTGGAGAACATCTACGGTGACGAGAGCAAGGAGAGGTACGACGAACTGGTTGATGCACACGAGAAAGAGCAGGGCGATACTGTGGGATACATGGATATGTTGAACCCATACCACCCACAGTTTCATCCGACCATGGTCACAATCATGTGCCAGATCAACCAAGCTCTGACCGGATACGGAGCTGTCTCTGTGTATGGACCTCAAATCTTCCAGGTAAGCAAAACGTATTCCAGTCAGGTCTTCTCTAACGATCACACAGCTCCTTGGCTTCGATACTCGCACATCGGAATACTTGACGCTCGGTAATTACACGTCGTACTTCTTCCTGATGACCTTTGCGTGGCTACTCATCGACGCGCTCGGCCGCCGTAAGCTATTGATCCAAGGTTCCATCATATTAGCGGCCTCGTTTCTCTTACTTACGGTCTTTGGTGGTCTTTCTGAGAACTCCTCCAAGGTTGACATCCCAGTTGTCGTCCCAGGAATTCTAGGGTCCATTACGCTGTTTATCGCGACCGGCGCCTTTGGTATTGGTTGGCTCGCAACAGTCTGGCTCATACCAACGGAAATCTTCCCGACCACCGCTCGTGCTCAGGGCACTGCCATTTCGGTCATCGTCTGGGGCTTTGCCAACTTTGCGATCACTTTCCTGACACCTGTCATGTTCAACAATCTGTCATACTTCATCTTCCTGGCATTTGCAGCAACGAACGCGATTGCCGGACTGTGGACTTACCTGTACCTTCCAGAGACCGGCGGTAGGAGTTTCGACGACAACCAAGAGTTCTTCAAGCAGGCAGGTGAAGCTGGCACGTGGCGCGTTAGCAAGGTGTGCAAGGGCGAATGGTCAAAAATGCTCTACCAAGATCCAGACAGCGATGGAGATCGTGTTGTTGATGCAGAAAGAGTACCTTTGCTGCAAAGGGTACAGGATCAGGTACCAAGTGCTGAGTAGAAGCATACATCCCTTAGGCAATAGACTGGACATACCCGTGCTTTAGGGCACAATAAAAATACGAGAGAATTGAAGAAGCCTGAGCAGAACCATGTTCAGCGAACATCACCACGAATAATATGTAGCTACTTCGAAGAAAGTCTCTAGAGTTCTGTAACAGCCTAGTAGCATTGTGTTTTCCTACAAGCTTTATAAACAAGACGTCATGAATTGTGACCGCAACTTTGATAGTCAGTAGCCGGCTAAACTCTCTTCTCTCCTACACCGAACCTTACAGGGACTACTATCATTTCCACATGGCTGTTTCGTAATAGCCTACAGTATGCGCATGATATTGCTGCTCGCACCTCGCCTCACTTCCTCTTTCGATCTTCACCTAGCCCCGCTCCACCCCACCAATAGCTTGCGTACTCGAGTCGGTCCGTCTGAAGCTGGGCAACAAAGTGCAATAGTGACAAGCGCTGCACGCGTTGTGTGGAGGCTTGCCATGTATCTGACGCGGTACTGGTCGCCGGTCTTGTTTTGGATTGCCTTGATTTTGGATTTTTGTCTGCATCTTCTGACACTTGCAGATGTCAACACGGAGAGTCGTGGATCATTGGCTGTTTTTTCTACAGTATCGCTGGGTGAAATCCGTCTCCAGACCGCTGAAGTTGCCAGATGGTGAAGGTGGCGACATGTGTGAGCATGATTCTGGTGTCTAAGATGACATTAGCAAGACTGTTCTAGATGATACTCTCTGGAAAATGACTTACAGAACAGATGGAATCCGAGCGGCTTCGCGCTGCTTCTTCCAGGGCCCTCCCTTCGTATGTGTAGGTGATACGAAGCAAATCGTAGATGGTCATGCGAGTTGTCGACATCTTGAAAACAGTTCTGGTGTATGCAAAACCTCAAGCAGGAGAATTCCAGAGAGTCTCAATCTTTCCAAACAGGCTTGCTATGTAGTATAAGTGCTCGTGTCGCTGGTGCAACCGTAATCACAATTCCTCGCGTCGTCGTTGGTCGATTCGATGGTCTAAGCTAGACTCGGCCGCTTACTCAAGGTCAAACAGTAAAACACAAATGTTCATGCAAGCCACAACATCCTTCAAGAGCAACGGTCGCTTTATACCTGCTCAGCATTCCACATGCATAATATCAGCCCATCTGAGCGCTAAGGTGGAATGGGCATTGGCGCATGTAGGCAATGCATGTGCGATCGGAGGTGGAGATGTGGGAACGCCGATGCAGGGGCATGCGTGGCCTGCAGAGGGTTGTAAGTGGATACTACGTGGGAGGGTCCGCGATATCCGCCGGTGCTAGTGAGCTATCGGATTGATGATGAAGGCTTCCGGGAGTATGATACTGTTGCCTGATGAATTGATGATTCAGAATGGAGGGTTGCAGCAGTGGCGCTCTCGGAGATGGGTGGAAGACCGAAGGCATGTCCGGTGTTGATGGCCGAAATCAGCGAGATGAACGAGATGTTTGGAC